>Ga0187887_10001855_pt1 | contig 17644 bp, 18 predicted proteins | sample June2016WEW_7_10_FD_132977 | JGI IMG/M metagenome (GOLD analysis project Ga0187887, IMG submission 132977) | Peatland microbial communities from SPRUCE experiment site at the Marcell Experimental Forest, Minnesota, USA - June2016WEW_7_10 | ecosystem: Environmental > Terrestrial > Soil >...
CTTCGTGTACCGCTGAAACTCCGCCTGCCGAGCCAAGGTCAACTGCTGCATCTGTGATCCCCTTCCAAATACAGCTTCACTCAGAAACCATAAGGATCAAAGAGTTTTTCAGAGGTTCCCTAAGGAGTTTATAGCATCATAAAACTCGGTTTCCGTATCGTAGTTGTACAATAGAAGGCTATAACGCGTCGGATTCGTTGTCGAGGAGAGAAAATAGTACATCGGGTGATACGGGTAGACAAACATCTCCTCGCCTGGGGCGACATGTGTATCTATAAACACGAGAACCGGATCGTCTTTGAATACGGCTACCGAACCTACTCGCGTCATTAAGGAGTGCGCCGTCAGAACTCCAATAAAATTGAAGGCCGCCAGCGAGACCGCGGTTATAAAAAGAAGCTGCAACGCGTAGCCGGAAAACCTGCTCCGGTTCACATCCAGGAAGTAAATGCATAGAACGATCAGCAACGGCGATCCGAAGACAAGATGAAATATATCCACGCGATGCATCTCCGAAAGCCACAACGCCGATCCGCACAGCCCGTAGAGTGCAATCTCCGGCGCCACGGGCCGCCATTTGTTCCTGCCGGCAAGAATCGCCCACAACGCGGAAAGGGGCATCAAAGCTGGAAGAGACGCAACAAAAAGAAAAGGAGCAATCAGGATCGCCGCCACGCCGATCGCCGCCAGGTTAAAGGGCCAGCTAAAGGCATCCTTCATCGTTATATAACGAACCCAATACCATCTGATGATTCCCTGCGCATAGGGAACCGCATTCACAGTTCCGTAATGCCTTGATGGCCACACGAGATTCGCAAAGACCAGACTGCCCAGGGCTCGCTGACTCCAGAAATATCCCAGCACAAGCCCGGCTACGCCGAGATAGCCTCCAGCTATCAGGCCAAGCGCGGAGATGGATGCCGCCCCCCTTTGACGCTGCACCCATAGCCACAGAAGCATGGCAACCAGCAGCAATACTCCCTTGGGCTGGAGAAAGCAGGTCGTGAGTCCGGCAAATACTCCCGCAAAAATCAATAAAGCCTTCCAGCGCCTATCCTGCCACAGAACAACGCACGCGACCGACAGCAGCGCAAAGAAGTTGCCATCCACATGATGGCTGTTGCCGGGCCAGCTTGCGCCGAAAAACGTACTCACCAGAAGAAGACAGGGAAGCGATCGGTATCTTTTGCACACGCGGCAAGATAGAAAATACATCAATATGCCGGTTCCTAGGGAAGTGAGGAACAGGCATATCCGCGTCGCCAGAAACGTCACGCCGAAGACCTTGAAGAAAGCGGCAAGCCAGTACGGCGTTCCCGGACCCATGACCTCAAAAAAATCGCGCGCGAAGACCTGGCCGTGAACGATCCTGACGGCGCCATAGACAACCGATCCTTCGTCTCCGCCCAACTGAAGAAGACGCATGAACGGGAGAAGATATAAAGCGGCGCACAGCGTGAATATCAAGAACCGCAGGCACTGCGGCCTGCACGCGAGCCATGTTTTGGCGTGGATCGCCGGTGAGGCTTCGGCGGCCGTCGTCACGCTGTCCCCTGTCAATGGCATCTTTCAACCCTCGCATCCTATCCGGAGTTCACTTACCGAGCGGCATTGCCTGCCTGCTCGGGCATGGCGTATGGAGACACCTTTGCCGGCTGAGCGTCCGGCTGCACCAGCCAGACCTGCCTGTCCTTGTAATAGCGGATGAGATCCAAATTGTTGGCGGCATCCATCTCGCGCGCCCAGATGACCTTCGAGCTATCGATGTTAGCGGCATTGTAAACCCACTCATCCATGGGTTCGTGTACCGGGGAATACCGCACAATAGCAAGTTGCGAACCGGGAAGCTGTTCCAGGCGAGCTTCTACCCGCGCTCGCTCGCCGCCAAATCTGCCCGGGCCAACCCATGAATTGATCCAGATGCCCCCCGGCCACTCTGGAGGAATAAGATGAAGCGGCTCCGCGAAGGCCCGCAGCCCCGCCATGGCAACACAGATTGTGACCAGGAGGCGGACCAACGCCAGGCCGCCAGGCTTGCCCTCGGGCTTCCAGGCGCGAAGGTGGCGCATGGCCTGCAGGCCCAGGGCATAGAATGCCGCCGTAAAGGGCGCCAGATAGTGAGGGATCAAAAAGATGCCGATCATCATGCCGGCCATCCAGAAGAAAAAGCAGAGAACAAGAAAGCGTAGACGGCGATCGAAAAGCACGCGCCAACCCAGAACGAGGGGAGGGAGCAATGCCGTGCCGGCAAAGAACATCACCATCCCCCACGTGAACTTCTTCAAAGTCTCCGGGATAAAGCCGGACCAACTGCGCAGCTCAGCGACGCCGACCAGCTCATTGTCGATGTAGAAGCGCCGCATTTCCTCGTGCCGATAGTTGGGAATAGGATGTTCCGGCTGCCAGATATAGTAAGGCGCAATGGCGTAAGTATTGCGCGCGACGGTGTAGGGCAGCGTAAAGGGGCTTCCAAATGCGCGGTAGTCGTAGTAGCCCAGCCATAGGACGGCGGCGGCGATCAGCGCCAGCGGCGCAGCGGCCCCGCGAAGGAGCACGGCAGCGGACGGACGATTCTTTCCAAAGAGAAGCCAGCGCCCCAGAACGACAGCTACCGGAAGAGACAGAAGCAGGCCTTCATAGGGACGGGTCAGGCCCAGAAGCACGATGCCCGCCGCCATGAGCATCGCATAGCGAAAGCGGGCAGTCTTCATCAATCGAGGCAGCGCGCCGAGCACCAGCGCACCTCCGAGAGCCGAGAGCCAGCTTCCGCCGGTATAGGTATTGGTCCAGTAACTGAAGAGCGCCAGGCGCAGAACCGCCAGCACCCCTCCGAGCAGTGCCCAGGAGGGCGGCAGCCAGGCCTGCAGCATCCAGCAGATGGCGGCGCACATCAGCGCGCCGGCGATCAGGATGGCGTACCAGGGATTTCCAAAGAGCACCTTTCCGGCAGCCATCGCCAGCCCCGGCCCCGGAAAGTACATCGAAGAGTAAGTGGGCTGCATGGCGATGTGGATGCTTTCGAAGTGAGTCCACATCGCGGGCGTGGGATTGGCGAGGCGCCCATGCGCGAATGTGTCTGCCGCCAACAGGAAGCTGAAATCACCCGTGCTGAATGGATGGGGTATGGGGCACAAGGGGAGCAGGGCAACCCGCAAGAGAAGCGTTCCTAGGCCGACGATGGCGACAGACATGCCCTTCCGCAGCGCCAAACCCGCCAAAGGGCGTTCAATGCGCGAGAAGAATGAGGTACCGAGGCGGGGCCATCCGAGGACAAGCGCGGACGCCATCCCGGTAAGGCCAGCTTCAATCAGGAACAGCCCAGGGCCAGGTTCAACGGAAGAAGACAGGAACATAACGGTACTATACCGCGAGTTTGCCGCGGATGTCGCGGAAGCGCTTAGGCGAAAAACGAATCATTCCAGCCTCATGAAGGACTGGAAACAGGATTGAAAACAGCAACAGCGGAATCCTGAACTCGGGCGCAAAGGCCAAGGAGGGATCGCCCCGGCAACCGATCTGCATGCGAGTCTTTCCCGCAAAAAAGAAAAGGACCGATTTGCGTCCTCGGTCCATTTCCAACAGGATTCAGTCGGCCTCATGGGAAATGCGAATTGATGTAGGTGTAATAGCTAACGAGAGACGTAGCAAAACTTCCCACAGTTGCGACCAGGGCGATTGCGACGATCAGTATGACCAGGCTGTACTCAACCAGATCCTGCCCCCCCTCTTGCAGGATGAGGCATCGCAATCCGGAACGAATCTTCCAAAATGCAGACCGCATAGAGGGTGCCTCCCGCTGAGTCGTCTACGTCCGGGTCGTTTGCCGGGAAAAGCACATCCAAAGCAACTGCTTTGCGAAACTCCCGCGCAACGGACCGAAGCTGGTGGTGGTGGTTCGCGATGCCGTGACTCTGCCATCGCAGAATCGTCTCGATCAGGGTTACAGTTTCCCGTTGATTGTTGTGAAGACGCCGGCGATCGCGGTCTCCACAGATTTCAGACTGGTAACCGCGGCGAGGGCAACCAGCGCAATGATCAGGGCATACTCGACCAGATCCTGCCCCCCCTCTTGCAGGAGAAGGCTTTGCAATCCGGAACGAATTCTTCCAAGTATGGACGGCATTGTGGTGTCTCCCATCGAGTTGGCCCATACTTGATCGTCTGCGGGAGAGGGCACACGCAAAGCGACCGCTCTGCGCAGTGCATCTCTCCCGCAACGGACCGAAGCTGGTGGAGAATGAGGTTTGTTATTCCGCAACGCTGCTTTCGCAGGAATCGCCCGATCGGGCTTAGAGTTTGCCGGCAATCGTTGTGAAGACGCCGGTGATCGCGGTGGTCAGACCGTTCAGGCTTACAACCAGGGCGATGGAAACCAGCGCGATGATTAGAGCATACTCGACCAGATCCTGACCTTCCTCGCGGTTCATCAGATCCTGGAACATCACATACAGCTTGAGAAGCGTGTTGTTCATTGGTGTTCTCTCCATGGGTGAATTTTCCCAGCTTCAGGCCGGGGCACCCGTCTTGTTGCAAGTGGTGTGCCATACTTAACTTGTTGCTATACTCCCTATAAATCAATAGCTTACGGAAACATCGGCCCGTGCAGAGATAGGCCGGAGTGTAAACTCCTGTATACAGTGGGGGAGACGGGGAGACTGGCAACGTATACATGACACGAAGGTGGAGACCCACGAAAGTCGCAGGCCTGCGCCGCCCGGGGACGAGAAGCGGAGACCTGGAGCGGGAGCATGGAAGCAACCATGAAACCGACGATTGAAAAGCACAGAATGTGGAATCATACAGCCAGGCACGCGGCTGAATCCAAGGTCGCGCTTCCGGAATGACGATCCCGATAACCCGGTGCGGCAGTTCAGGTCAGGAACGCGCCGCATCGGCGCTGTCGCCGGACGCGGATGCGGAGGAGAACTCGAGAGTGTCTCCAGGGCGGGTCTTCGTTTCGCGGATAGCGCCAGAGGGTAGCTCAAGGACGGAGCGAGCGGAGAGACAGACCGAGAGCCGCCATGGAGGCACTTCGCGGCAGAGTTTCTTGATTCTGTTCTTGCCGTCCAGATAGACAAGGTCGATGGGGAATTTCATGCCAAAGGTGTGGATGGCTTCACAGGGGAGGATCCACAGGCCCTCTCCGGGAGCGAGGTGGCTGCGCCCCAGCAAGCCCTTGTTGCGCTTTGGACTGCTGTCGGCGAGCTCCATGCGTGTGGCAAGCACAGTGTTGCGGGTGAGGTTGGCAACCCGCAGACGGATATCGTGGGTTTGATGGCGGCGAGCAGTGAGGCGATCGCGCAGCGTGGAAGCAATCCGGCTCAGCAGGTTCATCGGGGTCGCCTCAAGTTCTTCTCGGCCTTCCGTGAACGCGGTCTATGCAAACTCCAACTCCCGCACTCTCAGAGCGCCAATATCCGCAGCTTGCCATACCCAACCGTCCGCAACTGCTCCAGGGTGGAGAACGCACAGTCTCAAGCGACGGCGGCCGTCAGGAAAGACAGCCGCCGACAGCGTTACTGAGTAGGCATGGACGGGGCAGCGGAGCTAGTCCCGGTCGATGCCCCGCCAAAGCCCTGGGAGCCTTCGATTACCAGAGGAGGCTCCGGCTTCATACTGTCAATCAGCTTCTCAACGGGGATGGTCGTCGGCGGGGGCGCCTGCGTGTTGGCGGCCGTCTTGGCATCCGGAGTATTCATGGGTATGCCGGAGTTGGGCGGCAGGAACTTTACCGGATACTTCAACTCAGGCAGGGGCGCGCCAGCCGGTATGGGCGTCACGATCTCCGGCGTCACGGTGACGATCAGCTCGGTATTCGTCCTGGTCTTGGTGGACGACTGGAAGAACTTGCCGAGAATTGGAATGTCTCCGAGGAAGGGGATCTTCTCGAAGGTTTCCGTTTCCGTGTTGTCGAGAAGCCCACCTAAGACAAAAGTCTGGCCGTCGTTCAGCTCGACCTCGGTCTTCATCTTTCGGGAGGTAATGCCGGGAACCGTAAATCCAGAGAGCTCGAGGGCATTGGTGAAGTCCAAAGCGCTGACTTCCGGGGCTACTTGAAGGCGGATAGTTCCGCGGGGAGTGATGGTGGGGATGAAGTTGAGGCGAACTCCATACTCCTTGAACAGGATAGAAATGGATGTGCCGCCGCCGGCATTTCCCTGAACGACAGGATAGGGGTATTCTCCGCCGGCCAGGAAGCTGGCTTCCTTGCCGTTTACCGCCAGGACGTTGGGCTCGGCGAGCGTCTCGACGACGCCTTTGGTCTCGAGCGCCTGAATGTCAACGCCAATAGGCCAGTTGCCTATTGGCAAGGCAAGCATGTTCAGCTCATTGGAGAAGGTTGCTAAGGGCCCCGTCACAGGAATAGTAATGGAAGGAGGACTGTACTGTCCGGTGGTAATGCCGCCGACCGTATTTCCCAAGCCAAGACTGACAAGGTTGATTCCATACTGCGCCTCCTTGCTGCGGTCGACACTGCAAAAGCGGACCTTGAGGAGAATCTGCGGATCGGCAGCGGGCAGTTCGACGTTCAGCAGGTTGACGACCTTGCCGGCGATAGAGGCAATCTTGACGGCGCGCTCGGAGCTGGCGAGATCCTTGACACTGCCGCGCAGGAAGATGGAACCGCTCTCGGCGCTGATCTTGAGAGTCTGTCCGGGAAGCTCGGTTCTGAGTTCGCGGCGGACTGCGTCCAGGCTGTCGTTTTCCTGAGCCGTGCTGGCGCGCACCGTCACATTGAAGAACTGCCTGCCGCCTTTGGTGTCCCAAATAATCAGGCTGGTTTCTCCAGGGGCCTTTCCATTCACCATGATCTCGGTCCGGCTGATCGCTTGCGCCACGGCGATATCGCCCAAACCTATCGTTACTCGCATGATGGGCTTGGCAAGGTCGACCAGCACGGTCTTTCCGACAGCGACGTAGAGCTCGTTCGTGGAGTCCTGAACGGAGGCTGCGGCGGGCTGATCGGGAAGCGGTGACGTTTGAGCTTGCAGGGTCGACACTGCGCAGAGGAGAAAGGACAATGCGCCGTAGTATGCGATGGTAATGCCAAACTTTGTTCTCACGGCTTTACCTCGGGAGATCCAAATTCTTGTTTGCTGCGGCTGGAACCATTGATGACTTCAATAGAGAAGGCCTCGGATGCGGGCTTCTTAGGGCTCTTTGCCACCACGACAGACTTAGGTTTTGCCGCAACAGTCTTATCGGCGAAGATCAGGCCCATACCCGTTCCGGGAACCGGATCGGTTTTTGTGTCCAGCGGGTTGCGCAGCACGAGCTGAATCTTTACCCCCTGGTTTTGGGCCAGGGTCAGGCCCTCCGCCTGTTCCGGGGTGACCAAAACGTTGACGACCTGCACCTGCTTGGCTTTGCCCTCCTGGTCCTTTTGAATGTCGGTGCCGGCCGAAAGAACCTGGATGTTCTGCAGGAGAGTCCTGGACTGAGTGCCTTCCTGGTTATTCTGTGCCCCCGGCGGATTGCCAGAGATGAGCACGTCCACGCGCATGCCGGGAGTGACGAAGCCGGAGACGCCCACCACTTCATCGACCTTGACTGCGCAGGCTCTCATGCCCACGGGAATCGCGCCTGCCAAGCCAGTACCGCCGCCCTTAGGGGCCAGGCGGCTATCGAGGATGGGCTCGCCTTTATAAAGGTCCGAGATGACGCCGCGGCCAATGGCATCCTCGGGCTTGAGAATGGCGCCCGTGGGAAGATCTCCGGCAATCTGGATGGATGTCAGGTTGCCGGCGGCGAGCGTGGTTCCGAGCTTGATGTCCGCGTTAGCGGCAACCACATATTTGGTCGCTGCCGGCTTAGTAGCCTGCAGGCGGCTGCCTAACATGCGAGCGACCATGAAGGCGCAGAGGCCGGCAATTACGAATGCGATGACAAGAATCGTCAGTAATCTTCGGTTCATCTGAGAGACCTGTTTGAACTGGCTATCCGGCCAGCTCCGCCTTTCTGTCCCTGGAGTCAAACGCTGGGCCCGAGGAAACGAGTTGCAATATCACGCCGAACCGGCAATTGATTCGCCAGAGAGCCGAACAAGTTCAAACGCGAATCCAGTATACTACCGCAAAGTCTCATAGATAGTCCAAAAAGAGCAAATTGCCTCAAACAGGGGGTATCAAGTGAGGCATGAGGGGTGTGATCGGCAATCTGGGCGCATGAGCCGGGTGCCAATCGCTTGAACCAATGTGCGGAGCCTCGGTCCAGAGGATTCAGAAAGAGGATACAATTGAATCTCGGGGGGCTTGGGGTTCAGACCTGCTGGGGGCGGCTGATGGGTAATGGATTCGCCAAGACGGACTAGGGGGCGCGAGAAAGGGTGTACATCGGCTCATGAGGTCTTCCCACACGATAACCCTGTTTTCGGAACGGCCGGAATTGGTTCAGCGGCCGTCTTCCTTTCTGTTTTCGGTAGTGGCTCATGCTGGCATATTTGCCCTGGTGGGCTTCGTCGGGGTCATTGCTCCGCCGCGACTCAAAGAGATTGCCAAGGATCAATTTTCGATGCGGCATCTGGACCTGCGCGCGCCGGAGCCGCTGCGCCGCCGGGCCGAGGAAAAGGGAGTCGGCTATCCGGGGCCGCAATCGGATACGCACTCGCCGCAACTGGACCAAAGCGCGGGCGCGCGGCAGATGGTGCCGGACGCGCTGCGGCGCCAGACGCTGCTGCAGCCTGATATTCCAGCCCCAATCACGCTTCCCGAGCCAGTCCCTGTTCCCTCCTTGTTGATATGGAATTCGCAGAAGGCGGTGGTGAAGACGATCGTTCTGCCGCAGCCGGACAAGCCCGCGGCTGCTGAGGTGCGGCCGTCGATTGAGGCGCCGAATCAGGAAGTCACGCCAGCGGACATTCGCATTTCAGCCACCGATTTTGGCACACAGAAGCTGCCGATGTTTCCCAGCAACACCTCGCCGGTGGCGATTCACGGGCCGGATTTGCCGCAGAAGATTCCGGCGACCAGCTCGACCGGATCCGGACAGCCGACTTCTGCCGCCGTCTTGTCGCTCTCCGACCTTCGCATGACCGGGGGAACGGTCTTTTTGCCGGCGGGAAACGAGTCGGCGTCCTCGACCTCACCGGGAGGGCTGACGCCGGGGAAGGACTCGTCGAAGCCGGGGAATGGCGATTCGACCGGCAAGGCCGGTGGAACGGGCTCGGGCAATGCGGGCGGTGGGAAGACCGGCTCCGACCAGGGGACGGACACCGGTTCCGGATCGGGCACTTCTCTTTCATCCACGCATATTGCAATGGCCAAGGACGGCCAGTTCGGCTCGGTGGTGGTGGGATCCACGGTGGAACAAAGGTATCCCGATGTGCCGTCGCTCTGGAGCGGCAGGCTGGTGTACACCGTTTATCTGCACGTGGGCCTGGCGAAGAGCTGGATCTTGCAGTATTCGATTCCGCCTTCGGTAGATGCGGCCGCCAAGGCGGCGAATGCCACGCGCATCGAGGCGCCCTGGCCGTTTGACATTGTGCGGCCCGATATTCCTGAAGGCGCAATCGACGCCGATGTTCTGATGGTTCACGGCTTTGTCAACAAGGATGGCCGCTTCGAGGAGCTGGCTGTCGTCTTCCCGCCGCATTTTGCGCACGCGCAGTTTGTACTGGACGCGCTCAAGCAGTGGGAGTTCAGGCCGGCCACGCAGGATGGCCAGCCGGCGAGAGTGGAAGTGGCGCTGATTGTTCCCGATGAGACGCAATAAGAAAGGCATCCGGGCCGCGTCCCTAGGGCAGGCGCGGCCCGGATGCCTCTTTGTCTAAGTACAGCGGGTTATGTGGCGCTGTTGGGGAGCAACTTCGGCTCCTGCATGCCGGCCACAATCGCCATGAAAATGGTATCCAGATTCGTTGACGTGTAGGGGCTGATGCAACTGGAGTCCACTCCGGATCCGCTCTGGTTGTAGTCGGAGTAGAAATACTGGATCGCCGAGGCGATATTCTCCATCGTCAAGCAAGGGGTGAGGTTCGAGGCCCCGCTCCATGAGACGTTGGGGGGGCTGGGCAGGGTAACCGTCGTGACATCGGTGTAATCGTCGGCGTGGCTTCCCTTGCCGCATCCACTAAGTTCCGAGCCATAGGCGACCGCGTACACCCTGGTTCCGGCAAGCGCGGCCTTCTGGGCGGCCACAATGGCCTGCTGGCACTCATCCAGGAAGTCCGGGTAGACGCCGGAGATGGTCTTCCCAGCCGCAACCTCCTGATTCGGGGTGGTCAAATAGCCTGCGCCAACCGCGGTAAGACTGGGGACAGTATTCAAGGTGGAATACCCCAGGCTGGCGGAAATGGTGGAAGGCTGCGCGGTGTCCTGTGCCGGCGTTTGTGTCACGGTGCCTTGCGGGAAGTAGATCCACTGCGTGTTGGCCTGACCGTCGCTGAGCAGGATGATCGCGTTCTTCGTGTTCGGATCCGGATAGAGCGCCGCTTCCGCTGTCAGGGCCGCCTGCGCCGCGTAGATTACGCTGGCATAGTAGGTAATGCCTTCGCCGACGTTGGCATGGTTGACCAGCACGGTGGAGCCGGGGTTGCCCAGGGCGCCGTTCAGATCGATGCCGGCCGGGGAGATGGGCATGCAGCCGGGGTGGCCTCCATGGTTGTATCCAACCGCCTGCACAAGCGAGGAAGCGGGATTCAATTGGCCCGTGCTGGTGCTGGAAGGCAGGTACCAGTCGGCCACGAAGCCGTTGACGTCGGCATCGCTGGCTCCCAATGTGAACTCGTAGCTCGCGGACCAGGTCGTCGCGCCTTGCTGATAGGTGAGCGGCGCGTAGGATGTCGCGGTTTCCTTGGGTAGCGTATAGACCGTGTACGGCGCGGGCTGGACAAACGTCTGGCCGCTGCATGCGTTGGCGACCGGAAGATCGGCCGTAATCATGTTTGGAAAGGAGAAGAGTGCTATGCGCATATGCGCTTGCGAGGGATCGCAGGTAACCTGCCCCCCTGAACATTGGGGCCCTAGCGAAGCCGCCAAGAACGTCTGAATGCCATTCATCGCGCACTGGAACTGGGAGACTCCGCCGCAGTTGCTGTCCGCAGTGGCCATCGATCCCGTCGCGTCCTGGATGATGGCCACGTTCCATTTGTTCGCAGCGCCCTGCATGGACGCGGTCGCCGTCGCCGAAATCGGAATGGAATTGAAGCCCAGCACTCTCATGAAATAGGTTGGCGCAGTGACGGCTTGGGTAACCTTGACGGCATTTGGGGCATTGTTGCTGGCGGCGCAGGTGGTTCCCGCCGGCTCCAGCAAATTAAGGCATACAGTGGTTACCGTGGTGGTAGCACTTCCCGCCAGGGAGTTGTAGTTCTTATCCCCCGTTCCACAGCTGTACTGCGTTGCAACCGAGGCTGGAGTCGAAGATCCGGAGGTGTAGACTTCTCCCGCCGCCGCCAGCGCGGCTTGGTTGGCGCAGTTCTGGACCTGGGCGTGAACGACGTAGGCAGCGCCTACGTCGACCGTCAACCCGGCAGTTCCCAGCAAGGCGACCATTCCCAATGCCACCCATGGTAGCACCTGTCCGCACTGGTCGAGAAGCGCTCTTTGGACATAAGACGTAAAGTTCGTTTTCATTGGACTTGCCTCGCTGAATAGCGGTTAATACTCAAACGCCGTCGATGATGCTGTCATCGGGCAGACCGTGGATCCAAAGTTGACCCCTACAACTACCAGTGTGCAGGGATACGTGGCGGTTACCTCCACGGGATCCCCCTCCATGTTCTCCAGGGCCGACGCCTGGCTGGGGCAGCTGGTTCCGGTTACATTCGGCCCACCGTTGAGATTGAGAACCAGTCCGATTTGGTTGGAAGTGAGGTTAGGCGCCGCCGCGGTTACCGCCGCAAAGGTATCGGCGCAGGGGTCTGTCGTGGTGGTGCGGATCTGCTGAAGACGCGCCGCGCCCTGGCCAACGGCATTTTCCAGCGTCAGGTAGTTGTTGAAATAAAGGCCGAACACCAGCATGCCCATCAGCAGGAACATGAAGGCGGGCAGGACGAGGGCCAATTCAAGGGCTGCTTGTCCATCCTCCCCGCCGCGCAGGCCGGCGCGCATTCGATCACCGCAGGACCGGATTGGGCCGGTCGCCCTCTTCGATCTCAAGAAACGATTCCAACCTTGCATGAGGCGCATGGTTCATCCTCGCGGTATTCTTACAATCTTAATTATGTTTCGCCTTTGGGCCTTCGTTTGTCAACTGGAAAGTATACTATTCCGTATACAACAAAAGATGTAGGAGCCGGGGAGGAAGGGCGTGGGAACTTGCGGCAGGGAGGATTCAGGCGATCCCGGGAGGCTACCGAAGAGCGCCTAGCCCTTGCCGCTTTGGAGCTGCCGCAAGAATCGATCGAGATCCCTTCTGTCCAGCTCGTCCACTACCGAAATCTCCCGTCCTCGGCGCTTGTCCTGGGTGTTTGCCAGAACAAACTGGAGGCCGACGCCATCGGCGCCCCAGCGCACCGCCCGGGAGTGCACGGCTATGGAACGCTCAGCGCACTCTTCGCAGCCCTTTCTGGCCAGCGTCATCAGGATGAGGGTGCCGGGGTACCAGCGCTCCTCGGTGACCAGGTACAGGCCCGTCGAACTGATGTTCTTGATGTCGTGCGGCTCCGGAGCCGATCCTGTCCAGTAATAAGCGGCCAAGCCGAACGCCGGCTCCCGCGGCGCCTTCCTGGGATCCGGAGACCACCAGCGATCCAACCAGGTTCTGGGAGGCTTGACTTCCTTCATGCCCGGTTGGACTAGGTCCATCTCATGCATCTGCTGAAAATCGGGATCTGCTCCCCTTCTCGACCGATTCTCCAACTGGAGCAGGCCGGGACCGCCGCTCCACAGGGGAGCTTGCCTGAGCAGAGCGGCGCTTCGGACAGCGCCGGCAACACCGCTGGCGCCTGAAAACCGCTCCAGGCGGCGCTCCATCTCCTCGGCAACGCAGATCACCAGCTGATCGCCGAGTTGAGTCTGCGACGAATATACCGAGTGAGTGGGCAGCACCAGGACACTTGCCGGCGTGGGACCGGAGGAGGAGGCGCGAAAGGTAGGGAAACTTTCGACCAGGTCAACGACACGGCAATCCTCGTCAAGATAAATCAGATCGAACGGGATATGCATGCCCGACTCTGGCATTCCTCTGAAGGGCACCATCCAAAGGCCCTCGCCGGACTTGAATGAGAGGGTTGCCATCCGGGTCTTGACGTTGGCATAGGAGAGATCGGCGGCGGTGACCTCCAGACCGAGAAAGCATTCGCGAGTTTGGTTGTAAGCGCAAAGCTTCTGCGATTCCATGGAACCTCCCGCCCTCGGCGAGTACCGGGCAACCGGGTTCCGATCCAGAGTCCCGGCCGCAAAATCGAGTTTGTGAGCAACGCGCATCAGTGCAAGTCCTTTCATTGCGCTCGTCGAACCGCGAACGGCCCTCAGCTTCGCCGAGCCGGCGGAAGGCAAATGCGCCTGCCGGAGAACCGGGCGGGGGCACCACTCCTGCTTCCCGCCTTCCGGGCAGAACCCACGAACACTCGACGCCAAAGCGTCAACCACCCTGACCGGCAAAACCGCAGAGTCGGCCAGCGAAGTTCGTTCAATCACACGGCGCCAGCAGAACTGCTCCCGCGTTCATGGGCAGGGAGCGTGGGCCGCGAAAGACGGCTTTCGCGGCCCACCCCAGCGTCCAAGGCCCATTGCTGGAACCCCGAGCGTAGAGGAACAGCCACCCGAAAGTCGCGGCCCACTCTCCTTCCATCTGTGCAGGAAAGGCGCTGTCACGCCTGTAAAACCTGCGCTACTTTACCCTTGTGCGACGGCGCTGAATCAGAACGACCAGCAAGATCAAAAACAGGACGCCGGCAACAATCCGAACGATCAAATCACCGCTCATTTCGACTTTCCTCCCTTTCAGCAGCAAGCTTCATTCGCTCCCCAGCCTGAACCGTGCTCGTGCGCCGCCCGCGCATCTAAGCGGCGCGGCGTCCAGCCCGGAAAACTGCGGAGGCAGTCGGCGAAGCTCGTGCGATTCCACGGCGCCGCCGGAGTATGCGCGCAGCCGGTGCTACTTGACCCGAGTGCGGCGACGCTGAATCAGAACAACCAGCAGGATGATAAACAGAACGCCTGCAGCAATCCGAACAATCAATTCACCACTCATTTCGATTCCTCCTTCCTCAAAGACTCATCTCATTGACTTGAAAGTCGCCATGACGGAGATTACCGCGGGGCCCAGAACAACTATGAAAAGCGCGGGAAAGATGAAAAACACAAGCGGGAAGAGCAGCTTGACAGTAAGCTTGGCGGCCGCTTCCTCGACGGCCTGCACGCGCTGGGTTCTGAGGGTATCGGCATGGATGCGCAAGGTCCTGGCAATGCTGGTTCCAAGCTGTTCCGACTGAATCAGCATGGTAACCAGGTTGCGCACGCTGTCCACGTCGGTGCGGTCGGCCATGTTTCTCCAGCTTTCGGCACGGGCACGCCCGGCGCGCTGTTCGAGCACCACCACGCCCAATTCGTCGCACAGCTCCGGCTGCGCCTGCTTCAATTCCGCGGCGGCGCGAGCCGTTGCCTGGTCCAGGCTCAGCCCGGCCTCGACGCAGATGATCAGCAGATCCAGCACATCGGGCAAACCCAGGCGAATGCGCTTTTGCCGCTTCTTGATCTGGCGTCCCAGCCAGAAATCCGGCCCCATGAATCCAAGACACAGGGACAAGACAATTAGGCTGACGGCTCCGCTTACCCACGCCAAAGCCAAGAGCACCAGGGGTGTCAAAACCTTGGAGCCATAAAAGACATTGACCACGGCTTCCTTGCGATAGCCGGCGCGGATGAGGCGCTGGCGGACGATGGAGACTTCCGCCTGGCTTTTGGGCAGAACCTGCTCGAAGTGCTCAACCACGCCGCCGATGGAAATGCCTGTTTGCTGGATGGTCTCCAGCAGGGATTTGGGTTTTTTGGCAGCGGACGGATTGATAACCTCGGAGATCCGCTGAAGCATGGCCTCGCGATAGAACACGAGCATGCCTAAGCTCGCGATCAACAGAAAAACGATAACGAAACTACCAATCGCAATCCACATATGGAGCCTTCAGATTTCCATGTTCACGATGCGGTTGATAATGAAGCCGCCCAGCACAATTCCGGCGGCCCCCGCCCAGAGGAGCTTCTTGCCGATTTCGGTCGTCCACAAGAGGCTCATCGACTTCGGGCTGAGGAAGAACAAGACGATTCCAAGACCCACCGGGAGAAAGGTAAGGATCAGCCCTGTGAGGCGTCCTTGCGCGGTGTGGGTCTTCACCTGCCGCTTCAAGCGGAACCGTTCCCGGATCACATGAGCGGTTTTGTCGAGCACCTCGGCGAGGTTTCCTCCGCTCTCCTTTTGGATGGTGATTGCGGTCGCGACAATCTTAAGGTCTTGCAGTGGAACGCGAACGATCAGATTGTCCAAGGCGGTGGACAGTTCAAGGCCGTAGTTCTGCTCCTCGAAGCAAGCCCTGAATTCGGTGCCTACGGGGTCGGGGCACTCACGGGCCACCAAACCCATTGCGGCGATCAGGCTGTGTCCGGCGCGGAGGGCGTTCACGGTCAAATCAAGCGCTTCCGGTAAACCCTCTTGAAAATGGCTGAAGCGCTTGCTGCGTTTGAAGAGCACGAAGCCAAAAGGCGCAAAGCCCAGCGCCAGCCCAACCAACAGAGCGACGAGAATGATGCCGAAGCGCCAGTAGATCAAATAGGCCGGGATAACAAAGCAGAGCCCGCAACCGGCCAGCATGCCTCCCGCTGTCCACTTGAGATCGGCCTGGCGGAGCAGAGTATAGAGGATGGGCGCCAGCCGGAACTCGCGCAGCTTGCGATTGAGCCAGGGTATGGCGCTCAGCATCTCGTCCTTGCGAAGGTTGAGGATCTGATCGCGCTCAGCCGGGCTCTCGGTGGCCAGGGCCGAGTCGAGCGAGGCGAGGGCCTGCTTGGTGCGCTGAGAAGCCCCTGAGCCGGTGGCGACGGCCAGCAGCGTGATGACGCTGAAGACACCCATGAATACCACAGCAACGATCAATCCCATATTGGCTGCCTCCCTTCAGCTCAGTTGACCAGCGTTTCGTGTTCGAACAGGCTCGGTGGCAAGTTGATGCCCGCGGTGCGAAGCCGGTCGAGGAATCTGGGCCGTATGCGGGTGGGTTGGAATGCGCCGATGACCTTGCCATCGGGTCCGATCCCTTTTCTGGTGAAGTTGAATATCTCCTGCATGCAGATGATGTTTTCCTCCATCCCGGTGATCTCGGAGATACTGGTAACCTTGCGGCTGCCGTCGCTCATGCGGGTGGCCTGCACGATGATGGTGATGGCCGCGGCTATCTGCTGGCGAACGGACTTCTCGGGTATGCTCATAGTGCCCATCTGGACCATGGATTCAAGCCTGGCGATGGCATCGCGAGGAGTGTTGGCGTGAACGGTGGTCATCGATCCTTCGTGGCCGGTATTCATGGCCTGGAGCATATCGAAGGCTTCCTCGCCGCGGACCTCGCCCATGATGATGCGGTCGGGGCGCATGCGGAGGGCGTTGATCAGCAGTTGACGCTGACGGATCGCTCCCTGTCCCTCAATGTTGGGCGGGCGGGTTTCCAAGCGCACAATATTATCCTGTGCCAGGCGAAGTTCGGCTGCGTCTTCGATGGTTACCAGGCGCTCGTTTCGCGGAATGTACTGGGACAGGATGTTCAGAAGCGTGGTTTTGCCGGAGCCGGTGCCGCCGGAAATGACGATGCTGATCCGGGCCTTGACAGCCGAAGAGAGAACCTCCATCATCTCCGCCGAGATGCTCTTCAACTGTACCAGGGAATTGGCGGCCAGGGGGCCGGTCCCGAAGCGGCGGATGGACAAGGAAGGCCCGTCGAGCGCCAGCGGCGGAATGATGGCATTGACGCGGGAGCCGTCTGGCAGGCGGGCGTCGACCATGGGCGAGGACTCATCCACTCTGCGGCCCACACGCGACACAATGCGGTCGATGATCTGGAGCAGGTGGCGATCGTCGCGGAAGGAGGTGCTCACCCTGGAAAGGAGGCCGCCCTTCTCGATGAATACATGGTCCTTGTCATTGACCAGGATGTCTGAAATCTTTGGGTCGCGAAGCAGCGGCTCGAGAGGACCGAGGCCGAAGACTTCGTCGAGCAGGTCAGCCTGTATCCTTTCCTGTTCGTCGAAGTTCAGCGGCACCCGCTGGTCGGAGATGATCTCTTTCACAATCCCGGACACCGCCTGTCGCGCCTGACTGGAATTGACGCGCGACAGCTTCTCCAGATCGAGCTTGGAGATCAGGGTCCGGTGAATTTCCGCTTTGTATTTTTCAAGATTCAGCAGTTCCACTTCACACCTTCTCTCGAGGGATTCCTCTCGTTCTCGGTATCGTCGTTTTGAAGAGCGGCCCCTGCCCTCGAAGAGGCGGGAAGGGGCCTATGTTTTCTCATCCACCCAGGACGAAGTTTACAGGACGAATATTACATTCACCGTGGTTTCCACCTCCACGGGCTCGTTGTCGAGCAGGTAGGGCTTGTAGCGCCACATCTTCACTGCATCGATAGCGGCTTGGCGCAACATGGGCGGCCCGCTGATTACGCTGACATTCTCGATGGTCCCCGCTTTGGAGATGGTGGCGTGCAAGACCACCGTGC
>Ga0187887_10001862_pt1 | contig 17623 bp, 17 predicted proteins | sample June2016WEW_7_10_FD_132977 | JGI IMG/M metagenome (GOLD analysis project Ga0187887, IMG submission 132977) | Peatland microbial communities from SPRUCE experiment site at the Marcell Experimental Forest, Minnesota, USA - June2016WEW_7_10 | ecosystem: Environmental > Terrestrial > Soil >...
GGCGGTGGCGGCTTTGTGTCGAGATTCGAAAACGCTTCGAAGAGTCAAAAAAGCGTGGCTAGAGGAGGACAAGAATTGTAGCGTTTTAGAGACTACTGTAGTGCAGCCTGAGGAAACAATACGATAGGTGAATTGGATGATCAAATATTTGAGGATAGGCGGCATGCCTAATCAATTTCAAGGAAAATTGAGGCTCCCACCCAGCAAGAGCTACATGCACAGGGCGATGTTCATTGCTTCACTTGCAATGAAGCCTTCTGAGATTACCGGTTGCGGGAGCACAATGTCAGATGATGTGCTCGCGACCATTGGAGCACTACGAGTTTTTGGTATTGAAGTAAAACATAGTCCAGGAGCTAATGGAACACTCAGGGTCTTACCTGGTGAAACAAGTCGGTCGCAGATCTCGGTTTTTGCGCGAGGTTCGGGCACGACTGCTAGGTTCACAATCGGGTTCGCAGCTCTCGCTAAGGAAGGAGCGCATGTCAGAATTTCCGGCGATAACTCGCTTTCAAGAAGACCCATGGAATCAATTCTTGAATCTCTTTCAGAGCTTGGGGTCAACTGTTACTATGAAAATGAGAAAGGAAAGCTCCCAATAACGATCGAAGGTGGGGGCATCAGAGGAGGAGAATGCACTGTCGATGGCTCAATTTCCTCGCAGTTCATCTCATCACTTTTGATTTCCTGCACTAAGGCAAGGAACGACTGCACAATTCGCATCAAGGATCCATCCAAATTGGTTTCAAAACCATACATCGACGCAACTTTAGCGATGTTGTCATATTTTGGGTTGAAAGTAAAACCAATTTCGTCGAAACTCGGATACTCAAGTTTTAGAATCAAGGCTAACCAACGCGCGAAACCAAGGAAATTCTCGGTCCCGGGAGACATGAGTACTGCGGCAGCCTTGATCGGCACAACTCTCGCGACAGGAGGCACCTCGGAGCTTCTGGGAGTGAATTCAAGGTTTCCCCAATCTGATTCTGCTATGATTCAAATTGCTAGAAAATTCGGGGCTTCGATCCGCAAAACAGGAGGATCAATGATCGTCAAAAGTGAGAGAAACAACTTTCTGGATTTAGAATTTGACCTGAAAGAATCTCCCGACATCGTTCCAGTAGTCGTGGGTCTGGCGGCAGCGTTGGGACGCCAAGTTGAGATCACAAACGTGGGTCATTTGAGATTCAAGGAGAGCGACAGAATTTCCGTTCTCTCTCGTGAGCTTAAGAAATTGGGAGTAAGGACAAGGGAAAGCAGTTCAACTCTATCTATTCTGGGGAAGGTCGATGATACAAACGAAGTCCGAAAGCCTATTCTCATCAATCCCGAGAAGGATCATCGAATGCTAATGGCCATTGCGATTGCGGCGCTATCTGGGAGATATGGTGAAATAATGATTAGTGACCCCGATTGCGTCGGGAAATCCTACCCTGCTTTCGTTAATGATCTTCAGAAACTCTGTCACGAGAAAAAGACAGTGAAGATTGTAGAGGTGTCAAGATGAGCCAGCCGAATACATTGGGAAACAGTTTCGCAATCACTTGCTTTGGTGAGAGCCATGGCAGATGCGTCGGAATAGTAATAGATGGGTGCCCGACAGGGCTTGAGCTGTCAGAAGCTGAAGTTCAAAGACTGCTAGATCTTAGGAAACCTGGTCAATCGATTGTCACGACTCAGAGAGCCGAAGAAGATCGCGTCGAAATACTGTCTGGAATGTTCAGGGGAAAAACCACCGGCGCTCCGATCACGATGCTTATCTGGAACGGAGACACGCGAAGCTCTGACTATGACAAATTTGTCAACATACCAAGGCCTGGACACGCAGATTACCCTGCATTTGTGAAGTACGCAGGGATGAATGATTACAGGGGAGGCGGCCGGTTTACGGGCAGAATAACGGCTTGCTTCGTTATGGCTGGAGCAGTTGCTCAGAAGCTTTTGCAAAAGACCCTTGGACTTGAAATCTATGCGTACACTCTCGAATTGGGCGGAATAAAGGCAGACATTGCAAAACTATCCAAGCAGGAGATCGTCGCAAAGACTTACTCGAACGAAGTCAGATGTCCGGATCAAACTTCAGCGGACAAAATGAAACAACTGGTCATCCAAGAGCGCGGCAACGGAGACTCACTTGGCGGGATTGTCGAGTGTAATGTCCTTAACCTTCCAGTGGGTGTGGGTGAACCAGTTTTCTCTTCAATCGAGTCAGACATCAGCAAGGCAATTTTTTCGATACCAGCCGTGAAAGCGATAGAGTTTGGGTCTGGTTTCGCTGGGGCGCGCTTGAAGGGGACTCAGAACAACGATGTGTACACTCATACTCAAGAGGGAAAGATCGTGACGAAGACTAACAATTCTGGCGGAATACTTGGAGGCTTGTCAACCGGCATGCCGGTCGTGTTCAGGGTCGGATTTAAGCCTGCATCATCGATAGCTGCTCCGCAGGAAACTTTGGACATATTGTCGATGGAGGAAACAAAGCTGGTTGTACCGGGACGACACGATCCGACTGTTGTGCCTCGAGCTGTTCCTGTGGTCGAATGCATGACGGCATGTGTCATTGCTGACCTTGCTACGCGTGGCGGGTTTATTCCACGAGTCTTGAAGTAGCTGCAATGTTCCAAAAGATGTTGCGCGAAATTTGGCGAAGAGTCGAAGCAAATCAGTCGGAAAGAGACAGCTGGATCAGTATCGAGAACAGATGCAGGAAGTGACTAGATCAATCCTCGATCTAGTTAGCGCGAGACAGAATCTTGCGCAGTTAATCGCTCAAGTGAAAGAATCTTCAGGAGCGGAAGTTGAAAATCACTCGGTTGAGGAAAGACTCAGCTCGGAAATGATTGCATACGCAAGGAGCATTGGATTGGATGAGCATCTGGCGAAAATGATAGTTTTAGAGCTAATCAAATACTCCAAGATAGCCCAGCGAAAGAAAATCTATCTTAATTCAATAAGAACACATCTTCGCACCAACAAGATCAGGACGGTCGCTATCTTCGGAGCCGGCAGAATGGGTGGATGGTTTGCAAGTTACTTCATCGAAGCTGGTGCAAAGGTTTTGCTTTTCGATGCGAACAGACGCCTATCGAGATCAAAGGCTAGTGCGCTCGGCTGTGGATACGCGCGCTCGTTTGAGGAAGCTGCGAGATCCGATCTTGCACTAGTCGCGGTCCCTATCAAAGCCACGCCTCGCGAGGTCAGGAGGTTGGCAACGTACTCGAAAGAAAATCCCAATCAGACAGTCAGAATATTGGAAATTTCTTCCATCAAGAACGAAATGGAAAATGCAGGATTTATTCAAGGGAATAAACTGCCAAGGAATGTAACACTCTATTCGATTCACCCGTTGTTCGGACCGATGGCAGATCATTTTTCTGTCAACTCGCTGATACAAATCGGCGGCAGATCCCCTTTTGTGAATGGGATATTCCCACAATACCAGATTTTCCACATGGGTGTGAGAAACCACGACCAGTTGATGAGTACGATGTTGACGATGCCACACGCGCACGCGCTCAGTTTCGCCAATTCGATTGCGAAGCGCAAGTTGATGATTCCTGAAAATATTGGTAGCCCAAGTTTTGATCATTTGCTTGAGTTGTCCAGAAAGACATTGAAGGAGAACAGAGACGTATATTATGAGATTCAGGCGACAAACCCGTATGCAGACAGGGCAATCACTGACACAATGGCCTCGGTAAGAAAGATTAGAAGCCTATTGCGCGACAAGAAAGCTTTCAGAAAATTCTTCGATGAGACTGGTCGAGCTCTGAACTAATTACTTTATGATTTGACGTTTAGCAGCCAAAAGCATGGTTCGTCTGGGCGCCTCCAAACCAGTCCAGATCTCAAAGGATTTCGCGCCCTGCTCTACCAACATGAGAAGCCCATCCAGCGAATCTATCTTGGCATCACGCGCTTGGATTAGAATGCTCGAAGGCTCCTTGTACCCGAGATCTAGAAGCTTCAACTTTTTGGGCGCTCCCGAGAAATCTACTGCAATTGGAAATGGATTCGTGACCGCATTGATCAATAGATTAGCATTTTGAATTTCTCTCGCGAACTCTTCACTTACTAGCGAATGCACGTTGATTCTAGCTTTCGGAAACTGTCTCTCGAAATGAGCTCGAACTTGTTCCGCGCGATCACTGCTCCTGTTCAAGATCGAAATTGATCTAAACCCAGATTTCAGCACCGCGTAGACGCAAGCTCTCGCTGCGCCTCCAGCTCCAAGAATGACACATTTCTCTCGCTTCTGGAATGCATCGAGTCTTGAAAGCGAGGCAAAGATGCCTTCGACGTCGGTATTGAACCCGATCATCTTACCGTTTCGCAAAAACTTGACAGTGTTCACAGCTCCTATGGCCTTCGACTGAGGGTCAAGCTTTGAAACGTAGGGCAGAATCGTTTCCTTGTACGGAGCAGTTATGTTAAAACCGAGAACATCATCGACAGATTGCATTTTTCTCATGACGGAAGAGAACTTTCCTTCAGAAACTTGAAGCAATTCGTATGTCGCGGCAAAGCCAGCTTTTTCAAAGGCTTTGTTTTGAATTACTGGAGAAATCGACTTGCTTATTTTTGAGCCTAGCAAGAAAACTCGCTTCACCGATTTCTCGCGCTTATTGAAATGACTCAAGGCGAAGACTAACTGAAGGAATTTGGGAATCACTATTTAAGAAGCGAACGCTAGATCACATAATGTACTTCATTGTCAAAGGTCAATGACGCATCACGTAAGCCCCAGAAGGCCGCTGTATGTGCCCTGTGCGGGAGTGATCTTAGAGTTACAAAATACCTCGAAGAGAACTGCACGTACTTCTACGAAATCGCCTGCAAGAATGGCGACTATGAACCCGAGATCATTCAGGTAGCTAGACCATTGAAGCCGGGATCGATGTGCCCAAATTGTCTCGTCGGAAACATGAAGCAGGTGCCAATTCAAGACAGAGGAATGAGGCTCGTCTGCGATTCCTGCCTAGTCGTGATACCCTTCGGTTACACGACTAAACCAATCTCAAAGTAAGTCAGCGGTTATTGTACGGCCTTCGAGGTCGCCTAAAGTTCCGTGAGTCTTGCGGCCTTGACTTGTCGAGCGGGGGTCTATTACCGACTCGCTCAAACCCACCACGACCATCGGCAACCTTCTCTGTGAAACTGAAGCCTCCATGTTGTGGTCTAGCGCCCTCTTGGGGACGATCGTTGCGCCCGAAGCTTCGATTATCGCTTCTGTCTCGGTGAAATCCTCCCCTTCCACCGCGGTGTGAATTGAATGATCGACGTGAAGAATCCTCAACTGGTGGTTTGTATCCTGGTGGAAGAATGTCAGTCACTTTCTTGATCTGAGCTTCAGTCATACCGACGATGCGGCTGAAATCTGGATACTCGGAATTCGATACAAGCGAGATTGCTTTTCCTGCTCTTCCGGCCCTCGCAGTTCTTCCGATTCTGTGGAAGTATGTGAGAGGTTCCTGCGGAACATCATAGTTGATGATGTGTCCGACTGCTGGGACATCGATACCTCTTGCTGCAACGTCGGTCGCAACTAATAGCTCAACATGTCCTTCTCTAAAATTGCGCATCGCATGTTCTCTCCCGTTCTGGGACAGATCTCCGTGGATGGGAGCTGCACGAAAGCCCTGAGCTTGAAGTCTTTCCGAAAGTCTCTGCGTCTTGATTTTTGTTGCGCAGAATATGATTCCTGATGTGATTCCGTTCTTTCGAATGTACTCAACAAGAGCTGGAAACTTGCTGCGCTCGTCTACGACTGCGTACGATTGATCAATTTCTTCGATCGAAAGTTCGTCGCTGTCAATCAGCACGTTGAGTGGGTGGTTCATGTATTTGTGGGAAAGTCTCAGAATCTCCTTAGGCATAGTCGCTGAAAACAGAGCTGTCTGGCTACCGTTAGGCAGCTGCTTCATGATGTAGTCAATGTCATCTATGAAACCCATATCGAGCATCCTATCCGCCTCATCCAAAACAACGAATCGAATATCTTGGAAGAAGATTGTGCCGCGTTCCATATGGTCGATCAATCTTCCGGGGGTTGCGACAACGATTTGAGGCGTCCTTCTGCGCAGCCTCTCAATCTGTGGGGTAATCGATTGTCCACCGTAGACAGAATAAGCTTTGATAGGAGTGTACTTAGCTATTTTGTTGATTTCATCAGTTACCTGCATCGCAAGCTCGCGTGTTGGTACCAATATGAGTGCCTGAAGGTACTGCTTCGTCGCGTCGATCTTTTCGATAATGGCAAGCGCAAACGCGGCAGTCTTTCCCGATCCGGTGTGTGCCTGGCCTATCACATCTTTGCCTTCAAGCAATGGCGGTATAGCTTGTGCCTGAATAGGAAACATCGTCTTGTAGCCGATCTCCCTTAAGCTTCTGGTTACTTCCGGCCTCAGCTTCAATTCTTCGAACGATGGGCCTTCTACTTTCTTTTCGGTATTTTCTAGTTGCATTTTCTTTTTTCACTTTGTTTGTTGTTTTTCTAAATTCCATTGAAGAATGAGCGCAAATTTTGCACTTTAACCGAAGCGCTGGATGTTTGTCCCCCGTTTCGATTTGGGTTCTTCTCTGTGTGGAGCCTCTGAGTGAGGCAAACCAAACCTACGATTCATGCGCTGGTTACAGAGCGTTCAAAAAATCGTCCTATCGGTCTGTCCTTTGGAAACAGTGGCTCTTAATTTAGTGTGGTACCATGTTTCCAAAACCAAATATTTAAGGTTTGAAAGGAGACGCGTAACAGATTCATGCTCAAAATTGCTCGAACGCCTAGAAATTTAGGCGAGTTGTGGTATGCTCAATGCAGCAGATTGTTCGAGAATTGATTTAGGCACAATCAACCTTATCTAATTTTTCGAGAGGCATTTGAAGAACATTGCAGGATAAGCACTCTCGACGTGCAAACCATACATTTAAAACCCCCTTTCGCGTATTTTGCCCTAAATGGTAACGACATGTCCAAAATGCGGTAAGAAAGCGTGGAAACCGTACAAATTTGTAATCAAAGGAAAGAGCGGAAAGAATTACACCTACCTTGTCTATCGCCACAACGAGAAGAAGCGCCACACTCCTCGCAAGTGCTACGTTGCTCAGAAGAAAGCAAAGCCAAAAGCAGTTGCACGGAAAAAGACTGTAAAGCGTTCCAAATCTCGAAAACGCTAGAAAAGTAGCTGCAAAGCTCCCACAGAATTATTGAATGAACTGGGTCTTGGATGAAAACCCAAGACTCGCTCTCTTTTTTCCTACGACGTGACTCTTCTTTTCAACTTACTAGTATATCGAATTAGGTTTTCCAGCTCTTCCTGGTTCAACGCCTTCATTAATTTCTCAATCTCCCTGCCGTGCGATTTTCGAATCTTCTCGAACATTCTCAAGCCCGTTGGCGTAAGTTCAACCTTGATGCATCTTCGATCGAGCGAATCCCTCACTCTGCGTGCATAACCGAGCTTCTCAAGGTTATCAACTATGGTCGTGATGTTCGCAAAAGTGACCACCATTTGTTTTCCTATATCACTCATTGTCAGACATCGTGATTCGGAAACACCAATAGATCGCATCACGGAGTATTGTGGTGGGGTCAGACCGTACTTCCTGAGATCGGAATTGATGTGGGAGTATATGGTCCTGTAAGTTTCAGCAAAGTTTCGCCACGTAGTGGTTTCCAACGAATCCTTAGTCTTAGTTCTGAGCAGATCAGCTCTTTGCAATCAATCCACTTCCTCTTTGGCGGGTGATGAGCCTGAAATCACTGTTTCATCATGTGATCGTTCTTCTCGGGATTTCATTCCCCTGAAGCCTAATACCAGAGGAACGATACCAAAAAAGCACAAGCCAGCTGACAGTGCGTACACATTATGAAGTCCATTCATGAAATCAGATACGTTCGTAATTGAGCTCGCAGGACCAGTAGCCAGCCCTCCTCCGCCGAACACCTCAAGGACGAGCGAATGTGGAACGCTTGTTGAAATAATCGCAATGCTGATTGCAAGACTTGCTAGCATTCCCACGTTCATGAGCGTGACAGTAATCGCAGAGCCGACGCCCCGGCGAACCGGTGGCACGGCAGTCAGAGTTTCGCTTCTAATTGGAGAATTAAACAACCCCCACCCAGCTCCCATGATTACCAACGGCACGACGAGTAATCCGTAGTTAATTTGTGCGGGTATTTGTTGCATAAGCACGAATGCGAACCCACTAACTCCCAACCCTCCTACAGCGAAATAGAACGAACCGTACCTATCAGAGAGAATGCCAGAAAGTGGGCCAATTGCAGCAACCGAGATCGAGATTGGAATAAGCAGAACTCCAGCAGTTAGAGCGCTGTCGCCAAGAACTCCCTGCAGATAGAAAGACATCACGAAAGTGAATGCACCTCTGGCCAATCCCGAGGCAAATCCAGAAATGTTTCCAGCGGTGAAAACTTTGAGCTTGAAAAGTGACAAATCAAACATGGGCTCTGGAACTTTCATCTCAACATACGTAAACGCAATCAAGAGCAACGTTCCAGCTCCAACCATCATGTAGTGTAACGAGTTCCAAGATTCCAATGAGCCCAGAGTAAGCCCGAGGAGCAAGAATACTAATCCGCCTGCAAAAGTGATGTTGCCCCAGATGTCGAGCTTTTGACCCTTCTTTATTGTTGCAAGTTCCTTCAGTTGAGTGTATGCCCAAATGGTAGCAAAAACTCCGATAGGGACGTTTACCCAGAAAATGGATCTCCATCCAAATTCTGCGGTCAGCACGCCACCTAGGACGAGGCCGATAATTGAACCAGAAACCAAAGTGGCTTGATTAATTCCGAGAGCCTTCCCTCTTTCGTTTATGGGAAATGCGTCAGTGATCAGCGCTCCGCTGTTTGCCCAGAGGAATGCAGAACCTAGTGCCTGCACAAGCCGGAAGATAACGAGCTCAATCCCGGTTTGTGAAAGACTGCAGAGGAAAGAGCCTATCGTAAAAACAGCGAAGCCAATATTGTAGGTCTTGACCCTCCCAAAAATGTCCCCCAGCCTGCCGAAATTGAGCGTGAAAGTCGCAGTCACTAGCATATAGCTCATGACAATCCAGAGAGCTTCGTCAGGACCTGTTCCAGGTAGATTCCTCAAAATTGTCGGAAGCGAAATCAACACGATGGAGCCGTCAATCGAAGCCATGAGGGATCCGATAGTCGTGTTGCTGAAGACAGTCCACTTGTAAGCAGGCAAGAATAGAATTGTGTAGTTCTTGAAATTATTTAAGGTTAAATGATTAAAGGTTAAACTATTCTGATTGGTTCGAATTTCGAATCAATAGTCGCTGATCTTGCGTTGTTCTAATTCTTGTTTGATCAGTTCAGAATTTTCCATCCAGTGGGATTTCTTGATGAGAAAGTTTGAGCACGCGAAATCTAGCGCTTGATTGAAGGTGCCAAAGCTCTTGTGTCTACCCATGAGGAGGCTCCTTATGCTCTCACGAACGTTCCATACTCCGACAGGCAAAATGTAACCAGGATGGATCTCTCGAAGCATGATTGCTCCTGATTGCTTTCGCTCTCTGGCGAGATATTCGGAAACCGCAAACCGCGTGGAGTAATAGCACCCGCCGGGCTTGGCATAGGTCTTCCTTCCGTAATATCCCTCGAAGTCGCCAATCATTTCGGGTTTTGATCCGAACCTGTTCCACGCTGTTCCAGAGTGCCACGCTTCTATCCATTCATACTTCCATTTTTCAGGTGTGAGTATGCCAACATAGACATTGTCCAGATTTGTATATGTGAATACGCGATAGTCGTCAATAGTCTCGTAGTCTTTTATTTCGTCAATAAGCCGGAGAGAGAGATTGCTATCTACTGCGGTGATGCTCCATCTGGTTGGAACGAGTTTTCTTCTCTTCTTCTCACCGAACACCCCGACCGAGAATGACTTTTCCAGTTTGGAAAAAATTACGCCGTTCTTGTAAAGTGAAAACACGGCATCAGCCGCTTTGAGATCCTTGTCGTAGTAGGCCTTCTCAATTCTCTGGTCTACGGAAATATTTCCCTGCGGCTTGAACTCCTTCATCGGCGCGCTAGGACCGAAGGGCTGGCTGTTTTCGCTGAAAGAGATTCTGTTGACCGGTTTTTTCGTTAAGAGCAGTTCAGAGTCAGCGGATTTGTTTGACATTGCTACTTCCTGCAGATTCTGTATCAAGTTTGATCCTTTGACTGCATCGTGTATGTCTGCCCTGATGCAACCGCGCACTAGGCTGTAGCGATAGTCCACGATTTCTTCGATCGACTTTCCTTTCCACATCTCTGGAGTGTCAAGAAACTCGGTGTCGCCGTGGATCGCCGGAACCATGGGACCGATGAACACCTTCGGATAGCCGAACCTTCCAACGAATACTCCGGGCGGTGAAGAACCATGTATGACGTCAGAACTGTACAACCCTGGTGCGTGTCTTGCGAAGCCTTCAGCCTTTGTTATGATCGGACACTTTGGCTTGCCGCAGAGGAGCTTTGCGCCCCTGCATGCGAGGCACATCTCGGCTGTAGGCCTTTCAATTACAATGTTGGTTCGCCAGTTCGAATTTTTCCCGACAAAGTCCTTAGGGGTGAACCAAGAGATTGAGGACAAAACTCTTACAAGACTGCTCTTGTCTGTATAAAAATTACTGGGTTCTGTCAAGTCTTTGGTTGTAGAATACGACTCAACTTGGAAGCATCGACTTGTAGGATTGCCGTCGTCTTTTCAGGTTCCTGTATCATCGCTTCACCTGCTTCCCCTTTAGACTGTCTGAACCTCAGCCAGCCCCTGTAAGAAATATTCATGACCACAATCACGTCGCGATCAAGCCATCTCTTGCAGACATTGCACCAGAGCTGCCTTTTGTGAGCTCTGTCCTCTAGGAGTCTCTCCCCGCATACTGGACAGAGTTTGGATGTGCCCCTGGTTTCCGATTTTGTTAACTGAATTACTGGAACTCCTTCCCACGCTGCCTTGTATTCCACCTGCCTTTTGATTTCGTACCATGGGACGGAGTTCATTCTTCCTCGGAATTTCTTTCCTTGAAAGTTGCCCTTCTTGTAGAGATCTCTTATTCCTTTGATGTCTTCGAACACTATTGCTGACCGGTTTCGCTTGGCGTCTGCTACAATGTTCTTCGAAACTAAGTGTAATATCTTCTTGACTCTCTCCCTCCTACGCTTTCCGTATTTTGAAGCAATAGATTTCCTGATACTGACATCGTTTCGCTTGAATGATCGAACAATCTGTTTTGTGGTCTCCGCTACTTCTTCCACCTTCGCTAGATCGTACTTCAAAACAGTCCCTTCATTCCCACATGTGATATTCGAAGCGTTCCTATCGATTCCCACAAATGATTTTGGAGCGTACGAATCCACGTTTTTTCTGACAGTTAGCGACAGTGAAGTAGTTGTGAGTGTGAATGATCTTACTTCCAAACCATTGATGGCCTCGAGAGTGTGCCTTGTTAGTAAGATCTTTATCTTCTTCTTCAGAGGAATTGTGAACGTGAGGGCTCCTTCTGAGCGGCTAACCCTGAAATGATAGCAGGAAACCAGAAGGGGTTTTCCAAGGTAAGGTTCCTTGGTTTGGGCCCCTCTCCTCAACGACTTCTTTCTCGCAGAGAGGATTCCAGCCGCCTTCGAAATGGCAGTTAGACGGTAATATGATGGAATAGAATCATACTTTCTGCTCAGACTATTGTAGCTTAAGCAAGACAGTTTCTTTAGGGAAGATGCATTAGTTTCTAGCCCAATCCTGATACAATCATTCACCATTAATTTGAAGACGTGCATCTGTTGAACCATTTCAGGCTCCGGCGAATATGGTTGATTCACAGATTTCAGGCCGAATGGCATCTGCTTGAACGATCTTATTCTTCAAGAGTTCAATTTGAGTGTAGATGTTTGGCTAATTGCAACTAAATGTGTAAAACATTCCACTCGTTTCGGTGGATCGTCGCCACTAAAGACTTTGACCAATTACTGTAATTCCGCTGTATGCCTCTGCTGGGTTCTGTCAAGTCTTCGGTTGTTCCCCCGGGATTTTGTTTCTGTCAAATGTCGGTTGCAACTTACTTTGGAGATCGGGCTAGATGGAAAAGTGGGAGATACTCTTTGCCTTAGTCTCTTGTGGCATTGGGATTGTGTTTTTTGCGCTCGGTCTGGCTCTATTGCAACTGTCCTTCGCTTATTATGTCGGACTCTTTGGGTTCTGTCTTAGTCTAGGCGTTCTTTTTGCTTTTTGGCCTTTTGTTATTTTCCACAAATTGTGATACGTCTTGCCAAATCTTCTCTCCGAAATCTCTAACAAAAACCAGTGTGAGAGCAAGTACTATCCACGTCAAAGCGAGCGAAGCTCTAGCCACTTGGCTTTGAAATAAGGTGGTAGAATCGGCAACGATAACTATCGTTGGATAAATAGAACAAAAATTCGAGAGCCCAGTGAACGATGGTACGGCTACATACAGAGAGATTACGGCAACGGAGCAAAAATCCCCGGGCTGCGAATAAGAAAGTGTTGTCGAACCTGTGAACTCCCTGGTAGCATTGTTCCAAGTCATATTGGCATATGCTTCCAGAAGTGCACCGTCTTGACCGAAGGCTGGTTTTGGTTCTCTTGCAGAATAGGGAAACTCCAAATAAAACGTGGTGAAATTTGGTTGAACTCTTGTATAATTGGGAGCAACATTATCAGCGAGTGCTATCATGTTGAACGTAATCGAACTACCTGCACCAAAAGCTGTGGATGTTGCGTTATAGTAAACTACCAAAGCGGGTACATTCTCGAAGCCATCAGTTTGAACTTGGGCGTATTGGTGATATTCAGGATAATCTATGTAAACATGAAGTCCCCAAAATGCACTTGCAAGAATCCCCGCTATGAGAAGAGAATCAAGAATGACTTTGAGCCAATGCTTCAAGAGTCTTTTCCCTTGAAATATCCGCCAAGAACCCGCTTATTCATGATACCGTTCTCTTCGCAGAGATATACTCACTCAAGATCATTCTCGATGTCTAGGGAATTGTATCCAGATTCCGTCTCTTTCAGTCATTCTTTCTTATCCAGCTCCGCTAAGAACTGCTTCTTCATTTGATATTTCTGGTATGCAATCAATACTTCTGCAACTACAAAGACGCCAATCGCAATGACTGCAACTATTGCAAAAATGTTCATTCTTCAATCTACTTTTGAAATCTGGAACACGCGGGCAGCGACCTGCTTCTGGTACTCCGTGATGAAATCCAGCGCGAACTTGTCTGCGTTTCTCTCAGTTCCCTTGTGCGAACCGGACGTTGACCGTATGCAGTGATACATTTCATGCAACACAACAAAGGGGTCGAAAAAATGTTCCTGGTCGGTGAATAGAATCGTGTTAGCTGAGACAGCGTAAACAGCCAAGGCAAATTTCTTCCCCTTCGTCGGACCAACCCCGAGATTCGGAACTCTCACTTTGTATTTCTTGCTCACCAGTTCGACTGCCTCTTCTGTGTCCTTTGACAAGATCAACTGAACCACGGCAGCTTTGAATTGCGAGTCATCCAGCGCGAGTATATCTTCCTGTTCCAAATCTATCTCTTCCTTTTCTTTGCGACGTGGCCCAGCTCGATCCAGTTTCCATCGGGATCTTTCACGTAAGCTAAAACCCAACTGCCTTCGGAGAAGGGCTTGATTGGAGTTTTGTATTTCTTCCTGGATAATCGTTCAAAGTACTTTTTCGCATCGTCAACCTCGAACGCAAGGTGATCCAAACCTGACTTGCCGCCGAATTTGTAATTCTTGGGATACCAATTCAGTTCCAGATATTGTTTAGATCCGGGAGACTTGAGCCATGCGACTTTGCCGCCAGTCTCTTTGATCGTTGTCTTGAACATCAGTTTCATCCCAAGCTCCTTGGTGTAGAACGCGATAGATCTCTCAAGGTTTGAGACATGAATTCCAGTATAGATGAACTTGGGCAAGAAATTTCACTTCCACGTAACGATGAACGGGACAGATTTGTCAATCAAGCGTAACAAAAAGTGTCTCAGGTATTTGTCTATGTTAAGGTTCAACGCTTCCTTTGGTTCTGCCCAGATGGTGCCTTGGATTTCATTCGCGTCAACCTTGACAATCTGGTTTCCTTCAACTTTGCAGAGATAGTCAAAGAAGATAAAATGCGCCTTCTTCCAGAATTCTTTCGGATAGATCACTTGTTGCATTGAAATGAGATCAACCACCTTGATGTCAAGTCCGACCTCTTCCTTGATTTCTCTTACGAGTGCATCCTCGCAAGTCTCGCCGAGCTCGACGTGACCGCCTGGTACAGTGTAAAGACCGGGCCACTTGTGCGAGTCGCAGAGCAAAACCTTGCCATCTTCGCGCTGGATCAATGCGCCAACAGTTGGCTCCGGAAAAACTTGATTCAATTTAGGAATGTGTTTAGGAAAAGAGACCTAAGTACCTTCCGATGAGTTGGCGGTGTCGCCACTCTTTTCCTCTTCCTTGACGGGCTTTACGATTGCTGATATCACATCAAAGGTGGACCACTTGTGGCATATCTGACAGCACATTAACCTCTTCGTCCCAAGTCTAATCACGGTGAACGATCCTCCTGGTAACCATTCGTAGTCGAATGTCTTACCGCATTTCGGACAGGTCAGCCTGGAAGTGTAGTGAGGGCCGGGCCTTGGAATCGAGAGATAGACGGCAGCCATGATCACAACAAACGTGATTGGCGCAATTATAATGACAATCTCTGACACCAAATCTAGAAACCAACCAAACGTTACACGAACTCAATTTCTCAAGATATACACGTTGTGCAAAAAATCGATTGAGCTCCCCCTAAGAGGAGCGCAGAGTGATTACTCTACAACTTTCACTTCGGAGGCCTTGGCTTGGAAGTCGACCTTTCTGTGAGTTCCATCGCAGAAGGGTTTGTTGCTGGACGCTCCACACCTGCACAGCGCTGTTGAAACAACTCCATCAACCATTACCAAGTTAGGGCCATTTTCTGTTGCCTTGATTATTACTTTGGGCATGTGTTGAATATGTGAACTCGGCAGTCTAATATCTTACGTGGCAAAATGTCATTTGATTTCGACCAAGTCAGTCACTGATTGATTCGTATTTGCGTGCGAGTCTCAAAGCCCGATCTCGCAGTCATTTACAGTAAGAAATCTTGTCTCAAAGTGAGATCTTTTTGGTCGGAAAGTATAATAGTTCTGTAATAGTGCTGTAACTGCCATGCTCGCCCAGCACGAAGAAATGATATCAAACAGTCCGTTTTGTGTAGTCAGTCAAGCTTTTCTCTCGGGAGTCTCGTCAATATGAGCATCACACAGATGGAAGAATTGCAAGAGCAAGATCAGACTCTACAAGAGGAAAAGTCAAAGTCCACGGGGAAAAGAAATCCTCCAGCAAGAAACACCTCAAGGTTTTGGTTTGAAAGGTTCCTAGCCGTAATCCAAAGGCAAAACCCTTCTGTGATTGACGCAACATTCCTGAGCCAGATCGCTCCGAGCAACGAAGGGAAATTACTAGCACAACTAAAATTCCTTCACGTGATTGACGAACAGGGAAAACCTACGCAATTACTCTCGATGCTTAACATGGTCGGTGACGAGCAGAAAAAGGCATTTCAGGAGATTGCAAAGGGTTCTTACCAAGATTTGATGGCTGAGGTCAAGATCGACAAGGCCGTCCCGGACGATCTGGTCAACTTTTTCATCAGAAAGTACGCGTTCACTCGAGACAAGGGCATCAACGCGGCAAAATTTTTCTTGTACTTGACTGAGAAGGGAGCAGTCCAGGTCTCTCCTGAACTCACGGGCTTTTTTTCCGAGAAGTCGAGTACTGGCTCTAACCAAAATGGTTCATCACAGACATCCGTTCAGAAAATTGCAGAAAGAGTGGCGCGGGCCCCTCAAAGAGAAGTCCGAGTCGCGCCGCAAGTCTCTAACTCTAGACAGCTGACGCAGAGGAAGAACGGACAGACTCTCTCAGAGGAGCTGCCTGTGATACAGGCAACCATCAGCATAAAGCTTGACAAGGACACGCCTAAGGAATACTGGGACAGAGTTCTGGCGCTTTTGGGCGAGCGCAAATCGGTAGAATTGAATGTGACCACGGAAAGCGAGTCACAAAAACCAGACGATGTCGAAGAGCAAGTCGAATCTTAAGATGCTCTTGCAATCAACATAACGGACTTCTCCTGAGCGGCGAAATTGATTACAAAGAAAAGATCATCGGAACGAGTGAAAAAAGAAGGAAGGGATCTGGAAGGGGAGTCCCTCCAAAGCCATAGAGGGAGTTCTTCCAGTCCAATTTTTCTTATCTTTTTTGTGTCTAGCTCGCGACTACCTCAGTCTGAGCTGGAGAGCCGTCGCCACGGATTGTGATGACATAGCTCTGTCCAGCAACCACTGGTTCGGGAGTGTTCTGGACTACCTGTGTCGTTGTTGTGGGGCCCTTTGACGGGGCCGAGGTCTGTATCGCGACCGACCCGGTCATGATCTGTCCGCTGTAGGTGAAGGTCACTGAGCTTCCAGGTGGTACCAAATACCCACCAGCTGCGAGAACCCATGCCATCTGTAGCTTTGAAGTAGCAGTTATTGGGACTAGTGTGGCGTTTGGTTCGACTGCGAAGTATTCAGATATCGATGCACTGCTCACGTCACCACCCTTCTGTGACTCGGTAGCAGTGACTGCTGCGAACCTGAAAACAATTGATACGTTTCCAGTGTTGTCGACTTTGATAGTGAGCGAGTTTGGTGAAAGACTAGCTGCTATGAGCTGGTAGTGCGCCGAGTCGACTATTTTTGCCCACCATCCTTGGCTCGTCAGGTTCACTTGGTGCTCCTTGAGAATCAGCGCTCTGGAGACTGAGTTTGCCGGAATGGTGTATGCCTTGGCTGCGTTGACGAATGCAAACTGCGGATTCGTCGAGTTTCCGGCGAGGATCACTGTTGGCGTCATGTCAATGATTGCAGCTGAACTCTGCCCGCTAGAGACCTGAATTCCACCGACGATTGGTACAGTCAATTGCGAACCTGCTGCACTGCTAGTGGCAATGTGAGCCGTGTAGTTCTTGCCTTGGTAGGTCACTACTGCAGCTGTTATGTTGAATCTAAGTGCACTGTAGATCCCTGTTGGGACGCTGGTCGAAGCTATGGTCTGACCCACATTAATAACGCTCATCAGGTTAATTTTGCCCGAAGAGTGGAGGTCGTACCATCCGGATAGATTGCCTGCACCGCTTACGTGGACTTGGACATCGTTGTATGTTGCATAGACCGCGGTGACTCCGACTGGAACTGTCGGCGGATCTGTTAGGAGAACCGCGAGAGTCCCCGATGGTCCTGACTGTGTTGTGGATGCTGACGCTTGGGCCAACATTCCTGGACTGAAGATAGTTACTGATATCAGCGCGAACGCGGCTATTGCCGCGACAACGGCTGATGTCATCATGTAACGTTTGTTCGTCATGCGATATTTCACGAGGGTTGTAATATTCAGAACTCTATTAGAAACAGGGTAATAGAACGGATCGTTCAACAGGGTTCCACTACTGTTCGTGGGGGTCTTACCTATGTTCTACGTATAGAACGGAAAATTCACGCACGATCAGAGAAATCGACCATATGCACCGA
>Ga0187887_10001865_pt1 | contig 17619 bp, 20 predicted proteins | sample June2016WEW_7_10_FD_132977 | JGI IMG/M metagenome (GOLD analysis project Ga0187887, IMG submission 132977) | Peatland microbial communities from SPRUCE experiment site at the Marcell Experimental Forest, Minnesota, USA - June2016WEW_7_10 | ecosystem: Environmental > Terrestrial > Soil >...
CCTCGGTGATCTGTGCTGTTAGGAATCGTTCAGCGCATTGATTTGTCTCGCGCGTGCGATTCGGACGGTGCTGCCATAGAACTCGGTAAACAAACGTTTTAAGAACCATTATCGTCCAGGCAAACCGTCTGGACGTCGTACGAAGGTCGATAACTTCCGGTTACCAATTGAATGCAATCCTAAATCCGACGTTTCATATAATCGCAGTTCTTGACCCGGAGCGAATCGTCTCTCTTGCCGGCTCAACGGGGCAACTTCATCAGCCACACGGAGGAACTGGCGCCCTGCTGGCTCGAAAAAACGAGTCCCGGTCCGCGGACCGCCCAACGATCGTCGGGTTTAGGCCTCACCGTGGAGCCCGGCACAAACTTGACTTCGTGAGGCTCGCTGAAGCTGGCGATCTTCGGATCGAAGCGGACGATCATGAGTTTCGATCCCTCGAAGAGGTAAAAGAAGTTCCCCTTGGGGGAGGCGCGCCAAGGAGGTCTGCTCGCGTTCCCGCCGGGCAGCGGAATCCGTATTCACTCAGGCTGCGGTACCGTTTCTTCCCTCCAGGGAACCAGATACCTCCGCCTGGGCCCATGCGATCCCGGCGGAGATAACGTTAGCCAAAGCCATTCGGAACCCCGGTCAAAACTGTCGACGGAAGCAGGGCGGCGCCGGCCAAAGATCCGGCGAAACGGTAAAACCGCACGATTCGGCCCGCGCTTCCTGTTCCCCTGTTATGGCCAGCACGCCAGTCCTGAGCCTATTCCGTTCAGATTACCTGGGGCTTCGGCAGTTCCGAACGTGCCACATGCTCGGGCTTCCGGGCCATAGCAGCTCTGGCATGGGCGTCGTGTAGAGGTCGTGTAGGGTCGTGTACAGTATCAAAGAGGAGATCTGATGCGGATGACCCCGCGATACACCCAAATGTTGCGCAGCCTGCTTTCGGCCGGTTAGCAGGCCGGAACATCTAGTTAAGAAGCCACGTCGCTCAGCATGGTGCTGGCGGTCGCTGACATAATGGAAGGGGCAGCCCATGCGAATCCGGCGCCCGTCCGGCGCGCCAACGGCCGAAGCAGTCGCCTGAGCTCGGCCCCATTACAAGCGCGGCCATTCGGAAAAAGGCCAAGGCCGATATTTCCTGTAACTGGCCGCCGCTGCGCCAACCATCTATCCAATGTCCAGTAGCAGTGACGCGGCCGTTCCCATCTCCTTCGGAGTGGGTACCCATCGGAGCCGCCACGCGCCAACCTCAACTGCCCCCGTCCAACTTTTCGCAAGCGAATTAAACAGAAGGCGCTAAACTATAAGCAGGAGTCCGGTGTTGAGATTCGACAAGAGCAAGAACCCGAGAAGGCAGTTTGCGGCGGGCCGTGGCCCAACTGTGGCCCCTCCGAAAGATTACGCACCAGCCCGCAGTGGGCGAAAGCCACCCTTTCACGCGGAAATTGAGGTCGCCAGCAATTTGTCGCACGATTCTCCGGAATTCCGCACTTTTGTCATGGAGGTGGTGGGCATGCCCGAGCACATGGCTTCCAGCGTCGCCGCCGCCATCCGGCAGCAGAAATGGAAAATTTCGCCGAACCCGCTAGCGTCGATTAGAACGGCCGCACACCAGGAAGCCCGAAGGAACCTACTCCCCACATGACCAAACCATACTGCGAGATGAGCGCGGCTGAGAGACTAGCAGACCGTATCGCGAAGAACCATCAAATCGACCGGCGCGTAAAAGAAAACCGGAGTGCGGCGAGTACGCCAGCGGAGGTAGGCGGCAGGCAGAGAGCCGTGGGAAACGTTCTTGAGGAGTTCCAACGCATAAAGAAGGAACGCGGTATCGATGCTGCGTCTGATTTCGTGCGCAACAGGAGCAAGTAACTTCTGGTCGAAAACGCTGGTTCACATTGGGACAATGCGGTCAGGACCTTGCGGCGTTTAGGGAGACCCCACCCGGCATAGAGATTTGCCACCTGGGTTCCGTGATGAAATCCCGTTGAACGGGGGAGTCCAAACTCAGTGCACAAGGAGACTGCTTATGGACGCTGCCGGCGGCGCGTATTAGACGGGATCAGCCTTCCCAAACGAGCACGCAAGGAAATCAGAGATCTGCGGGTTCAAGCTGCTCGGGTGCCCGGTGTTCAAGGGCGCTTCCTCGATGGCGATTTGTTCGGTTCGTGCTAGAGTGTGTCTCAATGGTCCGGTGTCAGTCTTGCTCCGCTGAGATTCCAGAGCGCAGCCGCTTTTGTTTGGCTTGTGGCACGGCGCTGGGCTCGACATCTGAGGCGTCCACAGCCGCGATGCCGCCTCCCAGAACGCCGGTTCCCTCCAGTTCCCTTGACGAAGGCCGATTCTCTGCCGGCACGGTGCTAGCCGAGCGCTACCGGATCATCGGACTCCTCGGCCGGGGCGGGATGGGCGAAGTGTACCGCGCCAACGATCTGAAGCTGGGCCAACCGGTCGCGCTGAAGTTCGTGCCCAAGACCACCGCGAAGAACCAACAACTGGCCGCCCGCCTCCACGCCGAGGTGCGCATCGCGCGCCATGTTTCACATCCCAGCGTCTGCCGAGTTTACGATATCGGCGAAGTGGACGGCTCCAAATCCTTTCGATGGAGTACGTCGATGGCGAGAACTTGGGCTCCCTTCTGCGGCGTATCGGGCGCCTGCCTGGCGACAAGGGCGTGGACATCGCACGGCGGCTGTGCGCGGGTCTGGCTGCCGCGCATGATAAGGGCGTGCTACATCGCGATTTAAAACCTGCAAACATCATGATTGATGGGCGCGGCCAAGTGCTGATTACGGACTTTGGTCTCTCCTGCATGCGCAAAGAACCGCAGGTTTTTGAGGTGCGGCAAGGCACGCCGGCCTATATGGCCCCGGAGCAACTGGCGGGGAAGGAGGTTACTGTCCGCAGTGACATTTACGCTCTCGGCCTGATCCTTTATGAGATGTTCACCGGCAAGCGCGTTTTTAATGCAAATTCATTCGGTGAACTGTTGCGGCTGCACGAGGGGCTGGTGGCGAGCCCCGCATCCTTGGTGAAGGATCTTGATCCGGCCGTCGAAAGCGTAATTCTCCGCTGTCTCGATCCGGAACCCCGGAATCGTCCAGCATCGGCCCTGGCAGTCGCTGGAGGACTGCCAGGTGGCGATCCTCTGGCCGCCGCGCTGGCCGCGGGCGAGACACCATCGCCGGAGATGGTGGCTTCCGGGGGAAAATCGACCGGGCTGCACACCGTGGCGGCGGTTTGCTGCCTGGTCTCGGTGGCCATCGGCCTCGTCGTGGTGGCGCTTCTCGCGACCAAGGTAAACCTGAATGAGGGCGTGCTGTTGGAGCGGGGTCCCGATGTTCTGGCGCAGAAGGCGCGCGACGTCATTGAGGAACTCGGGTACCATGGCCGCCCTACCGACAGCGTATACGGGTTCCATTACTCGCATCTGTTGGGAGGCCCGTTCGAAATCGTTCGCTTTGGCTATCGCCAGAGCTCACGATATCTGGAACCGAGCAGTTCGTTAACTGGGAGCATAGGTCCCACGCGCGTACTCTCGGTGGCCTCCACGGTCAGCGCCTTCGGACCGCCGCTAGGGGCATCCGGCATTGTGGCAGTGGAGCTGAATCCGTTGGGGCGCCTGGTTTATTTCGCGACCGCACCGTCTCTGATTGACGGGGCGACGGGGCTTCCCCCGTTCGAGTGGAGCAAGTTATTCGAGGCTTCGGGATTGGATCAAGCGGGCTTTTCGCAAGTGCCGCCGCTTTTCCCTCCTCCAACTGTCTTCGATAGCCGGGCGGCGTGGATCGGGCACGGTCCGGATCGGCCGGATAAGATAATCCGTGTGGAGGCGGCCGCCTGGCAGGGTAGGCCTGTTTTCTTCCTAGTCACTGGCTCATTAAACAACCCCGATCCCATGAGATCTTCCCAAACCTCTTCTCGGGAGCTTGCGAGCCTGGCCCTTTGGTATGCGTTGACTCTGGGAGTGGTCCTCGGAGCGTCGCTGCTGGCGCGGCAAAACATCCGCATCGGAAGAGGCGACCGCCGTGGGGCATTGCGTCTCGCCTTTTTTGTATTCTCGCTCTACATGTTGAGTTGGCTACTGGCCTCCCATCATGTGCCGACACAGACTGAACTGACGATGCTTCTCACGGCAATCAGCCAATCTGTAATCGTTGCCGTTGTCCTGTGGCTTTTCTACCTGGCACTCGAGCCTTACGTCCGCCGGCGATGGCCGCAGACCATGATCTCGTGGACCCGGATGCTCACGGGCCGAATACGCGATCCCCTCGTGGGCGCGGACCTGCTCATCGGCGTGGTTGCCGGGACGGCGTGGACGGCGGTGATCCAATTCCATGTATTGCTGGCTCATCAGCTTGGCGACGCTGACTGGTGGACGCCGCCTCTCGACTCGGTGCTGAGCGTGCGGCAAGTCGCCGGCCAATTCCTGATACTCCTGCCCCAGTCGATCGCGAACGCCCTGGCTATTCTGATCACGATTCACGCGCTGCGAGTATTGGTTCGCAAACAGTGGCTTGCAGGGGGCATCAGTATTGTGATCTTCACCGTTCTGGCTTCCACTACGGTTTTAGGAGGCACGCGTCCGCTGATTGGCGCGCCGTTCTGGGGAGTTGTCTTTGGCGGTATCGTATTCGTTCTCATACGATTTGGGTTGGTGGCGCTGACCACGGGCATTTTTGTCCAGTACGTATTGTGCAGCTTTCCGATTACCGCTAGCGTATCGGTTTGGTACTTGGGCTCCTCACTGTTCGTACTGGGCGCCATCTTCGCCATGGCAGTCTACGGCTTCCGCGTAGCCCTGGACGTGCCCACGGTTCCTCCAAAGCTCGGGCCATTAATCACCGCTAACTTGACCTAAGTTGCATCACATCGTTAGTTAGTCCGTATGCAACTGATTTCGGTGTAGATTCCGGAGAATTTACGCATAGCTCGCGATGCGTTTACGGAGAGGAAATAGAGGCCGGCAATGCGACACAACGCTCTGCCGCGAACTCGATAAGCGGGGCACGGAATTGTCAGTGCCGCTCTCCGGATTCCTTCAACTAGAGAGGATAGTATGCCGCATCGAATATTGGCGGGAAACGCGCCGGACCATCAGAGGCTATCTGCTATTGGTAGATAACTGATTTTGAATCATTGCTGCCATCGATGAAATAGGCGAGGTCCACGCCGGGGATCGTCACCTGGCGCGATAAGGGGTGTGGGCTGATGAACATCACCCCACCGGCCTCGGCCGGAGGCAACAATGAGAGAATGAAACTGGGGATCGTGAAAGAACCTTTGCCGGTGTTCTCCGTGCAAACGAAACCTGCGAGGCTCGCGGTGTTCGAATACACATAGCCTCCGAGGAGCACATAGCCCGGATTTGTGCCGCCCGACCAGGTGACCGTCAGAGATTGGTTCCGGTCTATGGTGGTAATAGCGGCTTTATTCGTCCAAAGAATGTTTCCGGCAACATTCAAGGTTGCGCTAAAGGCGCCCAAATCGCGACCCCCGGCGCCCGTGACCGCATATGTACCAGGTGGAAGGTTCGGACCGGTGGGAGCACTCCCGAACAAGGCCTGGTATTGTCCGGTCCTGGTTGGCGCCAGGGTCCATGATCCAGCCGGGCCCGAAAGAGCCAGCGAAGAACCAGCATCGAGCCCGTTGCCCGACCGCCCCACGGATACAGATGGAAGCGTGGTGCACGTTCCTTGACTCGGAAACAGACCGCCAACCGCCGCAGCCAGAGCGCCGGGCGTGCTGAACTGGCCGAAGACAGCAACGGCGCCTTCCTGATTGGAATTCAGTACGGCTCGCACCGCAGCTTTCGCCGCCGGATTCAACGCCTTCCCCGCTGCGGCGTATTTCATCATGGCGCGCATCAACGCGCGCCGATTGTGAGTTTGTTCGGCGCGCAGAAGCTTCGCGACGTCCTCTTGAGAGACCTTGCCACGCAGGAGCTTGGAGAGTGTCTCGGCGAGGTACAGCTTTTCATTGAAGCCCAAGCCGCGGAGCACCGATACCGGACCAGCCGCCAGTGCCGCCGTCTTGACGGGCTGTCCTGCCGAGGCTTGATTCATGATACTGATAGGTACCGTGGGAGCGGTATCCGAACAGGGACCGCCGCCGCTGCTCACCGCGATCGAAACAAAGTTGCCGATCATACCCCCGCTCCGCACCGCGACCGGCACATAACAGCCCGCTACTCCGGCTGGAACCGCGAACGAGATCTGATCGAGGCCCACACAACACCCAGAGCGGCCGGCGTAGATAACGTTCGCCGCCAGTGTTCCCACGAAGACTTCGACCCCCGGAAAGTTCGGGAAGGTCGAAGGCACGAGGTTGTCGGGCCCGCCGATCGGACCCAGGCCGGTGGCCCACGCGGTGACGATTTCGCCGGGTATCGCGGAATTGCCAAATGTTTTCAGCGTATAGTCGAGCGCGGTGAAGATACCGCCGCCCAAACCGCTTTCACTAAGGGTGAACATGCCTACCGAACTCTCCGCCACGGTGACCTGGGTGGTTGACAAACCGTATGGACTTGTCACTCCGTTGTAGGCGACGGTAATATTAGCCGGACCTATGGGGGTGTTCGACGGAAGAATCGCTGCGACCTGCCCGCCGGAGGTATAGATCATGGGACAGTTGAGGGTCATCGATCCCGATGTGGCTGTCACAGATGTTCCGGACAACATGTTGGGCAGCGGAAAGGCGGAGATCTGCACGAGTGTCGCAGGCCCGAGAGAGGCGCCGAATACCACGAATAGCGACCCTTGGGCGATGGTCGGACTGTAGTCAGCGGAATTGTTGGCCGAGAAAACAATCGGTGTAGTCGACTGGGCGCTGAGATCGGACGGCAGCAGCATGGCCGAACACACGAACCCGATTAATGAGAGGTGCTGCCTTCTCTTATTTGACATATGGTCTCCTTCTGAACGCCTGGCATGACTTAGCACAGGAAGTGCTTTCGATACGCTGCCTCAGCGCGGCGCGCGTAGCAAAATCGCGTTCACCGGGCTGCCACCGGTTAGCCTTTCAGCGTGGAGAGGATGTGGCGCTTTACCGGCTCCACTCACGCCGGCGCCACCGGGCTTCCGTCGCTTCTTAGATATCTGACCCATCCTTTTTCAGTTTTAGGGATGTTCAGGTCCTTCGGAGTCTGATTATACATGAGAATTATGAGAATTCAAGGCTGAGCGGTACCGGAGACTACATTGGCGATGGGACGATCTTCAAAATTACCCCGAATGGCGCGTTGACCACGCTATACAGCTCCTGCTCCCAATATGAGTGCCCGGATGGCGCATACCCCGAGGGCGTGCTGGTCCAGTCCAGCGATGGGGACTTGTACGGAACAACGTATAAGGGCGGAGCTAATGAGTTCCAAGCTGGAGCGATCTTCAAAATCACCGCGGACGGCACGTTCACGACGGTGTACAGCTTCTTCTGTTCCCCAAGCGGGTGCTGGGACGGCGTCAACCCCCAGGCGGGGTTGATACAGGCCAGCAATGGGGACTTCTATGGGACAACGACGTCTCGCGGGCCCCTGTACGGTGGTACGTTGGCTGCTGGCACGGTCTTCCGGATCACCCCGAGCGGCAAGCTGACGACACTCAGCGGCTTCACCTGCATCGAACACGTGTGCCCGAACGGTACAATCCCCGAAGGGGGGCTAATCCAGGCCACCGATGGGAACTTCTACGGGACGACGTATTATAACGGCGCCAGCGACGGTGGCACGATCTTCCAAATCACACCGAGTGGTACGTTGACGACGCTATACGACTTCGCTTGTTCGGAGAGCAGTTGCAAGCACGGCGAATTTCCCTCGGCGGCGCTGGTGCAGGCCAGCGATGGGGACTTTTATGGGACAACGTTGCGGGGCGGAGCCGGTGCCTGCCCGCAGGGCTGCGGCACGGTCTTCCGCCTGTCCGTAGGTCTGGGCCTGCTGGTGGAAACGCAGCCTGCCGCCGGCAAGGCGGGCGAAACGAATGTCCTCCGCTAGCCGGGGTCTGAGTCCAGCCGGCCGTAGCACCGGACGGAACCGATCCCGCGGCTTCTGGTCCGCAGGTCCGAACTGATCCTCCAACCGGCACAGTCGCTCTTCCCCTACTTTTGGCGGAGCCCCCGCTCCACGCCAAACCCCCAAGTTGAAAAGTAGGGACGGATGCGCCGTAACTCAGGCGTTAACCGCCTTTCCGATCCACTGAGCGATTTCCCATCGGTCCGTCCACGTGGTATCGCCGGAGTGGGACTTCGGGTGCTAACACCCTTACAACGTCTTCAGAAAAGCAATCAGCGCCTGCTTGTCATCCGGTGGCAGCTTCAATCCGAACTCATGCCCCTTGATCGGCCCGGGGGCGAGTAATCATCCTTCAATCGTGCCGGGTCAAGCCACTCTTCCAATGTTTCTGCCCACCCGCCGTGACCGAAGGCGTTGCGATACCCAGACTCCGCGTTATCTCCCGCATGAGAGTCGCAATAGAGCCATGCCAAGTGCATGGAGCACAGAATATCTAGCGGAGCGAGATCGAGGGCGAGATCGACGCTGTCGACGCCGGAATGAAAATCCCACAGCCCGTTCTTTGTCCCATTTTGCCGGCGGCAGCGACGGCCGTCAGTAGCTGCCAAGGTGCAGTGCTCTAGTAGGGTAGCGTCGGAACGGTGAATCGGTTCCCCGCTGGTTGTTTGGACCAATCCGCCGGGGTGTTCGCCGTCTGGCATTTCATTGGCGATTTCCTTCCTTCGCCAAAGAAATGCCAGTTTAGACCCGGCGGCACCGAAGTGTAGACCACCCACACTTACGACGCCCGTTTGAAGGTCGCACAGCCCGACTTACAACGAGAATTTTACCGGGCACGCCAAAATCCAACCCAGACATACGGCCTTCCCTCGCTTTCCGTCTCCACGGCTACTCCAGATCCGCATGGCATGCGCCAGGCGGTCGCGGCCACCCGCCATCTGTTGGAGATGTACCGACGGCAGTTCTCCGCCGACAAGGCCCGCCGTCGTCTACAGCGGCCCGATTCGCCGGCTCCTGGATATCGCTCAACAACTCCAGCACATCGCAGCGCCGGAAAAGTGAGGAAAGATTGGCCGGTCAATCGGGAAGGCTGCGTACCCGTCTCCGCCGCGTTTCCTTCGATCGCGGCCACTGCCGCGAGAATGCCGGCTACTGCGCTTGGGTCAGATGCTTCCGGCCTGCTAAAATGCATGGTCTGGGAGGCACTTTAGATCAATTAAGCATCATGTAATCAACGCATTAAGTGCTTCTCGCTGACGGATCCCCGGCCTGTTCTCAGCCTGTTAGCAGGCGTGGGCGCGGTACTGTATTGATTTCGGAGAACAGCGCCACTAGGACGGGGGAGAGTTGCGTGCCATTCCTCCTCTGGTCCTCCGCTGCTCCAGCGGTGGCCCGCCGCAGTCCGTGTAGTTCGGGCGCCGGCCTCCCGGCCAACGCCCGATTCTCTGGCAAAGCAGCCGCAGTAGGCCATCATAGACTGCCGCCACCGGCTGCCTGCGAGCAGCCGCTAGGAGGAGGAGTTCACAAATCTCGCCCACGGATTGCGCTTCGGCCGGCTGCGGAGTCATACCTCTTTAGGATATCGCCCACAACAGCTGGGCCGGAAGTCAGGCCGGTTGCATATGTTCGGCTAGCAGTTTGGGGGAGACAGCGCCAGTAGCCGGGCTATGGCGTCAGAAGGAAGGGGCGTCTGGCGCTGCCTGGCCGTGGAGAAACTCAGCCAGATCGAGTTGCGCGCGGGGGCATGGCACACCGAGCCACGCTCCCCGCGGCAAACTTGCATTGACGAAATCGATTTCGATGCCGACCATCAGCCGGAAGAACGTCCGCAGCAGGGGCAGTGAGACAGTTGCCGCAGCAAAAGGTGCGCCAGCACGATGCGGAGCGTCGCGATGGAGTGCGGATTATGCCGCTCGGGGCGGACCCGGCGACCCGCGCGGGCGGAAGCCCGGGGCGGGCCGTCCGGCAGTGAATCCAAGATGACCGATGCGGGCAGAGGGGGAAAAACGGTTCCGCTCGGCCACCAGGAACCCATAAGCTGCGATGCATAGCGTGGCGTGATGATGGAACCCGCGCCAGTTACGGCCTTCAAAGTGCCCCAGCCCTAACTCTTGTTTCAGTTCCTGGTAATCCCGTTCGATGATCCAGCGGTGTTTGGCGATCTTGATCAAAGCTTTGAGCTTGGTTTCAACAGGCAGCGTCGACATCCAGTACCTAGTGGGGTTCGGCCTCCCCGCGCGGCCATTCGATCAGCAACCATTCCTCTGCGTGCGGCTCCGCCTTCTCGTAATCCCGATGAGCGGCGCGGACGCGCACAGCGGCAAAGCAGGATCGCAACTTCCGGTCTGTGCCTTCACGCCACGTGATTTCTTTGCAAGCCGTGGAGGGCAAGCTCATCGCCACCTGCTTGACGGAGACGGGTTGATGGCCTGTGCTCCGCTGCAAGAGCCGTGGCGGTCGTCCTATCTTTCCGCGGGGCTTGGCTGGTAAAGGCTGTTTGCCGGAATCCCAAACCGTCGTCGAACTCTGCACGCCCACGGCATAGCGCAGTCCCAGCGCGGTGAGTCCGTCGCGAAACTCGGTGTTGGTGCCGTATGCGGCGTCTGCCAGCACCACCCCACGGACCACCTCCGCCGCCACCGCTGCCCGGATCTGGTCCAACGCGATGTCCGGCTTGGTCTGAAACTCCATCTCTTCCGGCACCTCTGTTTTTTCCCGCCGTTCGGCGTCCGCGGCCCATTCCTTAGGCAAATATAAACGATACGCAATCGGCAGACTCGAATTCCATGTCGCTACCGATAGGCTCACCGCGACTCGGCAGTTCTCCTGCTTGCCGACTTGACCGCAGTATTGACGAGCGACCCCGACCGAATGCTTACCCTTCTTTGGAAACCCGGTGTCATCCACGATCCAGGCCACCACTGGCCCTTGCTTCTGCATCGCCGGTAACGCATGGTTGCGCACTTCATCGAGCAGTGTTTCGTCGCTCCATGGCGCCTTCGCCACCAAATGGTGTAGGGACTGGCGCATCGCTTGGATGTTCTCCGGATCCAGGCGCCCCGCCATCGGCTCAATGCTCTTGCGCTCACCGGGCAACAACAATCCCTTGCAGTAGTTCTGCAAAGGGGTGTGCCGGTCTTGGTGCCCCGCGGCGTTCGCCAGGCCCTCTATTTATGCCGCGAAGCGTTTCTCTTGTGGGCCTGGCGCGGAAAGGCGTGATCCCACAAAACAATTCTACACCAAAATGTTTTATTGTGTGACCCAGTAGTACTAGGGCTAGGACGGCCGGCGCCGCGGACCCTGCGGCCCGGCGCACCCGTAGCGCCAGTCGCTTGGGGGTAGTCATCGGGTAGTGTCCTAATTAGGACACTACCGAATAGGAAATTTGGGTAAATTTGGGTAATAAATTTTTCGGGCCGCCGTTTGGCCACACTACGGCAAACGGCGTGTTATGCAACAGATACGTTGAAAGGAAAGGGCTTAGATTGGCTCCCCACACTGGATACGTTTCGAACTTTTCTTAGCCTAAATTACGATTCCTTCATGAATTTGGCCGGTGCCGCCTTAATCGCACCTGCCCATCAATCAGACCATCAAGACAATCCAGGAGAACGATCATGAAACGCAACGGCCGATTCAAACCGGGCGTTTCCGGCAATCAAGCCGCCAAATGGAAACCCGGCCAATCCGGCAACCCCGCCGGCAAGTCCAAACAACGCTTGCGCTTCCGCAGGTGGCTGGGCCAAAGCAACCGCCGTCCAGCATGCCGCCATCGGGATTGTGCAGACCGAATTGTAAGCTCGTCTCATGTCTATATCTCCTTTACCCTGGGGCACCGCGCAACCCGATCGGCTTTGCTTGCTGCCCGCGCTTCTCCATCTGAATACTACCGAGCCCGCCCGTTTGTAGGCGGTCTGTTATGCTGTATCGTTCACCGCCGAGCGCCGGCCCGGATCAGCTATACTCAGGGCTGTGGCGTGACACCGCCGGGGACCGGCTTGGCGACATGCGCCGGCGGTCGTGCGGCCAGACCCGGCCTCGGTACGGTGTGAGCGGGCAGCTTGGCGGCCCGCTCCGGCCTCGCTGCGGCGGCCTGCGCCGTTTCGGCAGGCGGCGGCCACACGTTTGCAGGGGCCGTTGCGCGCGCGGCCCGCACGCCGTTTCCGGATCTTGAATTCCGTACCCTCTGATTCTTATGGGCCGATGCGGCCATACGGATGTTTTCGTAACCTTTGCGCTTAACCATGATGCGATAGTCGAAGGCAATGCTGGAACTGCCGCCGCCCAGCTCATGAACTTCAAAACTGCCGGCGGTCTCGTTGGCCACATAGAGGCCCTTGCAGTCTCCCTTGGGCGTCAGGAACACGTGATATTCCATGGTTGAGTTGACGGTTTGGGCGAACTCGGCGTCCAGTGCCACCACCGCTGCGCCGTTGCGCAACTGGCCGGAGCCGGCATCCTCGAACCAGTTTTCCGCCGCCTGCATCGCGTACATGGATACCGCGCGGGAAGCGCCCGGCCCCACCATTACGTCCCCACCGATCGAACCGTTGCAATCCAGATCACCGCTCACGAAAATATCGCAGTGGCCACCAAAATCGCTGTCCGTCGCCAAGACGATTGCCGTATTCTGGTCATCCTCCTGGTTTTCAACGAACAGCGTGGCGGAACTGGGACTGTTGTTGTACCCCTGGATCGCATAGCCATCGTCGTTCGTGGCTAGCACGCCGGCTTCCCCATCTTTCGTGTCGCCCCACACTCCGGACGGAGTATCGCCTGCAAAATCCTTCCCGAGCGTGCTGGCGGCAATCGCCACGCCCAGCACTCCGAACCCGTCCGGGCTGGTCGCCATGCCCTTGACTCCATAGGTAGTGCCGCTGGCGGCGGTGGCTTGGCCGGCTACCCCCGTTCCGGCTGTGCTGTCGGCGATCCCACTGACGCCGGTGGTGCTGCCGGAGACGGCATTCGCGTGGCCTTGTACCCCGATTCCGGAAGTGCTGCTGGAAACGCCATCCACGCCAAAATTGATGCCAGTCACGGCCAGAGCCTGGCCGTGCGTGCCGACCCCCGTAGTGCTTTCGCTCGTTCCATTGACGCCAAACGCCGAACCGGTCGCCGCCGTATTTTGACCATATACCCCGAATGCTTCCGGACTTGGGACCGTTCCAAAGACGCCATTTCCGGTGCCGCTCGCATCGGAAGCGTAGCCCTCCACCCCATTTCCCGATCCCGCAGCCGTGCCATACACGCCATTTGCGCCACCGCTCTCAGCGGTAGCCACGCCCTGCACCCCGATTCCCGTATCGCTGTCGGAAATTCCGCTGACGCCGATGGTGCTGCCGGATGCAGCCAAAGCGTGGCCTTGCACTCCGATTCCGGAAGTGCTATCGGCAACACCATCGACGCCGAAATTAACGCCGGTCTCGGAGGTTGAAGTGCCATGCACCGCGACCCCTGTCGGGCTGCCAGTATATCCCTGGACGCCAATCGCCAGGCCGGTCTTCGCGGTATTTTCACCATACACCCCATATCCTGTAGCGCTACTGGCGAAGCCACCGACGCCCCAGCCGGTACCGCTCGCGGCACTGGAATCGCCCGTTACGCCGAATGCCGAAGGGCTTGAGGTTCCGCCGGTGATGGCACTGCCGGAGGTATTACTCACACTAAACAAATAGCCCGTGGTGAGCGCACCGATGCCCACCGCGCTACCGCTCTGAAAGATCGCGGAGTTGCCCAGAACCGTGCTGCCGGTCCACAGGGGAATGGCGCCGGCCGTGCCGCTGCCGGTGACGGCGGCCGGGGTGGTAGCGGGCTTGGCCGAACCGGAGGCTTCGACCGCCCTGCTCGACAACCCGGATGCTGCCGAAGCTGTGCCGCCATTCCCCGTCCCCTGCGTCGTTCCAGCCAGCGCGAACGCCGATGCGGGAAGTCCGCCCAGCGTCTCGGAGTCTACAGACTTCAGCGAGTAAGGCACACTGGTCATCAGCACGCGCGTGCGCTCGGCTTGCCCTTGCGTCTGCACGCCTAGCCAGCGCTGCCCCGCGCCGAAGATCTCGGCCGGGAGGCCTTCGTTCCGGGTGGAGCCCAGCAGCGCCGTGTATTCACCGTTGGCGCCGGCCTGCACGTTCTGCGTCTCCATCCAGACGGGAGCGCCGCCCTCCTGCTCTTCGTATAGTGAGAATGTCACCCCCACTACGCCGCTGGGAGGCTTTCCGCCGGCATCCGTCAATGTGCCGCCGAACTGTACCAGCCGCGGCACCGCTGTAGCTGTTTTGGCGGCCGGCTGAGCGAATGCGGCGGCCGCAAAGCCGACCGCCATCAGGATTGCGCAAACCGAATTGTCGATATGTCTCATTTTTTGATCCCCTATGTCCTCTCCTTACTGCTGCAAGTCCCGGCTGGCTGAGTGCCCGCCCGGCCGTTCAGTTAAGACGGCGCAGGATGCCGCCAAAAGCTGACACGCGATTTTCATTCGAGATCGTGGCAGTCTTCCCCCCCCCGGCGCGGGCTCTGGCGGCGCGAAGCGGCCTGTTCCAAACAGGCCGGGCTACAGACACGACAGTGCCCGACCTTCTTCATCGCGCCCGCCATGAATCCGCGCACGGTGTGCTTCTGTCACCCCGTGGTCCACAGAAGCCGAATCGCCCGTGGTGGGGGTTCCGGGATCGGCGCAATTGGTCAAGCCGTTGGGCTCGGGATGGAGTGTCACCATCGAACCGCCGTACTTGCTCAGCCCCAGCAGGCTCTGGAAGGTGGCCACGTCGGTACCGTAGGTGTCGGAATCCTCCACGACGGCGATCGTCTGGCCCTGGCCGTAGATGCCCTGGCGATGGTGCTGGCACGGCGCGCCTGTTAAACAGGCACAGAAAAGGAGATTTGGGACCGCCATAAACGAGCTAAGTGACACATTATAACTAGCGCTCAAGAGGAACACAAAACAACAGGGCGTATCAGGGCCTGATAAGGCCGTTATCACGCCCCTGATACGCGCTGTTATTTTCGGCCCCGCTTGGCGATTTTGGGCACGTAAGTACATTACCATGTGTGGCTTAGCTCCTATTGGACTGCTCATGCAGTACACCGCCTATGGCCCGCCCGATGAGTATGTTGCCTCCGCACGGATAGTCCGGGAAGCCCTCCGTGGCGGAGGTATCAAACACACCGGCAGCTCCGACGGAGCTGTTAGTCGTTCCATGCGCGCCGATCGGGAAGCTGGCGGCGCCCGTGGTGATGCCCTCGATTCCCGTTCCCGGCGAGGTTCCCTGAATGCCAATGCCCGAGGCGCTGGAGGACTCTCCCAAGACCCCGATCGGTACGCCCGCCCAGCTCGTGTTGGTGGCCTGCCCTTGCGGACCGCCTCCGCTGGCTTAAGCAGCGTCGCCTGGAACTGAAAACCGCGCGCTGAGTAGGATAGGCCTCCTGGCCTGTCCTTTCCCTAGTTCAGCCTAGCGGCCGGACCAATCGACCGAATAGATTTCCTGCGTTCCGGTATCTCGCAGCAGCGTGGGACAGCCATCCGGAGCCAGCGCGAACTCCAGGCCCGCCAGGCGTCCGCCCTGCCGGATGGATCTCAGGTCGGCGACTTCTTCTACTCTTCGATCGCTGAGATGGATGCGCAAGATGGCTGGTCTCTCGCCGTAGCGCATGTAGTAGAGATACTGGCTATCGCTCGACCATTTTGTGAAGCCCCAACCGTCCGCTAGTTCCGACCAAGTCTGCGTATGCGAATCGAACAGCATGGTTCTCTGGCCCTTGAGAGGCCTGGCGGCAATGTAGCGGCCGTCGGGCGACCCGGCGGGCGAAAACAGTCCCGCCGACCCGGGAACTGTCTCCAGTTTCCGGGACTTCCAATCCAGAATGTGAATCGCCACGTTCCCGGGATTCGATTCGAAAAACGGCGCATCGCTGAACATCAATGAGTTACCGTCGGGCAACCACGTTGGACCGAGCGCGCTGCCTTCTCGCGAAAACGACTCCGGCGTCCCACCACTGGTTGGGACAACATAGATCTTACTGTTCCGTCCCGCTCCGATCCCAACAAATGCAATCCGCCGGCCATCCGGCGACCATTGCGGAACCAATACCTCCATGGGCGCGAACGTTAACTGGAGACGCGCGGTCCCATCGATGCGGCTTCGCCACAGCGTTCCTTGCGGAAAGGCAACGTAGGTAATCCACTGGCCATCCCGCGAGAAGTCGATGAAGTCGGCGGAAATCCCGCCCAAGTAGGGCAGGAATTGACGGGTCGCCGGGTCGTATTTCGCAAGTTCGCCGCGCAGACGGCGGCCAATGAAATATAGCTTCCTTCCATCCGGGCTGGTCACGGGCGCCAAGGAATCGATCTGACCATTGGTAACCTGTACCGGCCCCGCGGAGGGAAAAAACCAATTCGCAATGCCGCGGCTCGGGATCGACCAGATTTCCGTCTTACCCTCGCGGGTGGCCTGGAAGACGAACTGTTTGCCAACCGGCGTCCAACTTCCGCAGCATTCGGCGTGTGGATGATTCCAATCGGGAAGCAGGGGATGCAGATTCGCGCCATCGCTCGAAATTTCCCACAGAGACTGGCTGGAGGTCTTCGCATCCACCACGGTCAGGCGCAGCGTCTTGCCGTCTGGCGACCACCTCGGCCTCCAACCCAGGCCGGGAAGCACCGCCAGTTTCTTGACCTCCGTTCCATCGTCGTTCGATCGGAATAATTCCGTGCCTCTAACGCAGGCAATCTCGCGCCCATCCGGGGACCACGAGGCGTCGCGAGCCACCAGATTGCCCAATCGATGGGGAACTCCGGCCGGCACAGGTATGGCCCAGAGGGGCGTGGCCGAGGCTGGATCCTCAAAACTTGCGGCCAGGAGTTCGGACCGCGCCGGTGAAAAATCCAAAAGCTGGGGCCAGCCGAACGGCACCGGGATCGCGGCGGTCTCGCCACCTGCCGCGGAAACCTGCACGAGCGCCGAGGTTTGGGACGAACCTTCGGTGAAATAGATCCGGCTGCCATCGGTTGCCAAGGCCGCATCGGGACCTCCTAGGGCTCCCGTTCTGCCACGTTTGTCCACTCCATCGCGCGAGAGCTCAAGATATGCCGAGACGGCCGGCGTGCCTCTCGGAGGGCGCCATAAAGGCGCTGTCAACACGACTGCGATCAGAAGCGCTGCCGCCCATAAGGCCCAGCCGGGACGCAGTCCTGGTTTCTTATCGGTGCTGGCCGGCTGGGGTTCTTCCGGAGGGTGCTCTTCCGCCAGTTCTTCCACGGGCACGCCGATGCGATAACCTCGGCGCGGAACCGTCTGTATGTATTCCTCATTTTCCGGAGTTTGGCCGAGTTTGCGCCGCAGCGTGAACACGTTCTGCGTAAGATTGCTTTCTTCCACGTGCGCGTCCGGCCACACGGCCAGCATGAGTTGTTCCTTGGTGACCATCTCGCCACGGCGCCGCACCAGTACAGCCAGCGTCTCGAACGCCTTCGGGGGGAGTTGGATCAACTGCCCTTCCTTGTACAAACTCATCCCGTCCACATTCAAGGTGAAAGGGCCGAATTTGAAGAAATGGTTTCGGATCATAGACATGCCGAAGCTAACGGAAAATTGAGAAATTCCTAATGCGTTCCTTGTGGACCCATCTGA
>Ga0187887_10001868_pt1 | contig 17608 bp, 14 predicted proteins | sample June2016WEW_7_10_FD_132977 | JGI IMG/M metagenome (GOLD analysis project Ga0187887, IMG submission 132977) | Peatland microbial communities from SPRUCE experiment site at the Marcell Experimental Forest, Minnesota, USA - June2016WEW_7_10 | ecosystem: Environmental > Terrestrial > Soil >...
CGGGGAGAAATGACGGTCCTGGTGCGCGCCGAGCACACCTGCCGAAAAATTAGCGAAAACTTTACCGTGTGGCCGCGGCGCTACTGAGGAACGCCGCCGTTTGCGCTAGGATTATGCCGGCTGGCGATCCCGCTCCGGGGTCGGGTGGGCGGTTCTGTTCGTAAAGGGTTTTGAAAATGCGAAGGAAAATCCTGCTTTTGGCTGCGCTCGCGGCCTTTATCGGCACGTTCGCTTTCGCACCGCAGTCCGCGCAGGCCCGCGGCGACATGGTTGCGGTGGGGGAGAGCTACTTGCCGGGCACCATCGTCATCCGGACCAATGAGCGCGCGCTGTATTATTTCGTCGGGGTCGGGCAGGCGATCCGCTATCCGGTGGGCGTCGGCCGGCTGGGCATGCAATGGGCCGGCACCGCCTATATCGACGGCAAATACATCAGGCCGGCGTGGTCGCCGCCGGACTCCATCCGAAAAGACTACCGCAAGCTCCCGCCCGTGGTGCCGGGCGGCTCGCCGCAAAATCCGATGGGGGTAGCTGCCATGACCCTTTCGGGCGGAGGCCAATACGCCATCCACGGCACCAACAATGAGGGCTCGATCGGCGGCTTCGTGTCGCACGGCTGCATTCGCATGCACAACGCCGATATCACCGATCTCTACGAACGCGTCGGCGTCGGCACGCGGGTGGTGGTCACCCGGTGATCGTCTGATCGCGGGCTCCTACCCGCACCAGCTGCCGCGCTTGCCGCCGTCATACGCGCGCGCATAGCCGCCGTTGAGCAGGGCCGCCGCGACATCGGCGGTGTTGCGGGTCGAGACCGCGGCGTCGACGCGGCCGCCATATTTGTCGACGCCGACCCGCGAAATGGCGATGCCGCCGTCAGCCAGGATCGTTTCCAGTGCCGTGCGGGCGGCTTGCGCTTTGGCAAGCTCGCCGGCGCAACGCGCATGCAGCTCCGCCGCATCGATGTTGCGCAACCGCACTTTGGTGGCGACGTCGAGTCTAGGCCAGACCCGCACCCGCGCCTCGAAGGTGTCGCCGTCGATGACACGCAGGACTTCCGCCGGATAGGCCAGCGCCGGGTCGAGCCGATACGCGATCGGAATTTCCGCCGGCGTCGACGGATTGTGCCGCACGGCTGCGAACGCGGTGTCTACCGGCGCCACGACCCGCGGTGATGGCCGCGCCGTCGCGCCGATCAGGAGGCCCAGCGCAAATATAGCGCTGCTCAAGAGCAGCGCATTGCCGCGGCGCGGTTGGCTGAAGCTTGCGAAGCACAGAGCACGTCGCATCGCCGTCGCTCTCGAAGAATGCACCAGCGTTAGAATCAGCTGGAGGACTATATTCTTATTAATAGGCGTATCTGGATTTGACAAACCCTATGGAATCGCTCCAGTTGATATCTTAGGAACCTTACAACCCTGAGATTCAAAAATGCATAGCGCGATTGTGGCCGTCGTAATTCCGGAACCGGATTTGAACGGGACAAGCCAGAAATGGATGGCATTTCTGGCCGATCTAGACGGCCTAAAGAAATCACAGACTGACCAGCTGCATCGACAGGTCGGCGTGCGTAAGATTGCTGACAGCGTCTGGGAAGTAAATTTCCAACAAAATCCTGCAGCTTTTTCGTGGCTGGTTTCCTGTGCCGTCCGCCACAAATTGCACTATGGAATTCTGCAGCTAGACGGTCCCCCTCAATGGTTCCCGGGGGGCTTTGATCCCAAGGTGCCTTAAGAGGATTCGTCATTGTTTTTCTCATCTGAATGCACAGGCTTATGCTTCGCGACCTTCCCCAAAGTGGTCTTGAAGCGATCTTCATCCTCATCGCATTCGAGTTCGCGTGCCTTGTCGCGAAATTTTTCAATTTGCGTTTTGTCGGCACTCTTTTGAGACTTAGCCATGACCAATCAACCTTCTGTGACGATTAGCAAAGTTGACGCTGCTCATCGGCAGTTACGAACAGCAATCACCCTGTGGTTTACGGAAAGTGATCCTGTTTCTACTCACGCACTCGTCTTTGCCGCCTACGAGGTCCTTCACACAGTGAGCAAGAAACGTACCCCCTCTCGTCGAGACCTGTTATTCGATTCAGATCGGATTAAGGACGAGTACCGATCTGACTTTAACAAACTCATCAAAAAACACGCCTATTTTTTCAAACACGCAGATCGTGAACCGGAGGGCATCATTGAGTTTAATCCCAACGTCAATGAGATGTTTATTTTTTTTGCTACTGTTGCCCGCTACTACTGCAACATTCACGAAAGCCAAGAAGAATCAGCGTTTCTTTGGTGGCTTCGGATTGTTCGTCCCAAGTTCAATACGGAATTGGGACGAATAGAAATTGAGAAGCTCGTGCCAATCGATATTCTTGAGGCTGTTCGGCGGATGCCTAAGCGCGATTTTTTCGATGGCTTTTGCGACAGGAGTCCTCATCTCGTGCCGAAGTTCAACGCCTTGTCCGCCATGCATGTCATCGGCACCTCGACGTGATTTTTTAAGAACGGCTGTCATTTGTTCTTCTTCCTCCGCCAACGGCGGAAATGCTTCGCTTGACGACTAAATGGCCGCGGTTTCGTTAGTTCTTCGATAGGTGAGGCGCTTTCCAGCGATGCCCTTAAGGGCGCGGGCGGCGCGATCTTGATCGTCAACGCCAAGACGCACCCGATTAGAATAACGAAAATCGAACTCGGCAAGGTACCGGTGCAGATGTTTTTCGCTGCAATGCTGGTAAATACCTTTCATGCCGCGTTTGAAGATCGAAAAGAACCCTTCGGCGCTATTTACATGGGCAACGCCATCAACGTATTGCTCATCTCCATGCTCAACGCGAAGATGTTCCTCAAATTCTTTTCCGACTTTTCGATAATGTCGGCCCTCGTCCGTTGAGAGTGTGCTTTCGCGAACGATATTGGTCCGGACAATCGGGGCAATCGTATCGCTAGTCAGTTCCTCAATATGAAATGAACGAGCAGGGCCGCCGCGCCCTACAAGCGTCATTACCTTGCGCAAGTGTGCTGGGCCGCGTGCATTCTTTCGCGGCTTTGAACTTTGACCGAAGAAAGTTTCGTCCGCCTCTACGATCTCTCCTAAGCCGCCCATAGGAGGAAGGATTCCGTCGGGGCGCATGGCCTCGCGAATGCGGTGCGCCAAAAACCAAGCCGATTTGTAATCGACCTCAAGCGTACGGGATAATTGATGGGCGCTGATGCCCTTCTTGCTAGAGCATAATAAATGTACGGCCTGTAGAGCCTTGTGCAGCGGAATGAGCATCGATTCAAAGACGGTGCCAACCTTGACCGTAAATTGCTTGCGGCATTCCTTCGCGTAACACTTCCAAAGTCCAGGCCGCACACGGCCCTTTTTGTCTTTGACACCCTTTAGCCGTCCGGCACTATCGACGCTTCCGCAATGGGGACAGACAACGCCTTCACCCCACATGAGATTTTCCAAGTACCGGAAAGCCGCCGCTTCCGTTTTAAAGTGTTTTTTATCGAGAACTGACATCGCATAAACCCTTATAAATCGCCACTTTCCTCATTGAATCACAGGTCTTAGGGTTTGTCAAATCCAGATACGCCTATTAATAGGAAATTTGTCAAGTTAGCCAAGAATCCGTAGTCACTACGAAGCCGGATCAGGCGCGTCAGAAATCCGGCGTTAAGCCGTTGATTTCCCAGTCGCCGTAGCGGGTCGGCTCAAGGCCGCCGCGGCCGGCGATTTCCTTCGGGGGAGCGCTCTCTTGGCGATCGCGCTCGGCGCGCCGCGCCGCCGCTTCGGCGAGCGCCCGTTCGGCTTCCGGCGTCAGCGGGCGCTGTGCGGCCGGGGGATTAGCGCCCGCGTCCGGCGCGGGCGTTTTCGGCTGGGTGTCGTTTGGCGTCGTATCTGACATTGGCCTTCACTTGGCGTAACCCTACGCCCGCCGCAAGGAGGAATTTCTGGCAATGAAGACAGCACGCAGGACCAAGGGGCCCAACGGGACCAAGCCCCGTTCAATCGCCGGCCCGCGTGGCCCGCGCGAACTGCCAGCTCTCGACGTACCCGGTCTCGCCGTCCGCCGAGTTTCGGCCGATATCCTCGACGGCGTGCTGCGCCGCCGCCGGCCGCTCGACGAGATGCTCGACACCACCGGCGAACTCACGGCGCTTGAGGAACGCGATCGCGCGCTGACCCGCGCCATCGTCTCGACGGTGATGCGCCGGCTCGGAACGCTGCGCCATTTGCTCGGGCTTTTTCTCGAGCGCGGACCGCCTCAGCAAGCGCCGCGGGTGGAAACCGCGCTCCTGATCGGAGCGGCGCAAATTCTGTTTCTTGGCGTGCCCGATCACGCCGCCGTCGATCTTGCGGTGCGGCTGGTGCAGGCGGATCGGGAGGCCCTGCACTTTGCCGGCCTGGTCAATGCCGTGTTGCGGCGGGTGACCCGTGAAGGTGCCGAACGTCTCGCAGCCCTCGACACACCGGTGCTCGACACGCCCGATTGGCTATTGGCGCGATGGACCGCCACTTACGGCGCCACGACCGCGCACGCCATCGCCGCCGCCAACACGCATGAGCCGGCGCTCGATCTCACTGTGAAAAGCGACGCAACGTCGTGGGCCGAACAGCTCGGCGGCCGCGTGCTGCCGACCGGCTCGGTGCGCATGATCGCGCATGGCGCGGTGACCGCGCTGCCGGGCTTTGCTGAAGGCGCGTGGTGGGTGCAGGACGCCGCAGCGGCGCTGCCGGTGCGCCTGCTCGGCGACGTAGCACGGCGTCGCGTCGCCGATCTTTGCGCCGCACCGGGCGGCAAGACCGCCCAGCTCGCCGCGGCGGGCGCGCTGGTCACGGCGGTCGATCGCGCGCCGGGGCGGCTGAAGCGCCTTGCGGCAAATCTCGCACGGCTATCGCTGACCGCCATGCCGGTTTGCGCGGATGTCGCGGAATGGACGGCGGAGCCGTTCGACGCCGTGCTTCTCGACGCGCCGTGCTCATCGACCGGCACAATCCGCCGCCATCCCGACGTGGCATGGCTCAAGCGAGCAGTCGACATCGCCTCGCTCGCGGCTTTGCAACGCCGTTTGCTCGCACGCGCCGCGGCGCTGACCAAGCCGGGCGGCACACTGATCTATTGCACCTGCTCGCTCGAGCCCGAAGAGAACGAGGCTATCATCGCTGAATTCATCGCGCGCGAGCCGAGCGTGCGGCGGGCACCGCTCACGGCGCCCGAGGTTTTCGGCCAAGATCAATTCATCACGCCCGACGGCGACCTGCGCACGCTGCCCTGTCACTTTCCCGATGCCGATTCGCGCTGGGCCGGTATCGATGGTTTCTATGCCGCGCGGCTGGTAAAACGGTAAGACTATCAGCCTATTATCCGGCAATTGGCCGTTCTGTCGCGGTTTCGTTATGGTTCGGCGGCGGGGGATTTCTGTACCCGTACGCGAAAAAGGGGCGAGCGCGTCGATGTCGCGCGTTGCGGTTTCCAACCACGCCAAGCTGTCGTGGCTGTTGTTGCGCGGCGCGGTGCGACGGCTCGCCGGCCGCGCCAACGGCCATCCGCTCGTGCGCTGGCCGCTCACGCCGCTCAAAGCCGACCGCCTGCTGATCGCGCCGCAGGATCTGCGCACGGCCGACGGCACGCGGGCGAGCGAAATCTATGCTGGCCGGTTCGCCTTTGCCGGCAAGGTCGTGGTCTGCGACGGCCGTTCCATCTTTGAAATGGAACCGCCGTCCGAGGAATGGGCGACGGCGTTGTGCGGCTTCGGCTGGCTGCGCCATCTGCGCGCGGCGGAGTCCGGCATCACCCGCGCCAATGCGCGCGCGTTGATCGACGAATGGATCGCACTGCAAGGTTCCTGGGATCCACTCGCCTGGCGGCCCGACGTGCTGTCGCGCCGCATCATCTCCTGGCTCTGTCACTCGACGCTTATTCTGCAAGACGCGGATGTCCGCTTCTATCGGCGCTTTCTGCGCAGCCTGGTGCGCCAGGTGCGGTATTTGCGCCATACCGCGGGCGATGCGCGGCGCGGCGTGGCGAGCATGCAGGCTGTCATCGCGCTGAGTTATGCCGCGCTCTGCATTGCCGGCCAGGCGCGTCACATCGCCTCGACGACCGAGCGCCTGAAACACGAAATCGACCGGCAGATCCTGCCCGATGGCGGCCATGTCAGCCGCGATCCGGGCGCCATCATCGAGATCATGCTCGAACTTCTGCCGCTGCGGCAGGCGTTTGCGACCCGCAATATCGCGCCGCCGCAGGCGCTGTTGAACGCCATCGACCGCATGATGCCGATGTTGCGCTTCTTCCGCCATTCCGAGGGCACCTTCGCGCATTTCAACGGCATGGGGGTGACGCCGGCCGACCTCTTGTCGACGCTGCTCGCCTATGACGAAGCCCGCGGCGCGCCGTTTTCCAATGCGCCCTATTCGGCCTATCACCGCCTCGAAGCGGGCGGCGCCGTGCTCATCGCCGATACCGGCCGCGCGCCGCCGATCGAAATGAGCCTCGATGCGCATGCCGGCTGTCTGTCGTTCGAATTCTCTTCGCCGAAGCAGAGCCTGATCGTGGTGAATTGCGGCATGCCCGCCATCGGACGGGAGAACTGGCGGAAGCTGGCGCGGGCGACCGCGGCGCATACGACGGTGACCTTCAACAGGGCGTCCTCCGCCCGCTTCGTCGAGTTGGCGACATTCCGCCATGTGCTCGGCGGTTCGCCGATGCTGGGCGGTCCGAGCAAAGTCACGGTGACGCGCGAGGACGGTCCCGATGCCCTTATCCTGCGCGCGGCGCATGACGGCTATGCCGATCGCTTCGGTATCGTGCATGAGCGCGTCTTGACGCTCGCGGCCGACGGTAACCAGCTCGACGGCGAAGATATATTCCTCGCCGCCGACGGCGGCGCGCAATTGCGCACTCCGCAGGACGAATTCGCGGTGCGCTTTCACCTGCATCCGACGGTCAAGGCCACCCGGTTGACCGACGGCCATGGCGTCATGCTGATGATGCCGAACAAGGAAGTGTGGACCTTCAGCGCGCGGGAAGATCGCGTCGAGCTTGAGGACAGCGTTTACCTGGCTTCAAGCGAAGCGCCGCGCCGGACCGCGCAGATCGTCATCCACGGCCACGCGCGCACCGCTTCGCGCGTGCAGTGGAGTTTTCAGCAGGCGCAGCCTACAACGCTCGCTGGCGCAAGCGCGGCCCGCCGGCCGCGCGACGAGGAAGAACCGCTGCTGCCGCTATGACCCCCACCCCGGCCTCCCCCGCAAGCGGGGGAGGGAGTAGAGATGCGGTATGACCGACGATCTGCGCCGCGCGTCGCGCGCCCTCATTTCAGTCTCCGACAAAGCCGGAGCTGTCGATTTTGCGCGCGTGCTTTCCGGGTTCGGCATTGAACTCGTCTCGACCGGCGGCACGCGCAAGACACTGAACGATGCTGGTCTAAATGTGCTCGATGTCAGCGAGCTGACCGGCTTTCCTGAAATGATGGATGGCCGGGTCAAGACGCTGCATCCGGCGGTGCATGGCGGCTTGCTGGCGATCCGCCGTAATCCAGACCACGTCGAGGCGATGCGCGCGCACCATATTCGCGCGATCGATATTCTGGTGGTCAATCTCTATCCCTTCGAATCAACCGTGGCAGGCGGCGGGGATTTCGCCGATTGTATCGAGAACATCGATATCGGCGGCCCGGCCATGATCCGCGCCGCGGCCAAGAACCACGACGATGTTGCGGTCGTGGTCGATGCGAGCGACTACGCGGCGCTGCTCGACGAACTCACGGCCCATAACGGCATGACCACGCTTGCGCTGCGGCGCCACCTTGCCGCCAAGGCCTATGCGCGCACCGCCGCTTACGATTCAGCGATCGCCAACTGGTTCGCCGGTGCGCTCGAGGAACTCGCACCCGACTATCGCGCCTTCGGTGGCCGGCTGATCGAGAAATTGCGCTACGGCGAAAATCCGCATCAGGCAGCCGCGTTCTACCGCACGCCGGATCGGCGTTCCGGCGTTGCGACCGCGCGCCAGGCGCAGGGCAAGCAGCTCTCCTATAACAATATCAACGACACCGACGCGGCCTATGAATGCGTCGCCGAGTTCGATCCCGCGCGCACCGCGGCCTGCGCCATCATCAAGCACGCCAATCCCTGTGGCGTCGCCGAGGGCGACAGTCTCGTCGACGCCTATCGCAAGGCGCTGGCCTGCGATCCGACCTCGGCCTTCGGCGGCATCGTCGCGCTCAATCGCACGCTCGACGCCGAGGCAGCGCGCGCCATCACCGAAATCTTCACCGAAGTCATCATTGCGCCGAATGCGACCGACGACGCGATTGCCATTGTCGGCGCCAAGAAGAACCTGCGGCTGCTTCTCGCCGGCGATTTGCCCGATCCGCGCGCTGGCGGGCTCACGGCAAAAACCGTCGCCGGCGGGCTGTTGGTGCAGACCCGCGACAATGCGGTGGTCGACGACATGGATTTGCGTCCGGTGACCAAGCGTGCGCCGACCAAGGCCGAACTGCGCGACCTGCGTTTTGCCTTCCGCGTCGCCAAGCACGTGAAGTCGAACACGATCGTCTATGCCAAAGATCTGGCGACCGTCGGCATCGGCGCCGGACAGATGAGCCGGGTCGATTCAGCGCGCATCGCGGCGCGCAAGGCGCAGGACGCCGCGGCCGAGGCAGGCCTCAAGGAGCCGGCGACCAAGGGATCGGTCGTCGCCTCCGATGCGTTCTTTCCGTTCGCGGACGGGCTGCTGGTGGCCATCGAAGCCGGCGCTACTGCTGTGATTCAGCCCGGCGGCTCGGTGCGCGACGACGAGGTGATCGCCGCCGCCGACGCCCACGGCATCGCCATGGTGTTCACCGGCACACGGCATTTTCGGCATTAGTGGACAAAGCGATGGCGGATCACACCGCGCTGGTGATCCACTGCTCGAGCTTCTGCTTCGGCTGAGCGCCGACCTGGCGGGAGGCGAGCTGGCCGTCCTTGAACAGCATCAAGGTCGGAATCGACATGATGCCGAACTTCGCCGCGGTGCCGGGATTCTCGTCGACATTGAGCTTGACGATCTTCACCTTGCCGTCGAGCGACTTGGAAATCTCTTCGAGCGCCGGCGCGATCATGCGGCAGGGGCCGCACCATTCCGCCCAGAAATCGACGACCACCGGCCCGCTCGCCTTGAGCACGTCCGCGTCGAACGTTGCATCCGTCACTTTCTCGACCATGAAAGACCTCGTTTATTCAGGAGAATCGGCAGCCCGGGGCGAACGAACGTATGAACCGGCCCCTGGGGCGTCAAGGCGCCTTCACCGGAGCGTGACAGCCCTTGGTTAGGACTTTGGCAAAGCCGCTTCAATGGCCTTGCTCACGGCGTTTTCCATGGCCGCGGCCGGAACCTCTATCAGCGTGGGTCCGCTGGTAAATATCAATGCCGCGCGCACGGTCTTGCCGGGATAGAGCCGCGCCAATAGGGCGCGATAAAGCGCGAGCTGGGCGACGTAACGCTCCACTTCGTCGAGCCGGTGCGGAACGACACTGTCGGTCTTGTAGTCGGCGATCAGCACGACATCCGCCGTGACAATCAAGCGGTCCACCTGACCGGCCACCGCAACCGGTTGCGCATCAGCGCGCCCGATACGCCCGACGATCGGCACCTCGGGCCGGCTGCCTGGCGCGAACAAGGCGGCAAAGTCTTTCGATTCGAGAACGGCGTAGATCTGTTCCGCGATGGCATTCTGCTCGGTCAGGGAAAAATCCTTGGCGGCGCCAGCGAGACAGCGCTCGACCGCGCCCGCGCGGCTTGGCTGCGGTATGTCCGGCAGGGCTTGCAGCAGCCGATGCACGATCCGGCCGCGTTGCAACGCTTTTTGCCGATCGGCGGCGGACGCCGCCGGATGCGCAATGCGGCCAATGTCGTCATCGAAGACCGAGGAGGGCGACAGCGGCGCGGCACGCGGCGCATCGGCACTCGCCGGCTCGCGCAGCCAGGACGGCAGTTCCGGCCGCGCGGGTTTTTGCGGGCCGGCCGCGGCCGCTAAGAGCTTTTCCAGGCCGCCGGGCCGTGTCTTGCGATAGCGCAAGACTTTTTCCTCGCCATCGGTTTCCTTGACCAGAAACGGTTCGAGCGGCCCGCGCACGAGATCGTACCAGCAGCCGTCCGGTCGTTTGTTCTTGCCTTGCGCGCCGCAGATGATCAGCCGGTCGGCGGCGCGCGTCATCGCCACATAGAGGAGCCGGCGATATTCGTCGGCGGCTTCGGCGAGCGCGGTTTGCCGGGCTGCCGCGACCGGTGGCGCATCGTCGGCCTTGCGACCGGCCCAGATCACGGCATCGCCCGCCAGCGGCAACAGCCGCGGCGGCTTTGGACCGGCCGGCGGAGTCATCGTGTCGGCAAGAATGACGATCGGCGCCTCGAGGCCCTTGGCGCCGTGCACCGTCATCACCCGCACCTCGTCGCGGGCGATCTCCATGTCGCGCTTGATCTCGGCGCGAGCCGCGCGCAGCCAGGCGATGAAGCCTTGCAGCGACGGCGTCTCGCGCCGCTCATAATCGAAGGCGAGATTGAGGAACTCGTCGAGCGCGTCATTGCTCTCAGCGCCGAGCCGGGCGAGGAAGCGCCGCCGCCCGCCGCCGGGGCCGAGGATCTGTGCGTAGAACGCAAACGGCGTCTCACGCCGCGCCGCATGGTCAAGCGTGCCGAGGCGGGTTGCGGCATCGGCGAATATCGCGCCTTCGCCGGCCTTGCACTCCAGCGCCGCGCGCAAGGACAGGGGCCCGCGATTCCAAGCGATCTTGAACAGCTCCTGGTCCGTGAAGCCGAATAGCGGGCTGCGCAGCACCGTCGCCAGCGCGAGATCGTCCTGCGGCAGCAGCAGGGCATCGGCGAGCGCGATCAAATCCATCACCGCGATATGTTCGGTGAGGATGAGACGGTCGGCGCCGGCGACCTCGACGCTTTCATGCTTCAATGCGCGGATGATCGCCTCGAATAATTCACCACGCTGGCGCACCAGGATCAGGACATCGCCGTAGCGCGCAGCGCGGCGCTCGATGCCGACCGGTTCGCGCGCATCGACCAGCCGCCGCACGCCGCGCGCGATGCGCCGCGCAAGCTTGACCCGCGGGCTCGTTTCGCTCACTTGATCGAACGGCGCATCCCAGCCTTCGATTTCACTCCGCTCCTCCGGTTCGACCGGTTCCCAGACTTCGACCAGGCTTGGGGCTGCGTCCGGCAGCGCGATGTGCGGCGGGAAGCCGTCGGTGTCGGAGGACACGCTCGCCGCGATCAGCGCGCTCTTGAAGACCTCGTCGACGGCGCCGAGCACGCTGTCGCCGGAACGAAACGAATGCTTGAACTCGCGGAAGATGAAGTCGACTTCGCCCCCGCTATGCGCGCGCTCGAAGTGCCGCCGCATCTCGGCGAACTCCTTGGGCGCGGCGTTCTGGAATGAATAGATCGACTGCTTTTCGTCGCCGACCGCGAAGATGGTACGCCGCACGTCGCGCGCGCCGGCGCCGGCGGTGAATTCGGCGACCAATTGGCGTACGATCTGCCACTGCTTGTGACTGGTATCCTGCGCCTCGTCGATCAACAGGTGATCGATGCCGAAGTCGAGCTTGTAGTGGACCCAGGCGGCGTCGACATTGGTGAGGAGCTCAAGCGTCTTGTCGATCAGATCGTCGTAATCAGCAAGCCCGCGCCGCTCCTTTTCGTCGTGATAGCGCCTCAACACGTCGTAGGTCACCGTGAGCAGCGCCGCCGAGCGATCGCGACAGATTACGGCGCGCTTGCGCTGCAGAAGCGCGCAGACGCGTTCTTGCTCGGCGGACAGCCGTTCGACTAGGCTGGCGTCCTTGATCGCCTTGGTGACGATGGATTTGCGCGGCGCGCGTTCGCCCGTACAAAAAATATCGAGATAAGTCTCGACCCGATCGGACGGAGGCAGTGAAGCGAGTAAGCCGAAGCGGCGCGCCTGGTCGGCGTCGGTCTTGTTGCCCTGCATCAGGGCCGCCGCCAGCGCGGTCCATTCCCCGGGCTTAATCGAGGAACCGGCAAAGAACGCTTCGTCGATGCTATCGCTGGTCTCGGACGGATCGACGCCGAGTGCGCGCGACAATGCGGCAATCGCGGCCTCGACGCCGCCGGCGCCGATCACCCAGCGGCTAATTGCATCGCGTCGTCCGATAGCCGCACGGACCACGTCGCGAAAAGTCTGGTCTGCGGCCGCCGTCATGGCGACCGCGAGGGCGCGGCCGAGCGGGCTTTGCGGATCGCCCGCGCCGTCGAGCAGGACCTGAAGCGTCAGTCGTTCGAGAAGTTGCGTCTGCTCGGTCTCGTCGAGCACGGCGAAGCGAGCGGCGACATTGGCTTCGAATGGAAACCGGTGCAGGAGCTGGGTGCAGAACGCGTGGATGGTCTGCACCTTCAGGCCGCCGGGCGTCTCCAGCGCGCGGGCGAACAGCCGGCGCGCCAGCGCACGACGTTTGGCGTCCGGCGCCATGCTCGAGCGTTCGCGGATTGCGGCGTCGAGCGCATCATCGTCGAGCGTCGTCCATTGCGCGAGCGTATCGAACACGCGCTTTGCCATATTGGCGGCGGCGGCCTTGGTGAAGGTGATGCAGAGGATCTTTTCCGGCTCGACGCCTTTGAGCAACAGATTGATCACGCGCTGCGCCAGCACGTGGGTCTTGCCAGACCCTGCATTGGCGGCGACCCATGCCGAAACCGCGGGGTCGGCGACCGCGCGCTGCAACTCGCGCACCTCGCGCGGAATGTCGTCAGCGGTTCTCATTCGCCGCCGCCGTCTTCGCCCGAGTCGCCGCTGCTCGACCACTCCTTGACGCGGGCGAGGTGATCATAGGTGCCGTAATGGTTCGTCCACATCGGATGCACCAGCGAGCGGTAGGGCTCGTCGGCGTCGGCGAAACGCCGTGCCAACTCGCCAAGCTTTTCCAGCGCGCGGTCGGCCTGACTGTCCGGCGTGCCGTCCTTGAAATTGATTGGCTTATACTCGCCCGGCGGTTCGCCGCCTCGCAGCAGCACATAGACAATGTCGGCGACGGAGACGCCGGCCGGTATTTCTTTGAAGCCGCCTTGGCGCAGCATCGCTGCTTCCAAAGTCAGCTGTGGGGCCAGCCCGGTGCGGACTTGCTTTTCGCTGCGCGCGGCGCCGGTTTTGTAGTCGAGGATCACATAACGTCCGTCGGCCATACGCTCGATGCGGTCGGCGATGCCGCGCAGCTTGAATGTGCCGTCGGTCAGCGGGATGTCGATCTCGCCGCGGATCTCGGCCGAGATCGCGGCGAGGCCTGAGCGGCGTTGCGTCTCCCAGCGGACGAACCAATGCGCGATGCGCAGGAACCGCGGCCACCAGAAGGCGCGCGCCTCGGGGAAATCCTCCAGCGCTTTGAAATGCGGCTCGCCCAGCGCGACGAGTTCGCCGAGCGGATCGGCCGGCAGGTCTTTGGCGAAAAGCTTCGTGAAGTCGCCGATCGCGGCGTGGATGATGGTGCCGCGCTCGGCGGCGCCGGGTTCGACGTCGACCGCATCGAGCGGGGTAAGGCGTAAAATGTGCTTGGCGTAAATCGTATAGGGGTCGCGCAGCCAATCCTCGATCTCGGTGACCGACAGGCTGTTCGGTCGTGCCGCAACTGGCGGTGTTGGCGCCGGCTGCGGCTCAGGCGCGACCGCGTCGGGCCGATCGAGTTCGCGCGCCAAGGCGAGATAATGATCGCCGCGGGCGACGACGGGCGCCCACCGCGGGCCGGCAACGGCGGCAAGGCGTTGGATGAAGCGCGAGGGCACCGTCGGTGTGCCGGCGATCTTGGCGGAGTGAGTGAGGATCGCTTCGCGCGCGCCGAGGAGCTGCGCGAAATCGTGCGCGGTCAGCCCGATGCGGCGCTCCGGCAAGTCGAGCCCGAGATCGAGCCGCATCGGCCTGGAGAGCCAGGCGTCGGTGTTGCCTTCCGGCGGCCAGGTGCCCTCGACCAGACCGCCGAGCACGACGCGGTCGATTTCGGTCAGCCGTGCTTCGAGTAGGCCGAGAATGCGCACGCGAAAGCCCGGCCGCGGCGGACGGCGCACGACGCGGCCGGCGAGCGCCGCGGAAAATAGCTCGACATAATCCGCTTTCTTCACGGCGAGGCCCGCGGCGGCTTCGCTCGTGGTAAGTTCATCGAGCGCTTCCGCGAGCTTCACGCCATCGGGACCGGCAAAGGCGAGGGCAGCGCCGCCTTGCCGCGAGAGTGCGGCGATAACTTCGCGATGCCGTCCGGCAAGCTCGCCCAGCGCAACGCTGTCACGGCCGATGCTTTCGAGCGGCGCAAGCGCGTCGGTGAGCCGGGCCACCAGCTCCGCAGCGGTGTCTAGTTCGGGCTCGGTCAGTGCGGTGCGCGGGTCGGAGGCATGCAGATCGGTCCGTTCGCGGCGGTGGAATTTCTCAAGCTGCGCGCGGAAACTCGTCAGTGCACTGGCGAGGCCGCGGCAGCCGGGGCGCGGCCGCGGTCCGCGCAGGATGGCGCGCTCCAGCACACCGACGGCGTGCCGGCCATCGCGCAAGTCGAGCCGCAGCAGCGGATGCTTGAGCAAGGCGAGCAGCGTCACCGGCGTAACGCCTTCGAGCGCCGCCGCGGCGGCGAGGCGAGCGAATATTCCGGCCGGCGTCTCGGCGAGCGCGTCGCCGCCGGAATCCTCCGCCGCGATATTCCAGCGCGCCAGCGCCGCCAGCACGCGGCGTCCGAGAGCGCGGTCCGGCGTGACCAGCGCCGCGGTCTTGCCGTCGTGGACGGCCTCGCGCAGCGCGACCGCGATGGCGAGCGCTTCCTCCTCGGGATTTGCCGCCTCGATCACGGTCAGCGTCGCCAGCGCCTGTTCGGCATGCGCGTCGAAACCTGCATCGGCGGCGTTTTGCCGCCACAGGTCGGTCGCTGCCGCGGGCCGCAACACTTCGGAGACCAGCTGCTCGCGGCCGCGCGGTTGCGCGAATGACACGACGGCGTCGCGGCCGATGCCGATCCGCGTGAGCAAAGCCTGCATCGCGAATTGGGGGTGTCCCGGTGCCGGTGCGATGTTGTTCGCTTTGTCGCCGGAGATCAGCCGCCACGACGCTTCATCGAGATCGGTATCGAGCCCCGGCAACACCACGGCACCGTGCGGGAGTCGCGCGATGGTGGCGATGAGTTCGGCCGTCGACGGCATCGAGCCGGTTGAGCCCGCGGCGATTACCGGACCGTCGGTCTTGCGCATGAGCCGCGCGGTTTCCGCCTTGATCAGCAAGTCGCGCCGCTCGGTCGGTTCTATGCAATCGCGCTCTTTCAGGACCGCCGGCCATGTTTCGCGCGCGATCTTTAAAAATCGCAAGGTGAGTTGCCAGAACGTGTCGAATTGATCCGGCACCAGATCGTCGAGCCGATCCCACGACACCCCGCGCGTCGTCATGTCGTCGATGAGCCGGGCCAGATCGTCTGCAAGCGCGCAGGCCGCGGCCGGCGTCTGGGCGACGAGCGGAGAGCCGCTCGCGCCGTGCAGCTCGGGCGATGTCGCCCATTGCGTCACCAATTGCGTCAACAACAGCCAGCGTTCGAGGCCGCCGAGCGCTTCCGGCAAGGCGAGCGCGTCGGCGGCGATGTCGCCCGCGGCGGCCTCGGCGAATGCGATCTCGTCCTCGTCGATATCGCCGATCGCAATGATGCGCGGCAGGATCGCCGCGTCGCCGTGCGTGGTGTCGAGAAAGGCATCGCGTAAGAGCCGGCAGGCGCGGCGCGTCGGCAAATAGAGCGTCGCGGAAGCAAGCGCGAGCGGATCGCCGGCAACGGCAACGCCAAGCCTGCCGCCGGTCAAGGCCTCGATCAGCGTCGGCAAAAACGGCGCCGACGCCGGAATGGTGAAGACGCGTGGGGTCATAACGGCTTCGCGATGGAGTCGCGGAAAATCGCCGTCATGGCTTATCAGATTTCAAAGCGCGGCGTTAAGCGCCGCCTCGGCGGCGGCAACGGCTTCCGGAGTGCCGACATGCATCCAAACGCCGTCCATGCGCAGCCCGAACAACCTGCCATTCTCGCCGGCGCGGTCGAACAAACGCGTCAGCGCGAAGGCGCCCGTGGGCGCGTCGGCGAACAGCGCGGGCGAAAGGATGGCCGCGCCGGCATAGATGAACGGCACCACCTCGCGCTCCGCGCGCCGGCGCAACTGGCCGTCGGGCAGCATCATATAATCGCCCCGGCCGGTGTAGCCGATGCTGCCGGTGGTCGGCGCCAGCAGCAGCAGCGCATCCATCACGACTGGGTCGAAGGCTTCCGCGAGGCGGACGAAATTGGGTTTGACGCCGTCGAGCCACAGCGTGTCGGAATTAACCAGGAAGAATGGTGTATCGCCGAGTTGCGGCAGCGCCTTGGCGATGCCGCCGCCGGTGCCGAGGAGCTCGGCGCGCTCGTCGGAAATGACGATCTGCGGGACCCGGCGCGGCGCCAGATGTCGTTCAAGGGCGTCGGCGAGATGATGCACGTTGACGACCGCGCGCTCGACGCCGGACTCGGCCAGCCGGTCGAGGCCGTAATCGATCAGCGATTTGCCGCCGACCGCGACCAAGGGTTTGGGGATGTGGCCGTTATACGGCCGCATGCGGGTGCCGAGGCCGGCCGCCAGCACGATCGCGTTCTTCGGCATCATTGCTTTGCCCGGCCCAGCCATCGCTCGACACCGAATATCATAATTTATCGGGAGCGGGCACATATGCCGCGTACCAGGCCTTGAGTGCGGCGAGCGCCGGATGCGCCAGCGAGCGCCGCAAATAGTTCCATAGGCGGGGCATGTGACGCAGATATTGCGGCTTGCCGTCGCGCTGGTCGAGCCGGGCAAAGATGCCGAGAATTTTGGTGGCGCGTTGCGCCGCCAGTGTTGCGTAAAGCCGCGTAAAGCCCGCGGTGTCGAACTCTTGATCGCCGTTCTGGCGCGCGCGCACGTAGCGGGTCAGCAAAGCCATCTCCATCGCTTCCGAAACGTCGACGCGGGCGTCTTGCAGGAGCGACGCGACGTCGTAGGCGGCTGGGCCGATCAGCGCATCCTGGAAATCGAGCACGCCGATGCGGGCGATGTCGTCGCGTTGCGGCAACCACATCAAATTGGGCGAATGATAATCCCGCAATACCCAGGTCGGCTGAGCTTCAAGCGCCGGCGCGAGCGCCGCACGCCAATGCCGCAGGAAACCCGCACGTGTCGCCGCTGTGGCCGGAGCGCCGGCCCGGGGGAGGTACCAGTCGAGCAACAACTCGGCCTCGATCAGGAACGCCGCCATGTCGTAGTGCGGCAGCTGATAGTCGAGCTCCGCGGTGACGGCAAGCGTGTCGGTCAATTCCCGGCTGTGCAGCGCCGCCAGAAGATCGATCGCCGCTAAGTAGCATTCCTCGATCGGCGCCGCCGGTTCCCCGGCGACCACGCGTTCGTCGCCGAAATCTTCCATGACGATGAGGCCGCGATCGAGATCGGCATGCAGGATTTCCGGCGCCGACAGACCGACGTCGCGCAGCCCCGCCGCCAGCGCCACATAGGGTATAATGTCCTCGGCGAGATGCGCGATGGCGCTATAGGGCTTGCCGTCGCGCACGGGAGGACCGTCGGGACGGCGCGGTGCGTTCA
>Ga0187887_10001872_pt1 | contig 17599 bp, 14 predicted proteins | sample June2016WEW_7_10_FD_132977 | JGI IMG/M metagenome (GOLD analysis project Ga0187887, IMG submission 132977) | Peatland microbial communities from SPRUCE experiment site at the Marcell Experimental Forest, Minnesota, USA - June2016WEW_7_10 | ecosystem: Environmental > Terrestrial > Soil >...
ACGGTTCGGTCGAGGTTCTGTACGCCGACAATGTCCTCACCCCGGTCGCACCCCGCGAGCTTCAGCATTACAGAATTCACACCACTTACCGGCCGAAGACCTGGGCGACGTTCTCCGGCGCGTACAATGACCTCGAGCGCCACAACAATACACACAATACAGGCAGCACAGCGTCCGTTGATGGCCCGCTCCAGCACGTCGATCATAGCCGCATAGTGAGTTTGAACGCCGACTTGATGCCGAACCAGCACTACGGGTTCGACATCAGCTATGCCTACAGCGACGTGTACACGGCGACCAACATCTGCTTCCTGGGCACGGCCGCAAGCACCACCATACCGGGTGCCGCGACGCCCACCGGCACGGCTTGCCCGTCTCCGCCTCCCCGCGGGGGATCGGGGCCTTATACTTTTGGTCCGGCTAAGGACTTCATGAGCGCTCCAACGCAGTACGCGTCAGTGGCCTTGGCTCTTTCGCCGATCGACAAGTTCCATGCCAACATCGGCTACCGAATAAGTTCGGCCAACGGCAGCCGCTTTTTCAACGATCCGCGCGATGTGAACGGATCGCTGGTCTCTACCTACCAGTCGCCTTTTGTGAATCTGTCCTATGCGATGCGAAAGAATCTGATCTGGAAGGGCGAGTATAACTATTTCGGCTACGGCGAGGGTGGTCCTTCGGGAGCACAGTATTGCAATCCCTCCAGCACGCTCCCGACGCCGACTACCCCGGCTCCGGTCGTGCCCTGCAGCACGCTGCCAAATACTGCGATGAGCGGTCCGGCCTACGGGTTCACCGCTCCTCGGAACTTCCATGCAAACAACCTAACCGTTGGGGTGCATTACGAGTTCTAAAAACATCCGTTAGCCTTCAGCTTTTCGTGTGTGTTTAGCAAAATGGACGAGCTGAGAAATTTCTAATGCAGTTCGTGTGGGGACGGGCGCAGCGCCCGTCCAAACCGCGCGCAGGGCGGCCTCGGCGCAGCGGTCATGCGAAGACGAGCCCCACACGCCACTTCTGACGCTGGTTGGACCGGTAAGTAGCGAGAATCGAACGAAGATTGGTCGGGGCGCGCGGATTTGAACCGCGGACCCCCTGCGCCCACGGCAGGTGCGAATCGCCGAAAGCCGCACCCGGCGGGCATTCCGGACGATCCCGAGAACAGCTGAGCAGCGTGGACATGTGGACGTGGGCGTGGACCGGATCTGACCGCCCAACGAGGGCCTTGACTTTTGATGCCGGACTGCTACACTAGTATCGTCTGAGTGTTATGACAATCACTCATATCATTCAAAAGAGAGGCATTATGAAAGCAGCTTTCAGTGAACCGGCAAAAAATGATCCAGGTTGCGAGATTCGGTTGGGGGTAGCGTCGTGGGACCAAGGCAACGGAACCGCACAGGCAGTGAAGTACACGTGGTTCGATAAGAACGGGAAAGCGGCACGCGGCGGAGAATTCCCGGTCGAAGCTCTCCCCCAGGCGTTGGACTTTGCCATTCGCCGAGGTTACATCACTCTCGCCTCCGCGCCGACGATGGAGGCGACATCACCCGAAGGTTTCCAGGAGAAACGTATACGCGCCATGTTGAGGAACGAAGCCCAGAGGCATAACTACTATGTGGCGCTGGATCTGTTGGTCAGAGACGGTCGCGAAGTCGTTCGCGAAGCGCTGCCGCTGCTCTCGGGATCTGAGGTTCCCGACGGGAACTACACATTGCATTACAACTGGCTCGATGAAAGTCCTGAACGCTCGGTACGAGTGATTGGCGGACGCCTTGAGCCCGTGCCCGAGGGGTAAATGGGCACGAAACCGAATCAATCATTTCTGGCGCGCGTGTCGCTCCCTGCTTTCCGCACAGTGAGTCTTGAATTCGTAAAATGCATCGACGATTTCGCCCGCCCATCCGAACAGAGTTTTGATTGCGGACAATGGCTTCGTCTTGCGGCCTAACAACAAGGAGCAAGGCGGACCACACGGTCGCAAAGAGGGTAGGGTACTTATCGGCGAGACCGGCGAGATCATTCAGCGGACCCGATAGAACTGCCACGCGCAAATCCTCCGATTCCGTCGCTGCTGGTCCGACGCAACCGGGATACGCGTTTGCGTTTCCTCAGGGTGCTGCAAAACTGGACCGACAACCCGAACCGCGCCAGCAGTTGTTTCTCAGCGTTCGGGGCATTCCTCGCGTTGCTCTATCAGCAATCGCGAATAAAGCGGGTCTCCAAGGGAGTACGCTCCACGAGACTCGGAAGCGAACTTGCGGGGGACAGTGCCCCCGACTACCGTTTAGTTCACGGCAACCCTATTGTGGCAGAATCCGGCCTGTGATTTCAATAGCGGAAAAATACTCCTGTTTGCGAGATGCATTCTCTGCGCACAGATGTAATTAGACGGCACGAATTTCGGGCTGCGGGCGCGGGGCCGCAGCGGGGCTAACGTGGATCACTTTTGGTGCGGGGCCAAAGAAAGGGTGGATTAGCCAACCGCTGTGGACGTTCATGTGGACAGCATCCCGTTGCAGCCTCGTTGCCGTCCTTTTCCCAGTGCCGCCCCACGCGCGCGCAGCCCGCGTCCGGCGCGGCTGGCGGCTTATTGCTGAAGATTGGTCGGGGCGCGCGGATTTGAACCGCGGACCCCCTGCGCCCAAGGCAGGTGCGCTACCAGGCTGCGCTACGCCCCGACATGATTAACAGGATTGATTCTAAAGCACGTTCCAATTTTATTTCCAGTCCAACCCTTGGCGTCTGGCCGCGACGGTTGCCCTAACCGTATACGATTCGCTCATTGCACCGAACCGTGCGCATTCGTTGACTTCTTCGTGAGGCCCGTTTCGTAGTTGCTGGGCGCCCCAGCAAAATCCTCTTGACAGTCCAGAGACGGCGTTTTAGAATTCTCCACCAAGAGCGAGCGCTCGTCTTGATGAAACGAGCGGATCAACAAATGCCCAAGCTTTTGGACGACACCGTCGCCAAGAACCGGCGCAAAATCGAACGCGCCGCGCAAAAGCTTTTCACCCGGCAAGGATTTCACGGTACGACGGTCCGTGAAATCGCCCACAAGGCCGGCGTATCCATGGGCAAGCTCTACCTCTACTACCCAACCAAGGAAGACATCTTTATCGATCTCGTCCAGCACATGGAGCAGAAAATGGAAGTCCTCCGGCGGACAAAGATTTTTCCCTTCATGCAATCTCCCGATCCGGAATCGCTGAAGCAGTTGGGCATGGCCGTCGGCCGCGTCGTGTCGGAGAATCTGGACTACTGGCGGCTCATGTACGTCGACGTGGTTGAATTCCGTCATAAGCACTTCATCCACAGTTATCGAGAGGTTGCGGGAGGTCTGCGCACCTATTCGACGGCCCTATTTCAAAAGGCGCCGATTCCTTTTCCCAGCGACGTGAACCCCGGGTTGGCCTATGTAAGTTTGTACCTGCAATTTGTTACCCATTTTCTGGTGGAGAAACTCTTCGGCGCCCAGCGCTATCTGGGCGTGAGTGACGAAGAGGCTGTCGATCAGTTTGTCCGTCTGTACACCCGTAGCCGGAAGGACCGAGCTCGGAAGCCGTAATTGCGACACAAGGAGGAAATATGCGAACGCGAACACTGGTAACCCTGCTGGCGGCCGCCAGCATTCTTTGTTTCATGACGTCGACGACTCAAGCACAGACGGCCACCAGCGGGCAAATCGTAGGCGTGGTGACGGATCCCAGCGGGGCTCTCGTGGTAGGAGCAAAAGTCGCCCTGACCAGCGACGCCGGCGTGCGCCGCGAAACCACAACCGGCAGCAACGGCCGTTACACGTTTCCCCTCCTTGACCCGGGCGCCTATCAGCTCGAAGTGATCCAAAGTGGATTCGCATCGGCCAAACTCGAAGGCATCGTTGTCCAGATAACCGCAAGCACGGTCGCCGACGTTGCCCTCAAAGTGGCTGGTGCGCCAGCCACGGTTTCGGTCACGGGCGAGTCCCCGCTGGTGCAGACCGAAAGCTCCTCCCGCGGCACGGTCATTGATGAGACCCAGGTGCGCGATCTGCCGCTGCCCACCCGCAACTTCCAGCAATTGCTGGCCCTGACTACCGGAACCTCGGGTTCCATCGAGAATTCCTCCGAACTGGGGCGCGGCGATGCCCCCTTATACGTCAACGGACAGCGCGCGGTCTCCAACAGCATAGTCATCAATGGCATCGATGCGAATTCTATCGGCACGGGATCGCTGCCAAATCTTTCCGTCCCTTCCGTCGACTCGCTCCAGGAATTCATCGTTCAGACCAGCATGTACGACGCTTCGCAGGGGCGCAACGCAGGCGGAGTCGTGGCCGCAATCACCAAGTCCGGCGCCAACCGGTTCCATGGCGATGTCTACGAGTTCCTGCGGAATACCGTCCTCGATGCCAACAATTTCTTCCTGAATGGATATGAGAATGGAGTAGTTACGCCGCGGCCCACCTACAGGCGCAACCAGTTTGGCGGCACTCTAGGCGGTCCGGTGGTAAAGGATCGTGCCTGGTTTTTTATCTCCTATCAGGGCACTCGCGAAACCAATGGCACCTCGTTGACCAACTCGCTCGCAACCGTGTTCGCGCCCGCCGGTCTGGGGCCGCTCAACACGCGCAATCCTGCATCTCTTTCTAACCTTTCGAAGTGCTACAACCCTGCATTGCTTGGATATGTCGACCCCGTCGCCGAAGTAGCTTTGACAACAGCGCTTCCCAATGGGCAGCCTATGGTTCCTGGCATTCCCGGTGTGGCGACCGGAACTTGTCCAACGAATCTCAATCCCGTCCTGCAGACGATTCCCTCCAACTCGACATACGATGAAGACCAGTTCAACGCCAATCTGGATATCAAACTGAATAATTCGAGCCGCTTCTTCGCCAAGTACTTCTTTGCCGCCAACCGCACCGATCAGGCACTTTACGATCAGTTTGGCGACGGCAACCCGCTGCAGGCGCCCGGTTGGCCGACCGCGGAAGACGTTGACCAACGTCTGCTTTCGGTGGGAGTAACTTCGGTGATCTCGAGTCATTTGCTGAATGAGGTCAGGTTCGGCTGGAGCACGATCTACGGCCCCAGCAAACCGTCTCAACCCATTAGTTCGTCGCAGTTAGGAATCTCATCGCCGTTAGGCAGCTTGTTCCCCGGAATGCCGACAATGTTGTTCGTGAACCAGTTCACTCTGGGGCCTTCTCCGCTAGCCTCCAACTACGCGGCGACCAACACCTACCCTGTCGGCGATATGATGACGTGGACGAAGGGCCGGCACACCTTCAAATTCGGTGGCGAATATAAGCGCCAGGAGGTCGACGCTCCCTATTTCGATGTGTTCCCCAACGGCGAAATGGTCTTCTTTGGCGTTACTGGCAGCGTCTTCGAAGATTTTCTATCCGGCTTTAACCTTGTGTCCGTGATTGGCTCGGGCACTAACAGCCTTCACAACCGGGCCAACGACTTTTCCGCCTTCTTCCAGGACGATTGGAAGGCTACCCCACGCCTGACTCTAAACCTCGGTCTGCGCTATGACTACTTCGGTCCCACCACCGAGACCGATGGCCATTTTGTCGGCTTCGACCCCTCCCTTGCCACCACCAGTCCTCTGCCTGTATCAGGGCTGACCCCTGGTTGCAGTCCACCCTATACCACGCCCCCCTGCGGTTCAATCGTCACCGGCGGCTTCGTCCAGGCCGGCAATGGAAACCTCCCTGGATATCCCAAGGTCAGCGACGGTCTGGTGAATCCCAACTACAAGAACTTCGGGCCGAGAATCGGCTTCGCTTACCAGGCAACAGATTCCGGTAAGGTTGTCCTGCGTGGTGGTTACGGCATTTTCTACGACCGCCCCAACATGCGGCTCTATAACAGCCAATTGTTCAACACGCCTTACGAAATGCTGGCTACCGCGCTGGAAACCCCGTCCGAAAATCCATTTGTGCAAGTTCCGCCGCCCAACGTCTTCCCCCTGACCCCCAAAGGCAATCCCGCTTACTTCCCATTTGGGGGATATCCGGCCGTCCTGCCGTACACCTCGTACTTTACTGGTCCCGGGTACACTCCAGTTCCGGCCACCGGCCTCTATCCTGACCTGCAAGACTGGAGCATCCCTTATGTGCAAGCCTTCAACCTCGGTGTGCAATGGAGCTTCGCCAATAACTGGATGCTGGACCTGGGCTACGTAGGTTCGCAAGGGCGCAAGTTTCCGCGCTTGTTCTCATTCAACCAGCCCGCCACGCCGGCCTTCGGTGGAATCTACGCGGCAGGAAGTCTGGGCGGACCGCTCTTCCCCGGCTTCGGCAATCTGCCGGCCCCCGGATTGGGCAGCCTCCTGATGGAGAGCAACTCCAATTCCAATTACAACTCTCTCCAGGCCACCCTCAACAAGCGCTTCTCCAAAGGCCTGCAAATGTTGCTCAGCTACACTTACTCCCACTCGATTGATGACTACTCCGGGACCGACGTAAGCGACATCACGGTGACCCCGGGCGACCTCATCAACCAACAGAAGAACTATGCCAACTCGGATTTCGACCGGCGGCAGCGCTTCGTCGCGAGCTACTTATATAACCTTCCGGACGCTTATCACGGCGGCTCGGCCTTCGGGAAAAAACTGATTAACTCCTGGAGCGCGTCGGGAATCGTCACCCTGCAATCCGGCCTTCCGTTCTCCATCTACGGCGACGATACGCTGTTTGAAGCAACCACAGCGGACCTGAAGGCCGGCCGGACGCTTTCATCCGCGATCAAGGGCGGCAACGTGGCCGACCGCCTGAAAGAATATTTCGACACGACCGCCTTCGTGGTACCCTCGGCGTTCGGTGACTTCGGACAGCTAGGAAGGAACATCATACGGGGGCCGAAACAGATCAACACCGACCTCTCCATCATGAAGCTCATCCCGGTCACGGAAAGTCAACGGTTGGAGTTCCGGGCCGAGTTCTTCAATCTGTTCAACAACGTGAATTGGGCCAACCCGGTCAACGTAATTTCCCCCTCGTCCAACTTTGGGTCCATCGTGACAACCACCACTGGGCCCAGGGTGATCCAGTTTGCGTTGAAGTACAACTTTTAGAGGACGCATGAAAGACACAGGTCTGCGCGGTAAGGTCGTCATCGTAACCGGCGCCGCGGCGGGGATCGGCCTCGCCACGGCCCGCCGGTTTGCCAGCGAAGGCTGCCGTGTGGCGGCATGGGATGTCAACGATGCCGGGCAGGAAGAGTTGCTGCGCGAACTGTCTTCGCTCGGAGGAGAGGCGCTCTTCCGCAAAATTAACGTATGCAGCGACGCCGATGTCGAGTCTGCCGTAGAAGAAGTTGTCGGACGCTGGGGCGCGGTCGATGTGCTCGTCAATAACGCCGGCATCACGCGCGACGCGCAGTTCGTTAAGTGGAAGGATGGCGCAGTCGCCGGTAGGATGACCGACGATGCCTTCGATTCCGTCATTTCGGTCAACCTTAAAGGTGTCTTCCTTTGCTCGCGCGCGGTTGTGCCTCACATGATCCGCCAAGGCTCAGGCGTGATCCTCAACGCCTCTTCCGTCGTGGGTCTGTATGGAAATTTCGGCCAGACAAATTATGCCGCCACCAAGGCCGGAGTCATCGCGTTTGCCCGGACGTGGTCGCGTGAATTGGCAAAATACAATATTCGCGTAAACGCCGTCGCGCCCGGTTTCATCGCGACCGAAATGGTGCAGAAGATGCCGGAGAAGGTCGTCCAGAACATGGTTTCGCACACGCCTCTCGGTCGCATGGGCAAGCCTGAGGATGTCGCCGAGGCCTACGTGTGGTTAGCCTCCGATGCGGCATCCTTCATTACCGGTACCGTCCTCTCCGTCGATGGCGGATTAGTACTGGGGACGTGACATACAGCAATTCAAAGGACTCATCCATGCGTTACGCAACCATTGTTGCTACAGGGAGATACGTACCTGAGATAGAAGTGACTAATGACATGTTGCGCGAGCGCTTCAAACATCTCCCGGATTTCGTGGATAAGATGGAGGCCAGCAGCGGCATCAAGACGCGTTGGCACGCCCCCGAAAACTGGGCTACCAGCGATGTCGCACTGCCCGCGGCCAAACTCGCACTGGAGCGCGCCGGCAAGAAACCTGAAGACGTCGATCTGATCATCCTCGGCACCGATTCGCCCGATTACATAACACCCGCTACTTCAGTCGTGCTGCAGTATAAGCTTGGCGCAAAAAATGCCGGGACGTTTGATGTCGGTTGTGCCTGTGCTTCGTTTCCCACGGGTCTTTCCGCAGCCGCGGGAATCATCGCCGCAAATCCAGGGATCAAGACGGTGCTCGTCATCGGCGTCTATCTAATGCACAAACTAACGGCAGCTACCGATCCCATGGTCTTCTTCTATGGTGATGGCGCGGGTGCGGCGGTGCTTGAACCTGCCGCTACGCCCGGCTTTATTACTTCGACCTTCCGCGCCGACGGCTCCTATCACGACTATTGGGGAATCTATTCCGGAGGTACTTTCGAACCGGCGACCGAAGACTCCGTTAAGGCGGGGCGCACCGCGTGCACGATCAAGAACCGCTATCCTCCCGAGTTGAACGAGGAGACGTGGCCGATCATCGCGCAGCGACTCGCGAAGGATGGTGATTTCAATCTGCGCGACGTCGATTGCTTCATCTTTACCCAGGTGCGGAAACCCACGATTGAACGCGTGATGCAGCGTCTCGGCGTTCCCGTGGAACGCGCGCACACTATCATGGAACAGTACGGCTACACCGGCTCCGCCTGCGTCGGCATGGCGCTTGACCACGCGATCGAGCAGGGCAAGGTGAAGTCAGGTAATTTGGTCATACTGGTGGGTTCCGGGGTCGGCTACAACCAGGCGGGCTGCGCTTTTCGTATGCCGTAGGCGGCTGTCACACTTGACTCTCAATTAAGCCGGCCGAGAGGAGCGGAATGGGCCTGGCAATCAAAATTGTACTCCTGCTGGTTTTCGCCGCAGTTAGTGCTCTGATTGTCTTTTCCATTCTCTTCTTTTTGCGCCCCGTCGCCACGATGGTCTGGCTACGGAGGAGCGCGCTTCGCCGAGCCGGTCTTCGGAAAATTAGGCTCACGACCACGGTGGGAGGACAGATTGTGTGGCATGGCGGTGCCGGGCCCTTGCTGGTTTTGCTGCATGGCGCAGGTGATCAAGCGGGAACATGGAACAAAGTGGTGCCCGAGGTGAAGCGTCACTTTCAACTGGTGATCCCGGACCTTGCAGGCCATGGCCAGAGCGACCCGGCTGCGGGTGTGCTGAGTTTGGGAACGCTGCTCACCGCACTCGAGCAACTGCTCGACGCAAAGCCATGGCGAGACGCACCGCTGGTGTTAGTAGGTAATTCGCTCGGAGCCTGGATGGCGATGCTCTATACGCATAAATGTCCGCAGCGGGTGACGCGGGTTATCCTCATCGATGGCGGCCCCATCAAGGCCGTATCGGAGATTGGCATCATGCCCAAGGACCGCGAAGAGGCTAGGCGCGCGCTCGATGCCGTGCTCGATCCTTCCACGCCTCGCCGGCCGAATTTCGTCCTCGATGATCTGGTCCGCGTCTCGAATACCGGTCCGATTTCGCGGCTGCTGGCTGCCGGTGAAGAAGATATGTCGAAATACCTGCTCGATGGCAAGCTGGCAAGTTTCCAGCTGCCGGTCGATCTCATCTGGGGTGCCTCCGATCGTCTCGTCCCGCTGGACTATGCCAAGAAGCTGCAATCGCAGCTTCCACATAGCACGCTGACGGTCATTGAGCATTGCGGCCATGGACCGCAGCTCGAACGTCCCCAGGAATTGACGCGAGTCCTGTTGCAAGTTCTCGCGTCAGAGTCGTCCCGCGCATCCGCCCCTGCACCATCTGTTTCCACGCAGTCTCGGGAGAACTAGTGATTACCGGCGACATTCTCGGAGAGCGCGGCCGTCTTAGTCCTGACGAGGTCGCGTTGATCCACGTTCCTACGCGCCTGCAGTTCACTTATGCGGAACTAAATCGGCGGGCCTTGCAGTGCGCGCGCGTTTGGACGGATCTCTGCTCTCTCGTCCCAGGAGATCGCGTCTGCATCCTTTCCGAGAACCGGGTTGAATATGTCGATGCCTTTTGGGCAGCGGGTAAGTCCGGTATTATTCTTGTCCCTCTCGGCACCCGCAGCACGGCTCACGAACTGCAACAGATCCTCGCGGACTGCGGACCACGGTGCCTCATGTACTCCGCCCGGTACGAGAAACTCGCGAATGAGCTGCAACAACTCGTGCCCTTCGAGCACTTCATCAATCTGGATGCGGACGACAGTGTCCCGAAGGCGCTGAGTTATGCCAAAGCTATCGGTCGGGTTCGTCCAGATCCGCTCCCGACGAACATCCAGCCCGAGGATATTTTCTGCTTGCTCTATACCAGCGGCACCACTGGACGGCCGAAGGGCGTAATGATTCCACACCGGCAGATCGCATGGAACGCCTACAATACGGTGATCTCCTGGCAATTGTGGCAGGGTGACCGGGTCCAGGTTTACACGCCCATGTACCACGCCGGCGGTCTCACCGTATTCATGACCCCACTGTTCGCCATCGGGGGCAGCATTGTTTTGCATGACGGCTTCGACGCCGCTGAGGTTTTACGAGCTCTCCGAGACTACGAGTGCACCCTTTTTTTCGGCGTGCCGACGATCTTCAAAATGCTCCTCGACTCGCCGGAACTTTCAGCGCTCGATGGCAGCCATCTGCGCTGGTGTGCCAGCGGAGGCGCCCCGCTTCCGTTACAGCTTCTCCGTGCCTGCCAGGAACGCGGACTGGTTTTTCGCCAAGGCTACGGGCTGACCGAGGTCGGCGTGAACTGCTTTGCCATGAGCGACGCGGACTCTCTGCGCAAAGCTGGTTCGGTTGGTAAGGCGATGATGTTCACAGAGGCAAAGCTCGTCGATCTGGAAGGGAATCAGGTCGCAACCAACGAGGTTGGCGAACTGTGCCTGCGGGGACCACACGTTTGCCGCGGCTATTGGAATAATCCGGCCGCTACCGCCCAGGTGCTCGATGCAGAAGGATGGTTCCACACCGGCGACTTGGCGCGATGCGATGAAGATGGGTTCTTCTACATCGCAGGCCGCTCCAAAGACATGATTATCAGCGGTGGCGTCAATATCTATCCGGCGGAGATCGAGAAGGAACTACTCGATCATCCGGCCATTGCCGAGGTCTCCGTCATAGGGACGGCCGACGAAAAGTGGGGCGAAGTTCCGGTCGCCTTCGTTGCGCTGAAATCAGGCGCAAGCACCAGCGACCTCGAACTCATCGAGTTCCTTCGCCCCAGAATCAATAAGATCAAACTGCCCCGTCAAGTCATCTTTATAGGAGCATTGCCCCGCAACGCCTATGGTAAGGTTCTGAAACTCGAACTCCAGGATCGGTTGGGGCAGGATCGGTTGAAGCAGGATCGGTCGTAGAATGACCGGCTGCAGAATCTCAAGCCTGGCGTCGCCAGCAAAAGCAATGCTGTCACGCCGGAGCGAAAAAAGTTATCCTACTGACGAGAGGTGTTTTTATGAAGCGCATTTACATCGCTGCCTATCATCAATCGAAATTCGGGAAATTGATGGGCATGTCTGTGCCCGAGATTCTTCAGCGCGCCGTTACAGAGACCTGTGCGGAAATTAAAGTGCAACCCTCTGTCATCGATGTAGGCTCCGTGGGCGCCACTTGCAATATATCCCTCAACCAGCAAGGGCTGCTCGCGGGCCTGGTGGCCGAGGTTCCGGGACTCGCCGGTAAGCCAATCGAGTCGGTCGAGAATGCGTGCGCCTCCGGTGGCCAGGCCGTCCTGTCCGTCATCCAGAAACTGCAAATTGGATGGGGTGATATTGGGATTGCGATCGGCTACGAAAAAATGCGCGACGCCGCAGGCAAGATGGATGGAAAACTCATCGGCCAAGCCCTCGGCTATTTTTCGCATCCCGACGAACGTGAAGGCAAGGTATACATCTTCCCCCACCTCTTTGCGGAGGTGATGGAGTGCTATCTCAAAGTGCACCGCATTCCGGAAGAACACCTGGCGCATATCGCCGTCACCGAGTACGCGAACGCCCATCACAATGAGTACGCGCAGATGCGCAATGTCGACCTTACGGTCGAACAGGCGATGCAGATCGGTGGCATCAATCGCTACATCGTCGAAGGGCTGCCGCTCAAAACCTACGATTGTTCGCAGATCACCGACGGGTATGCCGCGCTCATCCTCGCTACTGAGGAAGGACTGGCAAAGCTCGGCCTGAACAAGCAAGACTGCGTCGAGATTGCCGGGTATGCGCAGGCGACCGACCCTCTCAAGAAGGCTGGCCGCGATGTGCTTCGCCCCGCGGGTGCGATCAAGGCAATGAAAAGCGCTTACCAGATGGCGGGGGTCAAGCCGGACGATGTAAAGGTCGCCGAGATCCACGACTGTTTCACGGTCATGGGAGCGCTCGGCACGGAGGTCTTAGGAAAAGCCGAGTACGGCAAAGGCGCACAGTATTGGGTCGACGGAAAAGCCGCGGTCAATGGCGAATGTGGCATTAACACCTCGGGTGGTCTCATTGCGAAAGGCCATCCCATTGGCGCAACCGGTGTCGCCATGCTCGGATGGTGCTCTTGGCAATTGCTCGGGAAGGCCCCACAGCCGTTGCAGGTAAAGGGTGCCAAGGTTGCTGCCACGTTCAATATAGGCGGCCCCATCTGCGCCTCGGTGTGCACGGTATTGAAATCCTAGAGATTTCCTCACGAGCGCAGAAACTCCAAAGTCAACGCCCACGCCTGCCGCGCCGAGCGCGGCTCATACGATGCACGTTCGTCACAGAAGAATCCATGGTCGGCATTGGAGAACTCGACATTCACATAAATCTTCTGCTGCGCGCTCAAGGCATCGGTCACCGCTTTCCGGTGCGCGGGCGTAATATGCTTGTCCAACCCACCCCAGATGAGCAATGACGGTGCCTGCACCTTCGACGCCCGGTCCAGCAATCCGGGAGCGATTCCTCCTCCGTAAAACGACACTGCGGCGCGCAGCGGAACCACACTGTTGGCAAGAAACGAAACGCGGCCGCCCATGCAGAATCCCACACTCGAAATCTCGTTCGCTTTCACTTGCGCATGCGAACGCAGCCACTCATCGGCCGACCGTATGTCCATCTCCGCCGTCTCGGTTGTCACCGCCTGGTAGTGCGGCATCACGGCAGCAAAGTCGGTATAGCTGCCCTCAAAACCCGGCGGCGCCGTGCGATGAAACAGCTCCGGAGCAAGCACTACATACCCCTCCGCCGCCAACCGCTCGCTCACATTGCGGATGTGCCGGTTGACCCCAAAAGCTTCCTGAAACAGGAGTATCCCCGGATGCGGCCCGCCGTGCCCCGGACGAGCCACATAGGCTGCCATCCGGGTTCCGTCCGCAACCGTCAGTTCCACCTTCTGTTTCACGATCGCTGCTTGGCTCATATCGCCTCTATTTTGGGTGAGGTTTCGTTTTTGACCTCAAGAACGGGGAGGATTGTACACCCACTTGGTCGCATCCAAGCTGTCGCTCCAGCATCGCTCCGGTTCCCGCCTGCCTGATAGTGCCGCGACTAGTGCCGCGACCCAAGCTCCCTGTGGCATAATCGCCCTCGGTGTCCACCGCAAACAAATCCGCACTGTTTCAGAAACTGCCTTCGACGGACGAATTTCTCCGCCAGCCCAACATGCAGGCCTTGGTCGAACGTGAGGGTCATTCCGCCGTCGCCGAAAGTATCCGCGTCGTGCTCGCGAACCTTCGCCAGGAAATCGCCAGCGGTCGAATCGCTGATGGTCAAATCGCCGGCGCCCAGTTAAACGAGAAATCGCTGGATCTCGCGCTCGGCGGCCTGTCCGCAGCAGTCGAACGTCAACTCCGCCAGTCGCTGAGTTACTCGCTGCGTCCGCTCGTCAACGCCACCGGCGTGATCCTGCACACTAATCTCGGACGCGCTCCGCTGGCTCCGAGTGCAATCGATCACATCCGCGCCACGGCGAGCGCCTATTCCAATCTCGAATTCGATCTCTCAACCGGCGAGCGCGGGAAGCGCGACGTCCATGTGGACCGCCTGTTCCGCAAGCTCCTCGGCGACGACCACGTAGGGACGGCCGCCCTCGGCAGTCCAGCCGAGCAAAGCTCGGCAAAGATCTCGACCATAGTCTCGACCCCCCTCTCAACCATAGTAGTCAACAACAACGCCGCCGCCGTTCTGCTCGCGTTGAACTCGCTGGCTGAGGGCGGCGAGGTCCTTGTCTCGCGCGGAGAGCTGATCGAAATCGGCGGCTCCTTCCGCATCCCCGACGTGATGTCGAAGTCGAATGCAACACTGCGCGAAGTTGGCACCACCAACCGTACGCGCATCGCCGACTACGAACTCGCAACCAACGACCGCACCCGCCTCTTGCTCCGCGTGCATCGTTCCAACTTCGAAATCACCGGCTTCACCGAGCAGCCTGGGCTCGACGAACTGGTCGCTCTCGCCCGCCGCCGCAATCTTCCGCTCATGCAAGATCTGGGCAGCGGCGCGCTCCTCGATCTGCGTTCAGTCGGAATCAACGGCGAACCGGGCGTGCTCGACAGTTTGCGCGCCGGTGTCGACATCGTCACCTACAGCGGCGATAAACTTCTCGGCGGTCCGCAAGCGGGACTGATCAGCGGCCGCGCCGATCTTGTCGCGCGCATGCGCTCGAACTCGCTGTTCCGTGCCCTGCGCGTGGGCAAGCTCACCTACGCTGCCCTCGAAGCCACGCTGCTCGCATACGTTAAGCGCGATCACGACGCCGTGCCGGTGCTGCGCATGATGCGCCTGTCGAAAGACGAGATCGCCCGCCGCGCTGAAAAAATCGTTTCCCAGGTTGAATCTGCTCCGGTAAAATCCGCGCACCTCAAGCTGGAACTCCAGGATGGTGAATCGGTCATAGGCGGCGGCGCCGCCCCATCGGCGGTCTTGCCCACGCGCCTGATCGCGCTGACCCACGGCGATCTCAGCGCCGACGAAATTAACGCCCGTCTCCGCGTCCACGTTCCGTCGATCATCGCCCGCGTCGAAGATGGACGAGTTCTTCTCGACTTGCGAACAGTTTTCCCGGAGCAAGATGCAAACCTAGCCATGGCTCTGGCATCTCTAAATGAGAAACTGATACCCAGCACCTGAGACCTGCTTTCCCGTGGCAACCCTCCACACCATCGGTCACTCTACGCGCTCACTCGACGAACTCGTGTCCGCCCTGAAGGCGCACGGCATTGAGACGCTCGTGGATATCCGCGCCTTCCCCATGTCGCGGCGCCTGCCCCAGTTTAATCGCGAGTCGCTCGAACGTTCGCTACCGGAGCACGGCATTCGCTACCTCAGGATGAAAGCTCTAGGCGGATATCGCAAAGCAACGGGAAAAGATTCCCCCCACACCGCGCTGCGCAACGCCAGCTTTCGCAACTATGCCGACTACACGCTCACCCCGGAATTCGAGCAAGCCGCCTCCGAACTGATACAGATCGCAAGTGGGTCGCGCACCGCATACATGTGCGCCGAACGCATGTATTTCCGCTGCCATCGCATGATCGTCTCGGATTGGCTCGTCGCACATGGTCACGAAATCCTGCATATTGATGCGGAAGGTCCCCCACGCCCGCACAAACTTTTGCCCGAAGCAAGAATGATCGATGGGCAAGTGATCTACCGCGGCGGCGAACTCTTCTGAATGTTTTTCAGGTCGGTTGGATTGACTAATTGGATTGACTAGATAGTTCGCTGGCAAATTGCCAATTACAAATTAAAAATTAACAATGCTCCTATGATTCTCGGCACCGGGGTTGACATCGCTGAAGTTCCTCGCATCCGCCAAAGCATCGAACGGTTTGGCGACCGATTTCTTCGTCGCATCTTCACCGAAGGCGAAATCCGTTATTGCGAACGAAGAGCCCGCCGCTTTGAAAGCTATGCCGCGCGCTTCGCCGCCAAGGAAGCCGCGATGAAGGCGCTGGGTACGGGATGGAGTCGTGGCGTCCGCTGGCGCGATATCGAAGTGGTGCGACCGAAAGGGCAACGTCCGACTATTCAATTTCACGGTGAGGCGGCAGCCATCGCCGCCAAGCTCGGCACGAAAAACATCGCTCTCTCGCTCACCCATACTTCGGAAGAAGCCCTGGCCCACGTCATTCTCGAGAATTGATCTCAGCCCCCAGTCCTCCCAACGGACCGCATAGGCCGCTGCCAGACACAACCTGCTGATCCAAAACAACTTTCAGCGCCCTCGCAACATGCGTAAAGTTTCAGGGTTTATATGACCGAAACGTAATCAGGCCGGGTCAGCAGTTACAGGCCAAATTGGCGAGGTTAAAGGAAAGGCAATGAAAATGAAATGCTCCGTTCGCTGGTTGATAATGGGTGTTTTGATGTTGTCGGTTTCGGTGCTGTCGCTCTCGACGGCATCGTCTGCAGAGATCGCGATCGGGATTGGAATCTCGGTGCGGATCGGCCCTCCCGCGCTGCCGGTGTATGCGCAGCCCATCTGTCCCGGTCCGGGCTATCTCTGGACCCCGGGTTATTGGGCGTGGAGTGACATCAACGGATACTACTGGGTTCCCGGCACATGGGTGGTTGCGCCGGTGGGCATGCTCTGGACCCCGGGCTACTGGGGCTTCGCAGGTGGCTTCTATGGCTGGCACCCTGGTTATTGGGGACCGCATGTTGGCTTCTACGGCGGGATTAACTACGGCTTCGGATACGGCGGAGTAGGTTTCGCAGGCGGCGAATGGAGAGGCGGAGCCTTCTTCTACAACCGCGAAGTGATGAACGTGAACGTGGTCAATGTGAGGAACGTCTACAGCCGGACCGTCGTGGTGAATAACACGCACGTGGCCTTCAACGGCCCCGGAGGTATCGAAGCGCGCCCGACTCCGCAAGAAGAAGCCTATGGGCGCGAGCAGCATCCTGCGGCGCTGGCAGCGCAAACCGAACACGAGCATGCCGCCAGCCAGAACCGGCAGCTGTTCGCATCCGAGAATCATGGGCGTCCAGCCATTGCGGCGACCACCAGGCCGGGCGAGTTCTCGGGACGCAACGTGGCCAGAGCCAGCGCGGCTGGAGAGCCCTATCGCGAGCCGAAGATGTCGCCGCAGGAAGCGCGCGCGACGTCTGCGGGCAATCGCGGGTTCAATGAGCCAACCAGTAATGAGCCAGCCAGAAATGGCGGCAACTCCAACTTCAACTCGCACTCCAACGATCGCTCGATGACGCGGCCAGAGAATAATGGAGCGGGAAGCCGGGAACAGATGTCGTCCCGGGACAACCCGAAGCCTAACTCCAAGCCCAGCAAGCAGGAGAAGCAGGCTCAGAAGAAAGCGCAGAAACAGGCGAAGGCCGAACAGAAACGCAACGACCGTGAGGAGCGTTAACCGGCAATGTGAAACGGGCAATGTTCAAATAAAAGTTCCCACTCTTCGCGCCAGACCAGACGCGAGGGGTGGGACCCTTCGTTTTGACGCACTCTCCGCCCTTTTCTACCCGCAACAAACTCTCGAATGCTGAAATTCCGCGGCGTTTGTTATCATGCTTCTGTCGTTTACAGACCACCTTGCCTAGCCAGAAGCAGCT
>Ga0187887_10001873_pt1 | contig 17597 bp, 13 predicted proteins | sample June2016WEW_7_10_FD_132977 | JGI IMG/M metagenome (GOLD analysis project Ga0187887, IMG submission 132977) | Peatland microbial communities from SPRUCE experiment site at the Marcell Experimental Forest, Minnesota, USA - June2016WEW_7_10 | ecosystem: Environmental > Terrestrial > Soil >...
CCCCTCGTCCTCGCCGGAGTGGTCCTCGCCATGGCCCTCCTCGGTGTGGTCGCCACCTGGATCCCAGCCCAGCGCGCCCTCTCCGTCGATCCGTTAGTCCTCCTCCGCGAAGAGTAATCACCCGCTCGAAGGGCACCTTCACAGCCTGCAAAAAAACCCGCTCCACCCCGCCAGGTTCACCCCACAGCAAGAAGCTTAGCCCCACACAGTGTCCTGCCCGTGCAACGGAATGCCGGACTTCAACTCCTTAGTACTGTCTCTGAACCAAAACGGGCCAGATGCTCCGGAACACGCCCCGCCCAAGCCGACCCGTCGAGCCGCTCCCCCCCTTTTGAGACCCAAAGTTCCCGCAAAACGCCTCAGCGATCCCCGAACCCGCCACCGGGCCGCCCGTTCGTTCGTCCACGATTGGATTCCTACCGGTGTTTTCTGCTTTTCCCTGTAACGTTCTCGCGGTCTCCCGCACCATCCATCCGAGGCAAATGATCGACCGCCCGTGAGGTATGCTTTCTGCGAGCGGTGCGATCCCCATCTTTCCCCGAAAGAATCGAGGTCCAGGCCCAGGCCGCGGCCCGATTGGAGGCGATATGAGCAAGTCGAGCCAGGAGCTGTTGCGGGCAATAAGGACCGTGAGCATTTTCGCAGTGTTTGCCGCGGCGACTTTGGGCTCAGCACTCGCCGCAACCAGCCCGGTCTCCGCAATGGATGAACCGCCACAGGCTCAGCCAACGCCGAAGCCAAAATCGGCGCAGCAGAATGGTGCGCCCAAAGCGCCCCCCGCGCGGGTGAACCCCGGGCCGAGCGCCGACGAACTCGAGCGCTGGCGACAGGCCATCGTGCACACCAGGCGGCCCAGCAAAGCGTGCTTTACTGCAAAATATCCCGCCACCGCGTGGACCGAAGTTCCCTGCGTCCAACCGCCCAACACTCCCTTTCTCCCCGCCAGGGGACTGCGGCCCCAAACCGTCGGGAATGGACTCGACTTCTCCGCCGACCCCGCCTCAGGGCTCATCTCCCAGGCCGATGGATTGTTCGACAAAGTCACCGGCGTCACCAGCGAGTACATGCTCTTAAACGGCAAACAGTCCCCCAACGTTTTTTCACTCCAGCTCAACACCCAGACATTCACGACCTCCGCCTGCGGTCAGAACTCAAGCTGCACGGGCTGGCAGCAGTTCATCTTTAGCAACGGCGGCTGCGGGAATCCGCCCAAAGCCTGCGCCTACATTCAGTCCTGGCTGTTCGGCTTCGGCACGCCCTGCCCCCCATCCGGGTGGATTTCCGCTTTCGGCGCCTGTATGGTCAACAGCTCGGCTGTGACCCTCGTCCCCGTCACACTCGATCAACTCGCCTCCACGAAGCTGACCGGCCAGGCGGCTGGCGCGGGCGGCTCTGACGATACGGTGACCTTGACCGTTGGCGCCACAATCTATTCCGCGCCGGGCGACGATCATATCCCTGACCTGGGACAGCACTGGCAAACGGCCGAGTTCAACATTTTTGGCAATGGCGATTTGTCCGAAGCCGTCTTCAACTCCGGATCGACCCTGGTCGTTCGCACCGTGGTCGACAGCGGAACCACCAGCCCTCCCACCTGCGACGAGACCGGATTTACCGGTGAAACCAACAACCTCACTCTGACTGGCACCACGCTTCTCCCCCTGCCCAATGCGCCCGTCAACCTGCTGGTCGACAATAACGCCACGCATATCCCCATCGGCTATTACCCGGGATCGCCGCTCGGTCCGTCCCTGGTCTTCACCGAAAGCAACGTCACCGGTGTCGTCCAGGCCGATTGTGCCGACGCCTTGACCATCGGCGACACCCACCTCTCCACCTTCAGCGGCTTGCATTACGACTTCCAGGCCTCCGGCGATTTTGTGCTGCTCACCGCTCCCGAATTCAGCGTCCACGCACGCCAGGTTTCCGGTGCGCCCACCTGGCCCAACGCCTCCGTCAACAAGGCCATCGTCACCCAGATGGGCGCCACGCGCGTCGAGATTTATGTCGAGCCCGAGCGGCTCTACATCGATGGCAGGCTCGCCAATCTCGCTGACCGCCAAACCCAGCTGCTGCCCACGGGAGTCCAGGTCGTCCACCATGGCAGCGAGTACGACATCACCAGCGCCAGCGGCAACGCGGTGCGCGCAACCCTCTACGGCGCCTTCATTGACGCAACCATCGGTCTGGGCAAGACCCCATCCCAGGCGCGCGGGCTGCTCGGCACTCCGGGCGCCAGCGCGCTGGAGCTGGTCACCGCCGACGGCGCTGTCCTGAAAGAGCCCGTTTCCTTCAGCGATCTCTATAACAAGTTCGGAGAAAGCTGGAGGGTTCCGGTGGAGAAAACGCTGTTCACCGAGGTGACGAAAGCCATCGCCGCCAATCCCAGCAAGCCGCTGTTCGCCCAGGACCTGACTCCCGCGCAGAAGGCGCACGCCCTCGCAGCCTGCAAAGCGGCGGGCATTGTCAACCAGGACCTTCTCAACGACTGCACCCTCGACACCACCGTCCTCCATGACGATGCGGCTGTGAAGGTGTTCACCACCGTCCATGAACCGATTCACGTCCTTCGACCCGTGACAGAGGCCAGGCCGGCGGCTCAGTAGATCTACGTTGAAGGTGGCTCCTAATCGGTCCTCAGGTCCGTATCAGCGTACGATCTCGGCCGCACCGTAAAACAGCGGACACGAACCGCGCTTCAACCCCTGAACCAAAGGTCCTGCGCAGCAGGACTGCGGCAAAAGCCCCGGCCTTCAGGCCGGGGAATCGGAGCCACCAAAGAAGGGGCCTTTAGGCCCGGCGCGTCCCGGACGCCCCGCCTCAGTTTGGAAAAACCTTAATCTCCGGCTGAAGACCGCACCGTAGCAGGCCCTGCTGAACACGCGAGGCGACTTGGGAATTTGGATCCGGTCCGTACAGCCAGTACGTAAAGTAGAGCGAGCCGGGGTTTTCGACGGCTCGCATTTCCAGTGCCCGGAAAGGCCCCATGTTCATGGATCCCGTCTGGGCAGCAAGGTTGATGTCGGTACCTCCGCCGAGACGATGCGGGATGGCGTGGCCCCGATGGTAGAGCGGCCCGGCGCTTTTGGGATGCCCCTGCATCCGCTCCTTATCTCGGCTGCCCGGAAATCGGCCCCGGCTAATCCCCCAGGCCGCAATCAGACGGTCCGGCCCGATATCGAACAGATACCAGAATCCGTCAACGTGGACTTCTGCAAGTTCGCCACCGGAACGTGTCGAATCATAATGGGCGATCCACTCCTGGACGAGGTAAGGGATGATCCGGTTCGTGATGTTAGACTCCCAGATGTCTGCAGATGAAGCAGCCTCCAGCATTTTTGCCAACTCGGGGTATCCCGGAGCGTCCGCGACGTGGTTGCAATTCACATTCCACCCATCCTTCTCGTCTTCCTGGGGCCCCAGATCTCAGCCCTCGGCCCTTTTCCACCAATCTGTCAAGAGTCTGTGCAAAAAACCGAAGTAATAACCCAACATTCCATGCTACTTCCGCCTTTATACCCTCAAAGATATTTGGCAGGTTTACTCTGTCAATCTGATATCCTGAACTTATAGGGTCAAAAAAGAAAAAGCCTCGCTTCGGTGAGGCTTTTCTGTTTCTGAGAGGAGGAGCACCTACTGATGCATGCCGCTGCTGTTGTCTTGCCGCCCGTACCCGCGGCCCGATGCTCCGCGCCCTCTAATCAGACGCACCGTGCTCCGACCCGGCCGTGTTTGTCACAGACACGGCCGTCTCTGTCACACACACAGCCGAGTTTGTTACAAACACGGCCGAGTTACAACTGTCCTCGATTCAAATGCGTAGAGAAACACAGCAGGTTATCGAGTTTTCTAACATCTGGCGTAAGCCCTTCAAAATCATATTTGTTGAACGCACGCAGGGCTTTACCTGGGGGGAGGGGGAGGGGGTACGTCCACACGAAAGTCACTCCCTTACCAACCGGCTACGGGCTACCGGCTACCGGCTGCCTTACTCCTCCTGCTCCCGCAGCTTCGCAATCACCGAGAAGTCCTCGAGCGTCGTCACGTCGCCCTTGATCTCTCCGTTCGTCGCCATCTCCCGCAGCAGCCGCCGCATAATCTTTCCCGACCGCGTCTTCGGCAGCTGATCCGTGAACCGAATATCGTCCGGACGCGCCAGCGACCCGATCTCCTTCGCCACCCATGCGCGCAGCTCGTCCTTCGTCTCCTTCGTCGGCGTGAACCCGCCTTCCAGCGTCACGAACGCCGCGATCGCTTGCCCTTTCAGCTCATCCGGACGTCCCACCACAGCCGCTTCGGCAACCTTCGGATGCGCCACCAGCGCCGACTCGACCTCCATCGTTCCCAGCCGATGCCCGCTCACGTTGATCACGTCGTCCACGCGTCCCATCAGCCAGAAATACCCATCTTCGTCCATGCGCGCGCCGTCGCCCGTGAAATACGATCCCGCAACGTCGGACCAATATTGCTTCACGTACCGGTCCGGATCGCCCCAGATCGTCCGCGCCATCCCCGGCCACGGTTTCCGGATCACCAGCAGCCCACCCTGGCCGGCCGGAACCGGTTGCCCTTCCTTTGTAACCACCTCCGGCACAATTCCGAAGAACGGCCGCGTCGCCGATCCCGGCTTTGCCGCAATCGCTCCGGGAATCGGCGAAATCATGATTCCGCCCGTTTCCGTCTGCCACCACGTATCGACAATCGGACACCGTCCGCGCCCAATCACCTCGCGATACCAGATCCACGCCTCCGGATTGATCGGCTCGCCCACCGTCCCCAGCAGCCGCAGCGTGCTCAAATCGTGCTTCGCCGGATACGCATCGCCCCACTTGATGAACGCGCGGATCGCCGTCGGCGCCGTGTAAAAAACGGTCACCTTGTGGTCGTCGATAATCTTCCAGAACCGGTCCGGCTGCGGATGATTCGGCGCGCCCTCATACATCAGCGTCGTCGCGCCGTTCTGCAGAATCCCGTACACCACATACGAGTGTCCTGTTACCCAGCCGATATCCGCCGTGCACCAGTAAACATCGTCTTCGCGCAGATCGAAGATGTACTTGCTCGTCAGATACGTCTGCACCGAGTAGCCGCCCGTGGTGTGTACAAGGCCTTTGGGCTTCCCGGTCGTTCCCGATGTATAGAGGATGTACAGCGGATCCTCGGAATCCAGTTCCTCCGCCGGACACTCAGATTCCGCCTTCGCCATCAGCTCATGCCACCAGTGATCGCGTCCCGCCTGCATCGCGATCGCCGATCCCGACCGCCGGAACACGACCACATTCTTCACGGTGGGACACTGCGCTATTGCCTCATCCACCGTCGCCTTCAGCTTCACCTCATTGCCGCGCCGGTACGAAGTGTCCTGCGTCAGAATCGCCACGCACTGCGAATCGTTCACCCGATCCACAATCGCGTTAGCCGCGAACCCTCCAAAAATGACCGAGTGCACCGCGCCGATCCTCGCGCATGCCAGCAGCGCGATAGCCAGCTCCGGCGTCATCCCCATGTACACCGCGACCCGATCACCCTTCTTGATGCCCAGCGCCTTCAGCGCATTCGCAAACCGCTGTACCTCGGCATGCAGCTCGCGGAAAGTCAGCCGCCGCACCTCGCCCGGCTCACCCTCCCACACAATCGCCGTCTTCTCCGCGCGCCCGTTCGCCACGTGCCGGTCCACGCAGTTGTAGCAAAGGTTGATTTTGCCGCCCACAAACCACTTCGCCCACGGCAAATTCCACTCCAGAACCTGCGTCCACGGCGCAAACCAGTGCAGTTCCTTCGCCGCGTCCGCCCAGAATCCCTCCGGATCGCGCACCGACCGCTGATACATCCTCTGGTACTCGGCCAGACTCTTGATGTGCGCTTGTCGCGCGAACTCCTCGGGAGGCGGAAACACCCGGTGCTCGCGCAGAATGGAATCTAGATTCGGGCTGATCGTCGTCTCGGATGCCATGCTTTCTCCACCGATCACACTACCGTCCTCACCCGCACCGGCGCAACCGCCCGATTGGGTGATCCCGGCTTCGTTTTGTAGCTCGCAAAAATGGAACGCTACACTACCTCTGAGGATTCCTCGTTGCCATCCACTTTTGGCCACGTTCTCGCCGTCATCCCAGCGCGTCTCGGCTCTACGCGCCTGCCCCGCAAAGTCCTCCGCGAAATCGCCGGCGAGCCCATGCTCGCCTGGGTCTATCGCGCCGCCCGTGCTTGCCCGCTCCTCGATCAGGTCCTCATCGCCACTGACTCCGACGAGGTCCTCAACTTCGCCCAGGCCCACAGCCTGCCCGCCGTCTTCACTCCCGAGGATTGCCCCAGCGGCACCGACCGCGTCTACGCCGTCGCCCAGTCCATTCCCGCCGACATCTACGTCAACATCCAGGGCGACGAGCCGCTTCTCACCCCGCAGCACTTCATGCCGCTGCTGCAGCTCTTCGAGCGGCCCGAGGTTCAGGTCACAACCCTCGCCGTCCGCTGCCCCGCCGCCGACATTCACAATCCCAACGCCGTCAAAGTCGTTACCGCCGACGACGACCGCGCCCTGTACTTTTCTCGCGCCACCATCCCCTTCGATCGCGACGGCGGTTTTGCCGGTTATCGCAAGCACCTCGGCGTCTACGCCTATCGCAAAGCGGCCCTCGACCGATTCGCCGCCCTTCCGCCTTCCTGGCTCGAACGTGTCGAGCGTCTCGAACAGCTCCGTCTCCTCGACAACGGCATCGACATCCACGTAGCCGCGGCTCCCAGCGATACCATTGGCGTCGACACCGAAGAAGACCTGCGCGCCGCCGAGGCCGTTCTGTCAGCACGAGCGCAACGGGCTCGGTAGATTCCGTGCCCGATCCTCGGGTTCAACGCGCCGTCAAGTCCGTGCCTCGCGACTCGCGACCGAACGCCGCCACGGTCGCCAGATAGCAGGCCACAACCGCCACCGTGACCGCCAGCACCCATCCGTATCCGCGGCCGAAATGCTCCGCAGCCTTCGACTGAATCTCGTTGTTCTGCGAAGAAATCAGATTCCCCAGCTGATACGCCAGTCCCGGAAACGTCGCCCGCACCGGTCCCGGCGACAGCTCGCTCAGCCACGCCGGCACCACGCCCCACGCGCCCTGCACCATGAACTGCATCGCGAACGCGCCACCGGCCAGCGCCACCACCGAGTGCGACAGCGCATACAGCGGGATCATCGGCAGCGACAGCAGCACTGCCAGAATGATCGCCCGCTTCCGCCCGATTCGCTCCGACAAGCTGCCGAAGAACATGCCGCCCGCCAGCGCCCCCACGTTGTACAAAATCGCAATCGCACCCGTCAGCTGCGCCGAAAAACCATGGTCCTTTTGTAGGAACGTCGGATACAAATCCTGCGTCCCGTGCGAAAACGCGTTGAACCCCGTCATCAGCAGCACCAGAAACACAAACGTACCCGCATACTGCATCACGCCCTTGCGCAGCCCCATCTCCGGAAGCGCCCTTGCCTCCAGCGTGCGGCCTTCCCTCCATGTCGGCGACTCCTCCACCTTGCCACCGATATAAAACACCAGCAGCGCCGGAGCCGCGCCCACCAGAAACATTCCGCGCCATCCGAAATCGTGCCCGTGCCACGTGAAATGCGAGAACCACGGAAACAACAGCGCATAAGCGGCTGCAGCCGCCAGGTAGCCCACCGCATATCCCTCCTGCAGCAGGCCGGAAAAGAATCCCCGATTCTCCTTCGGCAGCGTCTCAAACGCCAGCGCCGCGCCCACGCCCCATTCGCCGCCCATGGCCACGCCGAACAGTGCCCGCAATACCAGCAGCGTGTGCATCGATCCTGCGAAAGCACACGCAAGTTCCAGCAATGAGTAGCACGCGATGTTGAACATCAGCGTCGGCCGCCGGCCAAACCGGTCCGCCATCATGCCAAACACAAACGCCCCAACCGGCCGGAAAGCCAGCGTCAGCGCCAGCGCTTCCACCACCGCCGAGCGCGCCACGCGAAAATCCGTGGCGACCGCCGAAACGCAAAATACCAGAATGAAATAGTCGAACGCATCAAGCGACCACCCCAGAAAGCACGCCGCAAACGCGTGTCGCTGACGCGAGCTCAGGCTCCGGAAGGGGCTCGGCATTGCGCCAGCTTACCAGAGGCCCCCTGGCTGGTTTGATTCCCCTTCCAGCCCGCAAGCGCAAAGCAGTACATTGGTGGACGGACGTGACGCAACAGCGCCGCGCGTCCAACGCGGGAGGGCTCAGGCAATGACATTGGGAATTGAAACGCTGACGCGATTCGTATCGGGGAGAACCCAGGCCAAACTCTTAACCGGAACCCTTCCCTGTTGTGCCGCCATGCTTTTCCTTGGGATCGCAACCGTCGCCGGTTGCAGCGGCGGTGGCTCGGGGAGCACAGGCGGAGGCGGCACGCCGCCGGCCCAACCAGCCGCTACTCCGACCATCGCCACCACGGCCGCCCAGAATGCCGCCGTCATCGTCACCCTCAGCGACACCACTTCCGGCGCAACCATCTACTACACCACCGACGGCACCGCGCCAACCACATCTTCCCCGCAATACATCGCGCCATTCCTTGTCTCGGCCAACCTCACGCTCAACGCCATCGCCACCGCTTCCGGAGACACCAACAGCGCCGTCGCCACTCAGACCTTCTCCCCCAACATCGCCTCCGGCACCCTGGTCTGGAGCGACGAGTTCACCAACGCGAGCGCTGGACCTTCCGCCTACGCCCAGCCCAACCCGGCTACCTGGACCTACGACACCGGCACCGACTGCTGCGGCAACAGCGAACTGGAAACCTACTGCGCCTGGGCCTCCACCGCCGGCCCCTGCGCTCCCGCCGGCCCCAACGCGTACGTCGGCGCCACCGACGGGTACCTCCATATCGTCGCGGAGAACCCCTCCGGCACCGTCTACACCTCGGCCCGGCTCAAATCCCAGGGCCTCTTCAGCTTCCAGTACGGCCGCATCGAGGCCCGCATCATGCTTCCGGAATCCCAGGGCATGTGGCCCGCATTCTGGCTGCTCGGCGACAACATCACCATCAATCCATGGCCGGCCTGTGGCGAAGCCGACATCATGGAGCACATCGACGGCAGCAACCCGCCGATCAACGGCACCGGCCCCGGCTACGACTGGGTGCAGTCCTCGGTGCACGGCACTAACCTCAACGGTGGCGCGCCTTACACCACCACCGGATTCTCCGCTGCCGTCTGGCATACCTACGGCATGATCTGGACCAAAGGGCAGGTCCAGTTCTACATCGATAACCCCACCAACATCTACGAGACCTTCACCCCTACCGGCATCTCCGGCACGTGGCCCTTCGATCAGGGACCGATGTTCATCATCCTGAACCTCGCCGTCGGCGGCACATGGCCCGGCAGCCCCAACGGGAGTACCGTCTTCCCGTCAACCATGCTCGTGGATTACGTGCGCATCTATTCCAACTGATCAGGACAGCGCCGCAAGCGCGATTACCTCGCCATCCAGCGGTCCATGATGGTGTGCACGCAGCGCGCGCCGCACAAATGTTGCACATCGGCCGAGTGCGCCAGGAACCCGTTCCACGGCGTCACCTTGACCACCGGCTGTTCTCGCTCGCCCTCCGCCGGAGACAGCGTCTCCGTCCAGGCCAGCCACCAGTCTTCCGCTTCCTCGCTCTTTTCCTTGTTGCAAACGTCGCAGTGGAACGTCTCGGCCCACGCCATTGCCATCGACTCCCGCAATAATTTTCCCAGGCAGGTAACATATTATCCAGCCGGAACGTCGAACTGGAGCCGTTTTTGCCGGCCGAATAACCAGGAGCCCGCGTGATCTTCTCCCCAGGCACGATGCATCAGCGGCGCCAGACCGGCGTTCTGCTCTCGCTCGTCACCCACGCCGCGATCTTCGGCGTAGCCTTCCTGTTCACGCTGCATTGGGGAAAAGTGCGCCCCATCTACCACGAGAGCCGCTGCTGCACCGCCGCGCTTTACTGGACCGGCAACATGGGAACCACCACCCCCGCGGAGCTGGCGGAACACAGCAAGAAGTCGCTGCCGTCGCCCATCCCCGTCCCAAAAAACACCCTCATCGAAAACCCTGTCCGCCTGCGCCAGCCCCGCGCCCCGCAGCGGCCGGTCCCCGCGCAGAGCCGTCTGGCCCAGTCCGGCAACCCTTCGTCTCAACAGCAACAAAGCGCCGGATTCGGCTCAGGCACACAGGATGCCGAGCCCGCGTTTCCCACCTACTTTCCTCACCCCAGCCTGACCGACCGCTCGCTTCTTCCCGCCGTCGAGCAAAAGATCATCGTCAACGTGACCATCAGCCCCCTCGGCGAAGTCACCGACGAGAAGCTCGTCCAGGGGCTCGGCAACAATCTCGATCAGATCGTGCTGAACACAGTGAAATCCTGGCGCTTCCATCCCGCCACGCTCAACGGCACCGCCGTTGCCTCTGTCGAGGAGCTGGTTTTCCCCTTCAATCGCGACTACCCCTCCGACAACAGCTGATTGGCCGGCTGACCAGGGCCATGCCGTACAACCTGGACAGGGCATACCGTTTCACCGATGGTCCGCCCCGGTTGCTGCCGACGGACGCAGACCTTTTCCCCGCAGACGAAAGCGCACGAGCGAGGCGACGACGCCGACAAGGGTCGCCGCCTCTACGAAGATCTTGCCACCGTCGAGAAGGTCGGGATGGCCATCCTTGAGCGCGGGATCCGTAAGGATGCTGTGGAGGAAGAGGAGCATCGCCGCGGGAAAGACCAGGTAATGAAGCTTTCTCCAGAGAGGCCTGGCGAGGCGGGTGCGCAGGAGCGACGACCCAAAAACGAGCAAGAGCAGGTAGAGCGCACCGGCACCGGCGAGGTTGAGTTTGGGCTGCAGCGGAGACTGAATGGGCAGAAGAATGTCGAAGAGCCGGAATCGAGGCGCGTGGAGGAAAAGCAGGACCACCGGATGACTGAGGGTGAGGAAGATGGCGCACCAGGCGGTCCACCGATGAAGGAGGAACATATTGATGCGCCGGTGCGGCCAGTTCCTTACCGGGCTGTAACGCAGCGCGATGAGCAGGCCGATGAGCAGGTTGGTGGTGACCGCTCCGACGGCGCCGAGCCCGAGATACGCGCAAAGATCCAGCAAGGTCATGGCAATTCGCCGTGCAGTTATGGAAACATGCGGGGCGCCGATGGACAATGGCGCAAACTGTGTCTTCGGCAGGTTTTTTTTTGGATCATGCGTTCGCGCGTTGTGCGCTCTGCTTTCTGATGTATCCTTCGTATTCGCTTTGCCCCCGGCCAATACAAGGAGAGTCTCGTGCGTCTGTTCCGGACCATCTCTGCTTCTTCGTTTGATTCTGCCCTCCGCGTTTTGCTGCTCGCAGTCGCCACCGGCAGCTTCGCGCTCGCCGCAGCGGCTCAGGAACCAACGGCAACTCCGGCTCCAACCCCTGGTGCTGCAAAAGAGTCGGGGCCGGCCGCCGGTTTCTCTGCGCTCAAGCTCCGCCAGATCGGTCCCTTCCGCGGCGGGCGTGTGGACGCGGTGGTGGGCGTGCCGGGTGAGCCGCTGGTCTATTACCTTGGCGGAACCGGAGGCGGCGTCTTCAAAACGACCGACGGCGGCCATGTGTGGACGCCGATTACCGATGGCCAGATCAACTTTGGGTCGATCGGGTCCATTGCCGTGGCGGACTCGGACCACAACGTGCTCTACGTGGGCACGGGCGAGAGCGCGATTCGCGGCAATGCGTCGCATGGCGATGGCGTCTACAAGTCGCTCGATGCGGGGAAGACGTGGACCCATGTGAGCCTCGATGACACGGAGCAGATCGGGCAGATTCGTATCGATCCGCGGGATCCCAACCTGGTCTACGTCGCGGCGCTCGGGCACATGGCCGGGCCGAACACGGAGCGCGGCGTCTTCCGCTCGAAGGACGGAGGCAAGACGTGGCAGAAGGTGCTTTTCAAGAGCGACAAGGCGGGCGCGATCGACCTGGCGATGGACGCGACGAATCCGCGGGTGTTGTATGCAGCGTTCTGGCAGGTGGTTCGCAAACCGTGGACTTTTGAAAGCGGCGGCCCGGACGGTGGAATCTGGAAATCGAACGACGGCGGCGACACATGGACGGAGCTGACCCACAATCCCGGCCTGCCCAAAAGCGTGCTGGGGCGGATCGGCGTCACGGTCTCGCCGGCGAACCCCGACCGCGTGTGGGCGCTCATCGAGGCGCAGGATGGCGGCATCTTCCGCTCCGACGACGCGGGCAAGACCTGGAAGAAACTCAACGGCGACAACTCCATCAAGCAGCGCGCCTGGTATTACTCGCAGATCTTTGCCGATCCGAAGGACGAGAACACGGTGTACGCGGTCAACACCGAATTGTTCCAGTCCACGGACGGCGGCAAGAACTTCGCCACGATTCGTAACCAGCACGGTGACAATCACGATATGTGGATCGCGCCCGAGGATCCGAAACGGTGGATCGAGTCGAGCGACGGCGGCGCGCAGATCACCCTGGACGGCGGCAAAAGCTGGAGCACCGAGGACAATCAGCCGACGGCGCAGTTCTATCGCGTGTCGGTGGACAACGATTTTCCGTTTCACATCTACGGCGCGCAGCAGGACAACTCCACGGTTGCCATCGTCAACCAGAGCAGCTCCGGAGCGATTACCGCCAGCGACTTCCACGACGTGGGTGGAGGCGAGAGCGGATGGGTGGTTGCCGATCCCCTGAATTCGAATTTTGTGTATGCGGGATCGTATGACGGCCTGCTCACGCGCTTCGACACGAAAACTGCCTCGCAACGGGATATCAACGCATGGCCGGATAATCCGATGGGCTCCGGCGTGGAGGCGATGAAGTATCGCTTCCAGTGGAGCTTCCCGCTGCAGTTTTCGCTGCATGATCCGCATCGTCTCTATGCCGGCGCCAACGTATTGCTGGCAACCACCGATGAAGGCCAGCACTGGACGGTCATGAGCCCCGACCTGACGCGCAACGACAAGTCGAAACAGGGCCCGTCGGGCGGGCCGATCACGAAGGACAACACAGCGGTCGAGTATTACGACACGATCTTCACGATCGACGAGTCGCCGGTGAAGGCGGGCGTGATCTGGGTGGGGTCCGACGATGGGTTGATCAACGTGACCCAGGACGACGGGAAAACCTGGCAGAACGTGACGCCCAAAGACATGCCGGAGTGGATTCGCATCAACTGCATCGCGGCGTCGCCGTTTGACCCGGGTACAGCCTATGTTGCGGCCACAATGTATCTTTCTGACGATTTTCATCCGTTCCTCTACAAGACCACCGATTACGGCAAAAGCTGGACGAAGATCGTCAACGGCATTACCGGCGATGACTTCACGCGCGCTATTCGCCCGGATCCGAACCAGAAGGGTCTGCTGTTCGCGGGGACCGAGTCGCATCTATATATTTCCTGGGACGACGGCGGCACGTGGCTACCCTTCCAGCTCAACCTGCCCGCCGTGCCGGTCACCGACATCGCCTTCCAGAAGGAACAGGACGACATGGTGCTCGCGACCCAGGGGCGCAGTTTCTACGTGCTCGATGACATGCCCCTGGTCCGGGCCCTGAATCCCGCAAACTTTCAGCGCACGAAGGACATCGTCCTTTTCCCCGTGAAGCGCGCCATTCGCATTTCCGGTGGCGGTGGTTTTGGAGGCGGGCGCAATCCCTCTGCCGGGCAGAATCCTGCGAGGGGCGCGACGATTTACTACTACCTGAAAGCGAAGCCTGAAGGCGAAGTGAACCTGCGCTTCCTCACCGCGTCCGGCAAGCTGGTGCGCGAAGTTTCCAGCAAGCCGAAGCCGGAGCAGGAAAAGCCTGATCCGGACGACGAGGAGCGCCATCGCGCGCAATTGGCCCCGGCTGCCGAGGGTCTCAATCGCTATGTGTGGGATTTACGCTACGACGACGCCACCGGATTTCCCGGACTGCTGATGTGGGATGGATCGCTGCGCGGGCCGCTCGCGGCGCCTGGAAATTACAAAGTGGAGCTGGTGGTCGACGGCAAAACCGAATCGCAGGATTTCACCGTGGTGAAGGACCCGCGCGCTCCCACGACTCCGGAAGACTTCGACAAGCAGCTGGAGCTGGCGCTGAAAATCCGCGACCGCGTCTCGGAGGCGAACAGCAGCGTGGTCGGGATTCGCGCCGCGACCGAACAGCTGATGCCCTGGCTGACCAGCTCAAACGAAAAGGTGAAGAACAGCGCGAAGCAGCTGACTGATGAGCTGACGACGGTCGAAGAGAGCATCTACCAGACCAAACTCAAGGCCGATGAGGACGCGCTCAACTTCCCTATCAGGCTGAACAACAAGCTTGCCTCGGTGGAGAACGTTGTCGAGGACACCGACATCGCGCCCACCGCGCAGTCATACCAGGTTTTCGATGAGCTGTTGGGTCAGCTGCAGGTGCAGCTGGATCACCTTCATCAGATCGAAACGACGGGCATTGAGCAGTTCAACAAGCTGGTGAGGGATGAGAAGATTCCCGCGATTAATCTGACGAAGAAATAAACGGCTTCGGAACTGTTCTCGGTTTTGCTTTTTCGCGACGCGCGTATGCCCGGACGGCTAGTCCCCGCAGACGCACTCTTCCTGCCCGCAATACGAGCAGCATCGACAGACGCCGCGATCCTGCTTTTGCTTTTGCCCGGAGGCCGTGTCGCAGGGCGCGCAGCCCCCGGCGATCGAGGGGATGACCAGCACTTCGTCCCCGTCCTGGAACGCATACTTCTCGTTCCCCAGGAACCGGATGTCTTCCTCGTTCACATAAAAGTTGATGAACTTCCGCACCTGACCGCTCTCATCGCGCAAATGCGTCTTCAGCGCCGGAAACGTCGTCTCGATCTCCGTGATCAGCGCCGGCAAGTTTCCCGCGCTCGACTGAATCTCCCGCGTCCCGTTCGTGTGCTTCTGAAACGCCCCCGGCAGCAAAACCCTAACCGACATAGGCCCCTCCCAGCTCCAGCTCGCTCTCTTCCTTCCGATCGGCAATGTACGTTTCGAAATCCCCCAGCCGTGGACGAATCGCCGCATGCTGCTCGTACGCTCCCTGCAGCACATCCGTCGTCTTCAGCCCGTTGCCGGTAATGCAGCTCACCGTCAGCTCGTCGGGGTGAATGCGCCCATGCGCGTACAGCCGTGCCGTCACCGCTGTCGTCACCCCACCCGCCGTCTCGGTAAACACGCCTTCGGTCTCCGCCAGCTCCTGGATCGCCGACACAATCTCCACATCCGACGCGTCCTCGGCCCATCCGCCGCTCTCCCGGATCGCGCGCGCCGCATACACCCCATCCGCCGGATTGCCAATCGCCAGCGAGCGGGCAATCGTCGCCGGCCGCTGTGGCTCGATCGCGTCGGCCCCGTTCTTTACCGCCGTCGAAATTGGCGAGCACCCCGTCGCCTGCGCGCCGAAGAACCGCACTTCCTTTTCCTCCACCAGTCCCAGCTCGATCAACTCCTTAAACGCCTTCCGGATTTTCACGATCAGCGATCCGCCCGCCATCGGCACCACCACGTTGTCCGGCAGCCGCCAGCCCAACTGCTCCGCAATCTCAAAGCCCACCGTCTTCGATCCTTCCGCGTAGTACGGCCGCAGGTTCACATTCACGAATCCCCAGTTGTAGCGGTCGGCAATCTGCGAGCACAGCCGGTTCACGTGGTCGTAGTTGCCGTCGATCCGCACCAGCGTCGCGCCATACACCTGCGTGTTCAGGATCTTCGCCGCTTCCAGATCCGCCGGAACCAGGATGTACGCCTTCAGCCCCAGCCGCGCCGCCTGCGCCGCCACCGCATTCGCCAGGTTCCCTGTCGACGAGCAGCCGACCGTGTCGAACCCAAACGTGCTCGCATTCGCCAGCGCTACCGCCACCACGCGATCCTTAAAGCTCAGCGTCGGCAGGCACACCGCGTCGTTTTTGATCCAGAGATTCCGCGCGCCAATCCGCTCCGCCAGCCGTGGCGCTCGCAGCAGCGGCGTCCATCCCGCTGGCGTCGTCGGCACGTAATCCTCAGGAACCGGCAGCAGCGCCTGATAGCGCCACATGCTCGACGGCCCATCCGCGATGGTCTCGCGCGTAAACGTGTGCCGCGCGGCATCCAGATCGACAATTACTTCCAGCGGAGAAAAACACTCGCCACAGATCGACAGCGGAGCGTTCTCATAACGCTTCCCGCATTCCCGACAGCGCAGTTCGTAAGCAACAGCCATCCAGCCCTCGCAATCGAGAGCGGCATCGGCAAATATACGGGCACGCGTGACGACTTACCAGCGACTTCTGCACTACTGAGGATTGCGCGAGATGCGATACAGCCTGCACCCCGAATCTCATGTTCCCCGCCTCACGGCGAGCGAGAGTTGACACCGTTGTCCTGAATTGCTCAGGCCGGTTGTCGTGGCGTCACAGGGCCCGTCCCTCAGCCACTCTGCATGAAATCCAGGCTCGCTCTTTAGGAGCAAACTTGAACTGTTTCTGTGATACCACAGCTCCCCAACCCGCGCAACTCCCACAACCGGGGGGTAGTGTCCTAAATCCGCGTCGATCGGTTTGCAACCTTCAATTGCCCAAATCAAGACGACAGCGCGTGGACTTCCGGCGAACCCTTTGCGAGACCTTGAGGAGAGCCTTTAGGAACGCATCAGAGGTTGAGTCTCAGGAGTCTTGCATTCATCTTAGCGTCAACCATACGGCGGGCGTGCGCCCTGTCCTGCGCTGCTTTCCATTGCTCTCCCAGAATGAGCGGGAGGAAACTCAGGAAAATGGCTACAAGAATGCCTGCAAAAATGGCTACAAAAATGGCGCCCGCTTCCATGTCAGTCTCCTGCGAAGACCTTACACCTTCCAGGCTTGGATGGGACATCCCGGCGCTGTCCAGCCCAAAAATACTATCAACGCAGATTTGGGACACTACCAACCGGGGATCTAACCATTCTCTTCGCAAATACGATTGGCACGCGGCCCTTGAACCAGTGCCTTTCATTCATTGGATAGGCCAGATGGCCCCACCGTAAACTGAAGAAATGGCGCCGATCCTGAATGCGCAGAACGTCTCGAAACGATTCGGCGCCAAACCCCTGTTCCAGGGCATTTCTTTCGCTGTGCACGAGGAGGCGCGCATCGGCCTCATCGGACCGAATGGAGCCGGCAAGTCCACCCTTCTCGCCATGCTTGCCGGCGAGCAGCTGCCGGACTCGGGCGAAGTCATCTTTCGCAGGCGCGCCCGAGTCGGCTATGTGCGTCAGATTTCCGAATATGCGCCAGGGATCACGGCGCGCAGCGCAATTGAAGCGGCCATGGCCCGTGCGGCCGTGCCTGAGAAGGAACGCGAGCAGCGTTTACGCGAAACCCTGGGTCGAGCCGGTTTTACCGATTACGCAGGCCCAAATACCGCAGGCCGGCCCGGCCCCGGCATGGATTCCGACGCGGCCAGCCTCAGCGGCGGGTGGAGCAAGCGGCTCGCGATCGCCGAGGCCCTTGTCGTCAAGCCGGACGTTCTCCTGCTCGACGAACCAACCAATCATCTGGACCTCGAAGGCATCGAGTGGCTGGAAGGCTTGCTGCAATCCGCCACTTTCGCGTTCATCGTGGTTGCGCATGATCG
>Ga0187887_10001878_pt1 | contig 17572 bp, 22 predicted proteins | sample June2016WEW_7_10_FD_132977 | JGI IMG/M metagenome (GOLD analysis project Ga0187887, IMG submission 132977) | Peatland microbial communities from SPRUCE experiment site at the Marcell Experimental Forest, Minnesota, USA - June2016WEW_7_10 | ecosystem: Environmental > Terrestrial > Soil >...
CAATTCCATCATCGCAAACCTGTCAAGTGGAGCCCGGTTTCTGGCGCCAGAGAGGTTCCCGAAGGGACCGCCAGTGCTCTTGCCGACACAGGCGAGCTACGCTCGCCCCAGCGGGGCTTAAGCCCCGCGCGGGCTTAAGCCCGGCTTAAGCCGGCCCTCCAAAGCGCTTGTGTGCGTAATCAACGCCTGGCCAGATCCAGCACCGCCGCCTCCACCTTCGCCCACGCAGGCGTCCGTGGATCGATCAGATCGAAATGTCCGGCATCCCGCAATTCAACCAAGCGCGCGTCATCGCCCGCCGCCGCCGCGGCAGCCTGGAAGCGGCGGCTAATCTCGATCGGCACCACATCGTCCTTCGTTCCGTGCAGCAGCCGTTCCCTCACCCCCAGGGGCAGCAACTCGATGGGCGATGCTTGGTGATAGAGATCCGGCTTTTCAAGTGGTGTGCCGCCGAGTAGCTCCGCCACCGCCCCGCGGCTCAAGCCGAGTTCCCAGGCGCGGCGCAAATCGGAGACTCCGGCCAGCGAAACCACCCCGTGCAACGCGACCTTTTGCTGCGCCGCGAGCCACAACGCCAATTGCCCGCCCGCCGAATGCCCCACTACCACCACGCGGGTTAAGTCCAACGGATAGCGCTGCGCCAGCGTCCGCAAGTATTCCGCGCCGCGCGCCACGTCCTCGCCCGTGGCTGGCCAGCCACCGCCAGGATCGCCGATCCGCCGGTATTCCAGGCTCCACGTAGTCACGCCGGCGCGCGTCAGCGCCGCGCACAAATGCCCGATGTGCTGCAGTCCGTATGCCGACCGCCAGTAGCCGCCGTGGATCACGATGGCCACCGGATGCGAGCCCGCGCCCTTCGCCAGCCGCAAATCGCCGAATTGTTGCGGCGCGTCGCCATACGCGATCCGCGCATCGGCGGCCGGCGGTTGCAGGTCCAGAATGGGCGTGGTCATGGGACGCGGCGCGCGGCATGCGGCCAGCAAAATCGAGAGTGACAATATGCCCTTGTGGGGCGGGCAATTCTGCCCGCAGCCGGCTTTCAGCCGGCTCCAGCCGCCCGCGGTCAAGATTGGCCCTGTCAATCCAGCCTGCGAATTCTGATGTTGCGGAACCAAGTATCCCCGCCGTGGTTTTGCAGCGAAATCGGGCACTCCTTGCGCGGCTGTTTCGTCAGGTCGATCGTCACCGGCGTTCCCACCCCCCAACGCCGCGCGATGCGTTCCGCCGCCAGCGCCGAATCCAGGTCCGTCTCCACCACCTTCTCGCCGTTCAACCAGTGCTCCACGTGATTGCCCTTCACCACCAGCCGCGACTCGTTGAACTCGCCCACCGGCCGCGTGACATCCTTCGACGGACCCACAATGTCGTACAGCGCGCCCGCCTGGTGGCTGATCCCCGCCTTCGCATCCGAGTTGCGCGTATTATCCAGGATCTGGTATTCGAAGCCCACTACGTATTCCTGACCGTGATCGGGCCGCGCGGCCGGCCGGTTCTGCGTCGAGTAATTCACTAGAGCCTCGAAGCCGCGCACCGCCGTATGTTGCGCCACAAATACGCGGTCCTGGATGCGATACTTCACGCCGCTATTGACGCCGGGCCCAACCTTCCACTCCCACGCCAATTCGAAATCGCGGAACACATCCTTGGTGAACAGGTCTTCGGTGATGTACGCACCGGCATTGGCTTTCAGGCAGCCATCGTCGATGGTCCAGCCGTCGCCTGGCGGAACTTTTTGCCGCGGATCGTCCCACCCCGCCATGGTCTTGCCGTCAAAAATTGCGACCCATCCGGATTGCCCAGGGCAGGGCAGGGAAGCCCCCAGCGCGACCACCAACACACACCACGCCAGCTTCATGCCGCCGCCCCTTTCTGCTTGGCGAAAATCTTGCCGAGCACTCTCACCGCCGTGTCCACGTCCCGCTCCGTAACGATGTAAGGCGGCAGGAATCGCAGCACCGTATCGTGCGTGCAGTTGATCAACAGGCCGTCCGCCATCGCATCCAAAACCATCTGCTTGCCCGGGATCTCCATGTCCACGCCGATCATCAGCCCGAAACCGCGCACCTCCTTCACGAACGAGTGCTTGCGCGCCAGCTCGTTCAGCATCAGATGCAGATAACCGCCCACCTGCTGGATATTCGGCAGCAGCCCTTCCAGGATGTCGAAGAATTCGAGCGCTACGCGGCAGGCCAGCGCGCTGCCGCCAAATGTGGACCCGTGCATGCCGGGCCCGATCGCGGCGGCGGCTTTCTCGTTCGCCACGATGGCCCCCAGCGGCAGCCCGCAGGCCAGCGGTTTGGCCACCACGATCACATCCGGCATCACCACCGGCTTGCTGCGCTGATACGCGAAATACGTGCCCGGCCGGCCCACGCCGCATTGGATCTCGTCGAACACCAGCAAAGCGTTGTAGCGATCGGCCAGCTCGCGCGCCTTCCGCTGGTATTCCGGCGAAACGGGAAAGATGCCGCCTTCGCCCTGGATCAGCTCCAGCACCATGCCCGCGGTGGATTCGCTGAAGGCCGCTACCAGCGCCGCTACATCGTTGGCGGGCACGAATCGCGCGCCCGGCAGCAAAGGCTCGAAATCCGCGCGGTATTTGGCCTGGCCCGTAATCGAGAGCGCGCCCAGCGTGCGGCCGTGAAAGGAATTTTCGAGCGCGATGATTTCGTGCTTGCCGGCGCCGCTATGGTTGCCGTGCGACCGGATCATCTTCAGCGCGCCCTCCATGGCCTCCGTACCGCTGTTGGTGAAAAACGTGCGTTGCAGGCCGCTGGTTTCGGCTAGCTTCTTGGCGAGTGGCCCCTGGAATTGGTGGTAGTAAAGATTCGAGGAGTGGATCAGCAGCGCGGCCTGCTCCCGGATCACCTTCACGATGCGCGGATGCGCGTGCCCCAGCGCGTTCACGCCGATGCCCGCGATGAAGTCCAGGTAGCGCGCGCCGTTCACGTCGTACACGTGACAGCCCTTGCCCTTGTGTAGAACCAACGGGTACCGCGCGTAGTTCTGGAGCAGGTACTGGCGTTCCAGATCGACAACGGTGTCGGCGGCGAGCGAGGGCAATGGGTCCGGAACGCTGGTCATTTACTCATGATACTTTAGTGGGGCGGCGCCATGCGCCGCCGCAGGGCTTGAGCCAGGCGTGAGCCCCGCTGGTGGCGCAGCCTTCAGAGCCCCGCTACAACCAGAGCGGGTTCTGGAGAACCCGCGCAGGCCTGGAGGCCCGCCCCACCCAAAAGGCTTTACTGCTCCACGTACAACCAGAACGTCGTCGATCCTTGGCCCACCTGCAACGTCGTCGGAAAGCCAACATCGATCGCGGTAAAGTTGATCTGGCTCACCCCCGCCACCTCGCCCGGCGCCGGGCCGGCATAGTCCACAGTGATCGGGAAAGTTAGCTGCCCATAGGTCCCACCTAGCGAATACATCGTGACCGGCAAAATATTGGCCGGCAACGGAAGTCCCACAATAGCGCCATCCCCTTCGGGCGGATTGATCGCCCCCAGCCCCGTGCCATAGATCGTCACCACGGAACCAGCCGCCGCCGGATTCGCCGCCGAGTTGAGGGTGCCATCCTGGTTCACGGCCACCGCAAACACGCCGTCTATCGTGAACACACCGGGACTCGCATCCACCACCGTCCGCGCGATGCAGTTCGTCGGCACGCTGTTGTAAACCACGCAAACACTCACCGTCTGTCCGGTCTGCAGCGCCCACGGCGCGATGGCATTGATTTGGTTTGCCTGCACGTAGAGCAGCGGTCCCGGCGCGCCGTTGAAAGTCACCTGGACATTCGCCAGTTCCTTGGGAAACCCGGTCTGCACGCTCACCTGCGGCTGGGCGCCGGCGGCCGGTCCAAGCCCCTCTCCAAACAAGCTCACGATCTCACCGCCCGCGATCCCGGCATCGTACGTGCTGTCATAGCTGGCCGCATTCGCCAGGCATGCGAGTTGCACGGGTTGCGCTTTCGCATTCTGCGACAAGCTGGTCAGAGACAAGAGCCCGCCGGACGCTCCGGCCAGTTGCTGGGTAGGCGTATACGCGGGGTCGGGCGATCCAACCAAGTAGACCGTAGAGCCGGCGCCAGGGCTGATCGCCGCCCATGGACCCACTAAGCCCGGAATGTAGGTCGCCTGCAGAACGTCTCCGTTGCCATCCAGCACGGTCAGCGCGGAGGAACCGGCGCTCGCGCATGGCGACAGATTGTTCTTCACCGAATAGTTGTTGCCCACCAGCGTGGAAATGAGGTAGGTATTGCCCGCCGTATCCAGCGCCAGACCCGCCGGCAGCGACCACGGCAGGATCTTTGAAAATGAAACGGCCGCCCCTTGGGGGTTGAAGCGCATGATCGCGGTGCCTGTATCGGTGGGATGCTGGACTGCCACCACCGCGTTATCGCCGGAGTCCACTGCGACACAGCACGCCGCGCTTTCTCCTGTGAACGTGGCATAGATCAGCGCCGATCCGTCCGCCGACAGGCGCGCCAGGAACGAATAGCCGCTGGTCAGGTACGCGCCGGGTGTAATCGGCAAATTCGAGCCGGCGGCGATCCCCACGACAAACACGGATCCCGAGGCATCCACGGCGATCCCGGCCGGCCCGGTCCCCCCCATGTAGGTGCCATAGTCGAGAGCGCCGGACGGTTTCAGGCGCACCACAAATCCGCCCTGGGCGCTACCGGCGCCGGGCAGCGTTGGCTGAAAGGCGCCCGGCGTGGTCTTAAGATCGCCCACTTGCACCGTACCAGTCACGTAAGCGCGGCCCGAGGAATCCACGGCGATACCGAACGGCGTTAACGTGCTTCCACCGATCACTGTCTGATACAACACCGTCGCGCCGTCGGTCGCTAACTTCTCCACGGAATTGCTTCCGGCCAGATAAGCATTCCCGGCCGGATCTACCGCCAAGCCTGAGGCCGTAAATGGGACGGTCGTCTGGTAAACCAGGTCCCCCGCCGCAGTCAGTTTCGTGAGGTAAGACGGCTGTGCAGTTATGTAGCAATTCGCCAAAATATAGACGGCGCCTTGCGCATCCGAGGCCACCGAGAGGCTGGTCACGTCAATGAGGTCGCCTGTGCCGATTTGCTCGGAATACGCCAGACCGAGCGGGAAGTTCCGATCCGCCGCCAACGCCATGCCGGCGATCGGCAGAACGAGCAAGAGAGACAGTCTTCGTAACATGATCCGCACCTGAAATCATTCTACTCCGCGCTGTGGGGCAGGCGTCTACGCCTGCGGCGGGTCTCCAGACCCGCCCAGCCTCCGCCCCACATACAAGAAATGATCCGACACCCCCAGCCCTTCCGCGGTCTGCCCGGTCCGCTCGATCAGGTCCAGCCAAGCCTCTGCCTCCGCAACCGGCAGATCGCTCAGCGTGGGCTGCCACGACGTGCTGAAGGACTCCACGCCCGTCAGCGCCAACTCCTCGAACTGAGGCGCAAACAACGCGCGAAATTCGGCGACGGTGGACAAGTGCGCAAAGCCGATGGGCGGCGCATGCTCCGGGTCCAGATTGCCGTCGCGCAGGTATTGCTCGTGGAAATCCCTCCGCTCCAAAACCACATGCGGGAACAGGCGGAAGAAATCCCGCAAGTAAGACAAACGGTTGATTCCCGCGGCAAACAGCAGTCCGCCCGGCTTCAAGATGCGCGCCGCCTCGGCCACCGCCTCCCGCCTCGCCTCCAGCTCGCAAAGGTGATACAGCGGACCCAGCATCAACACGCTATCGAACGCGCCCGACGTCAAACTACGCAGCCCCGTCGCGGACTCCCGGCTGATGCCGGCGATGGATTCGCCCAGCCCGGCCTCCCGCAGGCGTTCCGCGGCCGCTTCCAACAGGCGCGCCGACACGTCCACAAGATGCAGCCGGCACCCCCTCCGCGCCAGGTGTTCCGAATAGATCCCGCCGCCCACGCCGATCTCGGCCACCGCGGCATTCGCCGGCGCCAGCCGCTCCAGCCAGCGCAGCGTGATGGCGCGCTCCACCGGCGAGTCGCGCGTCAGCCGCACCAGCTCCCCCTCGAAAATTGCGGTGTCGTAATATCGGGCTACGCTCTCCTCGTCTGTCTTCATGCGTTGCTTCGTGGCGCAGGCCCGTGGCCTGCCGGCGGCCTCTCAGGCCGCCCGCGTCGTTCACTTGCGCGCCGCCATCCGCCGGTCCAGATGGGCCAGTACCTTCGGCCACGCCTCTTCGTGACGCTTCAAAGACTCCTCGTCGGGAAAGCCGCCATGCGCCAGCCGTACATGCGTCCCGCTCCGGTGCGCCGCCAGCTCAACCGTCACTATGGTTTCCTCCCCCTTGGTAGCCGCCGTGACCCACGTCAATTCCACCAGCCGGTCTTTTTCGAGCTTCAGGAAGCGCCCATAATGCGGATGCCGCTTCCCCTCGAACTGCGTTTCGAAATAAAAGACGCCGTTGACTTCCGCTCGCATCAACACCGACCCCGGCGCCGCAAACCACCGGTCGAATTCTTCCGTCCAGGCGCGAAACAGTACGCCCGGTGGCGCCGTCATGTCGATCTCCACGCAAAGCGCCAAACTGGGGCGGACGCCCTCGTCCGCGCGCGACGCCTTGGCCGAGCTCTTGCTACCGTCCACGGATCACCTCCGCACCAATATATGGCCGCAACACCTCCGGCACCACCACGCTACCGTCCTTTTGCTGATAGTTTTCCACGATCGCCACCCACGTCCGTCCTACCGCCAGACCGCTCCCGTTCAGCGTGTGCGCGAACTCGCTCTTCCCCTTCGCCGACTTGAACCTGATCGACGCCCGCCGCGCCTGAAACCCTTCGTAGTTCGAGCAGGACGAAATCTCCTTATAAGCGTTCTGCCCCGGCAGCCACACTTCGATATCGTAAGTCTTAGCCGCCGAAAAGCCCGTGTCGCCCGTGCAGAGTACCACCGTCCGGAAAGGCAGCCCCAACCGCCGCAGCATGTCTTCGGCGTCGGCCGTCAGTTTGTCCAACTCATCGTAACTCTGTTCTGGGTGTGCGAACTTGACTAACTCGACTTTCTGAAACTGGTGCTGCCGGATGATACCGCGCACGTCCCGCCCATAAGATCCCGCCTCGCTGCGGAAACAGGGCGTATACGCGCACAGCTTTATGGGCAGCCGCTCGCCCTCCAGCGTTTCGTTCCGATACAAATTGGTTACAGGCACCTCCGCCGTGGGAATCAGCCAATAGTCCGTGTTCTCCAGTTTGAACAGGTCTTGTGCAAACTTGGGCAGTTGTCCCGTGCCGAACAGGCTCGCCGAATTCACCATGAACGGCGGCAGCACTTCGGTGTAGCCATGTTCGCGCGTGTGCACGTCGAGCATGAAATTGATCAGCGCGCGCTCCAGGCGGGCCCCCATGCCCCAATACACCGCGAACCGCGCGCCGGTCACCTTCGCCGCGCGCTCCAGGTCCAGGATGCCCAGCTCCGGCCCCAAGTCCCAGTGCGCTTTCGGCTCGAAATCGAACTGGCGCGGCTCGCCCACCCGCCGGATTTCGACATTGTCCGCCTCGCTCGATCCCACCGGCACGGATTCGTGGGGCACGTTCGGAATCCCTTCGAGCATCTGGCGAAAGGACTCCTCGGCCGCCTTCTCCTCCTCCGCCAGCAATGCGATACGCTCAGCCAGGGCCCGGACCTGCTGCTGTCTTTCGATGGTATCGGCGCCCGCTTGGCGCAGTTTGCCGATCTCTACGGATTCCGCGTTCTTCCGCGCCTTCAATTGCTCCGATTCGGCGATAGCGGCGCGCCGCCGCCGATCCAATTCCCGGTAACCATCCAGGTTGGGCGGATTGCTGCGGGTTTGCAGCCGCTCTGCAATACGGTCGAAGTTCGCGCGAAACCAGGCCAAATCGTACATCTATTTATGCTAGCAGGGGAAGGGAACTCCTGGCCGCGGATGAAGCTTAGACGACTCTAGGGTTCCCAGTAGGGAATGCAGTAGGTTTGCGCTGCCGGTTCATCCCGGATGGCGCGCCAGCTCTCGAATGCCGCATCGGCTTGCGAGATCAACATGATTAATCAAGTCCGGGATTCCGTCTCCGTTGACATCGGCCACTGCGATCCGGTTGCTATTGAGCCCGGCGTAGTCGCGCCGGGCGGAGAAGGTGGGCACAGTTGGGGTGGCTGCGCCCGCTGGACCCACGCATGCCAGGCATACCCGCCAAAATCGCGCTTCGTTTCATTAGTCCCTCGGCGATTCGCCGTTGATCCATGCTACCAATTCGGCGTGCGCCGCGCCCTGGCTGTTTCGGCTTTTCCACCCGCCTTGCAAAAACCCGCGTGCATGCCCCATACTGGTCTTAGACTCGTACAGCTTGTACGATTCGTACGCAATGCCTATGACACGCCTCAACGTCTCCAAAGCCCGCGATGAGTTTCCAGAAATCGTCAACCGCGCCGCCTACGCGAAGGAGCGCACCATCGTGTCCCGCCGCGGGAAGGATCTGGCCGCCGTCATTCCCATTGACGATCTCCACCTCCTGGAGCGCTTGGCGCAAGAGGAAATGGACCGCCAGGATATCGCGGACGCCCGCTCCGCCCTGAAAGAGGCGAAAGAAAAAGGGACCATTTCCCTCCGTGATCTCATGCGGGAACTGGGAGACTAAGGCTGCCGTACCGCGTTGAAATCACTCCCCCCGCCGAGAGGGACATTCGCAAGCTCGATGCCCGCGTCCGCAAGCAGGTGAACCGGGATATTCTCCGCCTGGAAGAGAATCCGCGCCCGCACGGGTTCAAGAAGATGGAGACCAAGGAAAAGCTCTATCGCGTCCAAGTCGGACCAGGGAAGAACTACCGCGTTGTCTATCAGATCCGGGACGAAGTCCTCCTCGTGCTGGTAGTTAAAGTGGGACACCGGAAAGACGTGTACCGCCAGGTGAACTGAAGGCGGCCAAGACACACCGAGCCTCCGGGCTACCCGCCCCCGGCTCTATTCGTCCTCTTCTTCAACTGTGACGGGTTCGAGGTCTTCAGCTTCGAAGATCTGGCGGCAATCCAGGCACTCCAGGTATTCCACCCCATCGCGCCTGGCGATGATATCTGTACGGTTGTGCTCGCACGGCTGCTGCATAAAGCAAGACTTAGGATTTATTCTAATGATATACAACGCCGTGTCAAGGGGCTTCCCGTTTATTTTTTCGAATCTTAACGCCCGTTCGCCCCCCAGGACGGCTTTTTCGGTGCCCTGAGCTACAATTTAGGGGATGCCGTTCCCCATTCACCGCATGCGCCGCCTGCGCGCGAGCGAGCCGATGCGCAGCCTCGTGCGCGAAACCCGCCTCGATCCGGCCGAGTTTATCCTGCCCCTGTTCGCCTGCCCCGGCGAAGGCGTCCGCCGCGAAATCGGCGCCATGCCCGGCAATTTCCAGCTCTCCGTCGATGAAATCGTGCTCGAATGCGCCCAGGTGCGCGCCCTCGGCATCGGCGGCGTGATCCTGTTCGGCCTGCCCGAAAGCAAGGACGAGACCGCCTCCGGCGCCTACGCCGACGACGGCATCGTGCAGCGCGCCATCCGTGCCATACGCCGCGAAGTCCCCGGCCTGCTCATCCTTACCGACGTTTGCAATTGCGAATACACCAGCCACGGGCATTGCGGCAAGATCGTCAACGGCGAAGTCGATAACGACCAGACCCTTGAATGGCTGGCCGCCTCAGCCGTCTCCCATGCCCGCGCCGGCGCCGATATCGTAGCGCCATCGGACATGATGGACGGCCGCGTAGCCGCCATCCGCCACGAGCTCGACGCGAACGGCTTCTCCCACATTCCGATCCTGTCTTACGCCGCCAAGTTCGCTTCCGTCTTCTACGGCCCGTTTCGCGAAGCCGCCGAATCCACGCCCCAATTCGGCGACCGCCGCAGCTACCAGATGGACCCCGCCAACGGCCGCGAAGCCATGCGCGAAATCGAACTCGACCTCGAAGAGGGCGCCGACATGATCATGGTTAAGCCCGCCATGCCCTATCTCGATCTCATCCGCGAAGCGCGCGACCGTTGCGACGTGCCCATCGCCGCCTACCAGGTCAGCGGCGAGTTTTCCATGATCGAAGCCGCCGCCCGCAACGGCTGGATCGATCACGACCGCGCCATGCTCGAAAGCCTGACCTGCATCCGCCGCGCCGGCGCTCAGATCATCCTCACCTACTTCGCCAAGCCCGCCGCCAAGCTCCTCGCTTGAAAACTAATCGCCAACCACCAGCCACGGCGAACGCAGACAACACTACCGGCAGCATAGCGCCGCCCACAGAGCGTATACTGGTTGGATGCTCAAAATGCTGCTGTCTGCCTCATTGCTGGTGTTTGCCGCCGCTCTATTCGGCGCCGCCAGCGTTTACGAATTTACGTTGAACTCCATCGACGGCGCACCCGCGCCGCTGGCCGCTTACAAGGGAAAGGTCCTGCTGGTCGTGAACGTGGCCAGCAAATGCGGTTTCACGCCGCAGTACAAGGAGCTGGAAGCGGTCTACGAAAAGTACAAGGACCAGGGCCTTGTGATCGCCGGTTTCCCGGCCAACAACTTCCTGGCTCAGGAACCGGGCACGAATGAAGAGATCAAGGCCTTCTGCACGCGCAAGTACAGCGTGACGTTTCCGATGTACTCCAAGATTTCGGTAAAGGGTTCGGATATCGCGCCGCTGTACGAGTATCTGACCAAATCGAGCGGCGGCGATATCAAGTGGAACTTCACCAAGTTCCTGATCGGCAAGGATGGCGCCATCGTGGCCCGCTTTGAGCCGGCAGTTAAGCCTGACGATGCGCAGGTGACTGCGGCGATCGAAAAAGCTTTGGCGCGGTAAGGAGCGCAATCGGTGGACAGGCCCGGAGGCCTGTCCTACTGGGCTTCGTGTGTATCGCTACCCGCGGAAGGCGCGACAGGTTCCAGAACGTCGTCGCCATCCTCCGCCAAATCGTCTTCCAGGTCCAAACCTTCGTCCGATAAACCGTCACCAGATCCCGGAGAGCCTTTTTCCAGCTTACGTTGGACCCGCCGGGCAGCTTTGTCGCGCTGCTTCTCCTGGCGGGCGAGTTCTTTCTGGCGTTTCTTGAATGTTGTACGCGATCTCATGGCCATAAAGTTCCTCTTTCGCTCTTCTCGTGGACTTGATTCAAAATACAGCCGTTACGGCTGTGGGCGATGCTTACCAGCGAGGTTCACGACGCTGGCGGGGACCACCGCCTCCACCGCCGCCGCCGCGTCCACCGCGGGAGAAGCCTCCGCCGCCACCATGTCCGCCGCCCTCGACCTTCGGGCGGGCTTCGTTGACGTTTAGCGCGCGGCCGGCGAAATTAAACCCGTTTAGCGCGGCGATGGCGCGCTCCGCCTCGGCCGAGTCGGTCATTTCCACGAAAGCGAAACCGCGCGACCGGCCGGTGTCGCGGTCCGTCATCAGGCTGACGCGCTCCACGGTCCCGTGCTGCTCGAAAAGCGTCCGGATCGATTCTTCCGTCGCCTTGAAATCCAAGTTGCCTACGAAAATCTTCTTCACGTGATCTCCTCGTATTTGAAAGCGAGCAGACTAGGCGCAACTCTCGGCCAGGTTTTGCGGGCAAATCAAATTCGATTCCATGATACCAGATTTTCCGCATTGGAAGCCTCCGAAAGATGGAACATTGTGTGCGGCGCGTTTCGCGATTTGTGCAGAACCCACCGTTTAAGCGTCACTTACGCGTCTAGTATCATGTAGGTGAGCAGGGCCGCCGCCACCGGCCGTTTTTCCGCGTCGAAGATCTCCACGCGCCCGCAACAGAGCCGCGCGCCGACCTTCACCAGGTGCGAGCGGGCGGTGATTTTACCATGCGCCACCGGGCGGAGATAATTGATCTTCATCTCCACGGTTGTGGCGGCGCGCGGACGGCCCAGGTGCCGGGCCAGCGCCATGCCCACGGCCACATCGGCCAGGGTGGCGGTGACGCCGCCGTGCAGCACGCCGGAGCCGTTCAGCAGTTCGGGCCGCATGGGGCATGCGATGGTGACGCCGTCTTTGTGCACGCGCACCAGGCGGAGGCCGACCAGCGCGTTGAAGGGGATAGAGGTTAGGAACTGTTTCAGTTTTTCGAAGGTCATAGGGTGTCAAGAACCGCTTGAGATTATCGAGCGAGAGGAGCGTCCGCGGACGCGGATCCAAGTATTGGAGATCGCGCGGCCAGTGAGAATTGTGCATCGCGAGCGCGTTTCACGCGAGCCTTATTTTGAGCAAACGAACCTACGGGATCCTGTGAAATCAATAAGCTGACTTGAGGCGGCCAAGCTGAACCCGGCCGACGGCGGTGGGAGAACCCGGTTACAGGCTGGTTCGGGCGGGCGGAGCCGTTGCCGCACTCGGCATGGCCCTCGGCGACCCGAGGGCGTGAAAAATCGTCGGGGCGTGCCAAACAATATTCGGTTGTCAAAGAGCGACGCGTCCACAGGCCGGGCCGAGAGGCAGAGCGCCGGAGCGGCTGAGTGTCCAAGACAGTTGCCACTCGACGCCAGTATAGCGCGGCGGCCGTGGGGATTTGACATTGTGATTGGCGGTCGGCGTTTGTTTTCAGTGGCTGGCGGGTGCGGCTAGTTCAGTGACCTGCGATTCGCGTAGGCTCGCGTCGCTCACTGGGGGACAGATTCTCAGCACTCGAATGCTGCGCCCTCGCAGCTTGGAGTATTCTGTATGTGGCATAATCTGGGTGTGGCGTGGGAAGTCGAGTTCACCGATGAATTTCGGACTTGGTGGGACGCCGTGTCCGAGGCACAACAGGATGACCTCGCACACTCTGTTCGGCATCTCATCGAATTCGGCCCCGCTCTCGGCTTCCCGTACAGCTCAAAGGTAGGCCGCTCCCGTTATCCGCAGACGCGCGAGTTGCGGACCCAGAGCGCAGGGAAGCCGCTGCGGACGCTCTACGCATTCAACCCACTCCGGTCGGCCATCCCCTTAGTTGGAGGCGACAAGACGGGCGACGACCGCTGGTATGAGAAGTTTGTGCCGATCGCGGACGGGCTTTTCGAACGACACCTGCTTGAACTCAAAAAGGAGGGAAGGATTTAATGCCCACTCGGAATTTTCGTGAATTGCTGGAAGCGATGCCGCCCGACCGGCAGCGGAGGATTGCGAAGCGGTTCCGGAAGAGCCTGGCCGCGATGCCGCTCGATCAATTGCGCAAGGCGCAGCAGATGACCCAACTACAAGTTGCCGAAGTCCTCGGCGTCCATCAGGGAGAGATTTCGAAGATTGAGCACCGGTCGGACATCTGTGTCAGCACCCTGGCGGAATATATTGAAGCTATGGGCGGGCGGCTCGAGATCCGCGCCGTATTCAGGGACCGGGAAGTGCGGATCACGCAGTTTGAGGAATTGGCAAGTTAGGTACGAACACACTGCCTTGGCGGACCCCTGGCCTTTAGGGCGCATCTTTTGGTGCGCCCGCGCTTTCGAGTTGTTTCCTGAGTTCGTCCGCCACCGCGGCAGCCATATTGGCGAAGACTTCAAGTCGGCGAATCCGGTCCTCGATGATCCTCCGTCCGGCATCTTCTGGGTCAACAGCGTTTATTAGGTCGCTCTCCACGCCTATAATCCGGATAATAGGAAACTCAACGCTCTCCTCCGCGCTGGCCGCTTCCGCGAGCGCCACCCTTTTGTGCCTGGAATCAATTCGTGGAAATCATGGCAAGAACCGATCTGCTAACAGCCGACGTCGAACGCTGTTCTCCATTTGACCTCTCCATCCGCATTATGCCAATATGGGCATGTACCAGTGGATGAAGAACCTCGTGTGGCTTGCCGATTCCCGTTCCAACGTGAAGTCGTTAGCCGATGTCGTCTTGAACGCCAGGCGGCTATGCGTTGTACGCCGCGCAGTTGGGCGAACGGAGTGTTAAGGCAAAGCCGCTGCATGGTCTTGGCGGCCAGGTGATGGAGATTGCAGCGTACGATCCTAGCGGAACCTACCGCGCGGTCTACACGGTCTCGGTTGGAGAATCGATTTACGTGCTGCACGCCTTCCAGAAGAAGTCCAAGGCCGGGATCGCGACGCCGAAGCCGGAGATGGAACTGATTCGGCAGCGGCTCAGACAATTGAGAAGTGAGGTGAAGAATGCCGAAAAGAGTGGCCCTTAAGCAGGAGCCCAGCACGGGCAACGTATTCGCCGACCTCGGCCTAGCCGACGCGGGCGAACACCTGGTTAAAGCCGGGCTGGTGGTTCGGATCGACCGCACCATCCGCCAACGAAAGCTGACCCAAGCAGCCGCGGCACAGCTCATGGGCATCGATCAGCCCAAAATCTCAGCTATGCTGGCCGGCCGGTTCCGGGGATATTCTGTCGAGCGCCTCATGCGTTTCCTGGTCGCGCTAGGGCACGATGTCGAGATCGTCGTAAAGCCTCGGAGGCACGGTACGGCCGAACTTCGCGTCGCATAGAGGCCGCAGATGTCCAGCGACGTGCGAGAAGACGGATTACTCCTGTTAGATGCCGGTCGTCGCAGGGAAGCGCTATGCTCGAGCCGGAGAGCGTTCCAGTCAGCGGCGCAGCACACAGCGGTGGCGCGCTCGCACTATACTGTGGATATGACATTCAGGGTCGTTCTGGAGCATGATCCCGAGACAGGCGATTACTCTGCTGTCTGCCCCGAACTCCCTGGCTGCGCCTCGGCCGGCGAAACCGAAGCGGAAGCCAGAGTGAATATCCGGGAGGCCATCGAGCTCTACCTGATGCCGGGAGACATCGATTTGCCTGAAGACGCGAAGCTCTTCGAGGTTACGGTGGGGTGAACGCGGGACGCCGAGGCTCTCTCGGACCAAGCGATCCGGATTCTGCGCCATCATGATTTTCTGCGAATCGGCGCTTCCGGCAGCCATCGGAAATGGCGGCATCCGGTCACCGCAAAGCAGGTCGTCGTTGCCCATCATCGCGGCCGCGTTCTTCCGCTCGGAACCATGAGGGCGATCATCGAGGGAAGTGGCATCGAGCCTTCCGAGTGGTTGAAATGAGCGTCGCAATGCGGAGGGGATGCCACCAAAAGGGCGGCCTGCGAGGCCGCCGCAGGCTGCGAGCCTGCCCCACTCACTCCCGGCATATGCCGCGCTCGCTGCGCCGCACAAACTCGACCAGGTGGCGCGTTTCCGGCGTGGGGATCTCAGTCTCGATGCGCGCCAGCGCGTCGGACAGCTTCAGGCCCGACCGGTACAGGATCTGGTACGCCTTCTTCAGCACCGCGACGTCCGCATGCTTGTAGCCGGCACGCTTCAGGCCCACCACGTTCAGGCCCTTGGCCGCCACGTCGAAACCCGAATACAGGAAAAAAGGCGGCACGTCGCTGTTCACCCGCGTATTACCGCCGATCATGGCCAGCCGCCCGATCTTGGAATACTGATGCACCACCACGCCGCCGGAGAGGAACGCCTGATCTTCCACTTCCACATATCCCGCCACCAGCGCGCAACTGCAAATCACCGTGCGATTGCCGATCTTGCAATTATGCGCGATGTGACCCGAAGTCATGATGTAGTTCTCGTCGCCGATTTCGGTGACGGATTCAGGCTGGGTGCCGCGCGAGATGGTGTAATGCTCGCGGATCTGGTTGCCGTGGCCGATGCGCAGATAGCTGCGCGCGCCGGCGTCGAAGGCTTTGTCCAGCGGATCGGTTCCCAGCACGGTTCCCGCGGAAATCCGGTTGCGCTCGCCCAGCGTGGTCCAGCGCTTCACGTAGACATACGGCTCCAGGACGCAACCGGCGCCGATCTCCACGTCCCGCTCCACGACGCAGAAATCCCCAATACCGACCCCAGGCCCGATCCTGGCGTGCGAATCGACACGTGCGGTAGACGCAATCACAGCTTGTATCATAAGACATGCGCGTACGGGAACTGGCGGAGTGGTTGGGCGCCACCTTCGAAGGTGACGGCGAGAAAGAGCTGACGGGCGTGGCACCGCTCGAAACGGCGGGCGGCAGCGAACTGTCGTTCCTGGGCGGCCGCAAAGCCCTGCAGCAGGCGGATGCTTCGGCTGCCGGATGCCTGATCGTGCCGCCGGATTATCCCAGCCCCAGCCGCCGCACGGTGATCCGCGCGCCGGAGCCGCGCACGGCCTTCGCGCGCGCCATGAACCGCTTTTATCCCACGATGGAGATCAAGCCGGGCATTCATCCCACGGTGGCCTTGGGCAAGGATGTGGAGATCGGCGCGCTGGCGTCCATCGGGCCGCATGTGTCGATCGGCGACAGCAGCCGCGTCGGCTTGGCCAGCAGCGTCGGCGCGGGCTGCGCGATCGGCAAACGCGTGGCGCTCGGCGAGGGCTGCGTGCTGCACGCCAACGTGACGATTTACGACAACGTAGATATCGGACGCGGCGTGATCCTGCATTCCGGCTGCGTGATTGGCGCCGACGGCTTCGGCTACGTCTTCGAGAACGACCGCTATCACAAGTTCCCGCAGGTGGGCCGCGTGGAGATTGGCGACTTTGTGGAGATCGGGGCGAACTCCTGTGTGGACCGGGCGGCGTTGGGCGTCACACTGATCGGCGAAGGCACCAAACTGGACAACATGGTGCATGTGGGCCATAATTGCCGCATAGGCCGGCACGTGGTGGTGGCGGCGCAGACCGGATTTTCGGGCGGCGTGGTGGTGGAGGATTACGCGGTGATCGGCGGACAGGTGGGCATTGGCGACAAGGCGCGCATCGAGTCGCGGGCGGTGCTGGGATCCGGCTGCGGCGTCCTGACTTCGAAGATTGTGCGCTCCGGGCAAACGGTCTGGGGCACGCCGGCGCGGCCGTTGAAGGAGCACTTGGAGCAGCTTGCCAACCTGGCGCGGCTGCCGGAGATGCGCCGCCAGTTTGTGGATTTGAAGCGGCGGCTGGCGCAGTTGGAGGCGAGCTCGGCTCGCCGTGGCTAGCGGTTGGTGGCTGGTGGTTCGATGCTGATCGTAGTGGGCGGGCATTCCCGCAATATCGGAAAAACGTCGGTGGTGGCGGGGATCGTCCAGGCGCTGCCGCAATGGGACTGGACCGCCATGAAGATCACCCAGTTCGGCCATGGAATTTGCTCGGCTGCCCCAGGGTGCGGCACCTCCTGCGATTGTTGCCTGGCGCCCGGTCATCCTTATGCCATCGCACAGGAACGGCAACCCGGCCCTTCCGACACGGGACGTTTCCTGGCGGCGGGCGCGCGTTGTTCGTATTGGGTGCGCACGGCCATCGGGCAGCTTGCCAACGCCCTGCCTGCGGTACACGAGATTCGCGCGGCCAGCCGCAACCTGATCGTGGAATCCAACAGCATCGTCGAGTTTGTGACGCCGGACCTGTACCTGGTGGTGCTGGACTTCGCCCAGCCGGATTTCAAAGCTTCCAGCCGGCGCTTCCTGAGCCGGGCCGACGCATGCGTGGTGATTGAGCGCGGAACACAGGAGCCGGCATGGAGCGGTGTGGCACGCGGCGCTTGGGCGTGCAAGCCGCGCTTTCCGGTCCGGCCGCCTCAATACATGACGGCAGCACTGGCCGAGTTTGTCGACGGCCGGCTGCGGGCGGCGGGCGCTTCGGCGGGCTCCGCGGTTGCGTCCGTGTAGTGCAGCGTCAGCAGGGCTTCGTGCAGGATGCGGTTCGTCTC
>Ga0187887_10001880_pt1 | contig 17561 bp, 17 predicted proteins | sample June2016WEW_7_10_FD_132977 | JGI IMG/M metagenome (GOLD analysis project Ga0187887, IMG submission 132977) | Peatland microbial communities from SPRUCE experiment site at the Marcell Experimental Forest, Minnesota, USA - June2016WEW_7_10 | ecosystem: Environmental > Terrestrial > Soil >...
CAGCATGATGTCGTCTGCTCCTGGTACACCCATGATGTAGTTCACGCCGGCTGCGCCCAGCAGCGTCAGCAGGGAATCCATGTCATCCTGATCCGCCTCCGCATGATTCGTGTAGCAGACATCACACCCCATCGGCAGTCCCATTAGCTTGCCGCAGAAGTGGTCTTCCAGTCCTGCCCGCAGAATCTGTTTGCCGTCATACAAGTACTCCGGCCCTATGAACCCCACCACCGTGTTCACCAACATCGGATGGAATGCCCGTGCCACCGCATACGCTCGCACCTCACATGTCTGCTGATCGATACCATGGTGCGCGTTCGCCGAGAGCGCGCTACCTTGTCCGGTCTCGAAGTACATCACATTCTCGCCCACTGTCCCACGCTTCAACGCGCGCGCCGCCTCGTTCGCTTCTTTCAGTATTCCCAGGTTGATTCCGAACGAAGCATTCGCCTTTTCCGTTCCCGCAATCGATTGGAATAGCAGGTCCACCGGCGCTCCTTGCTTCATGGCGGCCATCTGGGTTGTTATGTGAGCCAGCACGCAGCTCTGCGTCGGAATCGCATACCGCGTGCGCACCATGTCGATGAGACGCAGCAGTCGTCCTGCGCTCGCCACATCGTCGGCTACCGGATTGATCCCAATCACGGCATCGCCCGAGCCCAGCAATAGCCCGTCCACCATTGCCGCAGCAATCCCCAATGGGTCATCCGTCGGATGATTCGGCTGCAGCCTGGTCGAGAGTCGGCCGCGCAGCCCGACCGTCGTGCGAAACCGCGTTACTACCTCGATCTTCCGCGCCACTGCCACCAGATCCTGGACCCGCATTAGCTTGCTCACCGCAGCCACCATCTCCGGCATCAGCCCGGGCGCCAGCGCCCACAGCGTCCCTGCCGTGGCCTGCTCCGAGAGCAGCCAGTCGCGAAACCCACCCACAGTCAAGTGCGACACCAAGGCAAACGCATTTGCATCGTGACGATCAAAGATCAGCCGCGTGACCTCATCCTCCGCATAAGGAATCAGCGGCTCCTCGACGAACACTCGCAACGGCAAGTCCGCCAACACAATTCGGGCGGCGACACGCTCGACCGCGCTCCTGGCAGCGAGACCTGCCAACTCATCCCCTGATCGGGCGGGTGTGGCCTTCGCGAGCAGTTCTTTCAGCCCATCAAAACGATAGGTGACACCGTTAATGCTATGCCGCAAATGCATAAGAATGCGTCTCAGACCAATGGATGAAGGCAGTTTATCAGGTAGCAGGTCCCCGGCTTTGGAGATCAATCCAACCGCTTCTATTGCTCAGCCGTTGTACTGGTGTTGGGTTGGCAAATGTAGCCGCTATGTTGAACGCAGCTGGATGAAAGTTTCCCATCCACTAATCCATCCGAACGCATCCAATCTATCGTGCCGCTCCCCTTACCATCCCCGATCCTGCCCATGCTCGCTAAACGGGTTGATGAGATTCCTTCGAATCCAGACGGATGGAGCTTCGAGCCGAAGTGGGATGGCTTTCGCGCGGTCATTTTTCGCGCCGGCGAGGAGCTCCTTCTGCAAAGTCGCGATGGCAAGCCGCTTGACCGCTATTTCCCCGAGCTTCGCGATCCGCTGCTTCGACAACTACCAGAGCAATGCGTCGTGGACGGCGAGATCGTCATTGCGCGCGAAGGCCGTCTGGATTTCGATGCGTTGACACTACGCATCCATCCCGCCGCGTCGCGCGTCAAGACGCTTGCCGCGCAATCGCCCGCGTCGGTTGTCTTCTTTGACCTGCTTCAGGTTGAAGGTCGCGATCTGCGCAACGAACCCTTCAGTGTCAGACGCGCCGAACTCGAACGCGCCCTAGCGAACGCTCAATCGCCGATCCACTTAACCCCAGCAACGCGGGATCGCGCCACGGCCCAGGACTGGTTCACGCGCTTTGAAGGTGCGGGCCTTGATGGCGTGATCGCGAAACCTGTAGCCGGGCCGTACACGCCAGATAAGCGCACGATGCTCAAAATTAAGCACGAACGCGATTGTGATTGTGTTGTCGGAGGTTTCCGCTGGCACAAAGACGGTGAGGGAGTTGCGGTTGGTTCGCTGCTGCTGGGCCTCTACAACGACGCAGGCAAGCTGCAGCATGTCGGTGTCTGCGCCAGTTTCACGACAGCCAAACGCAGAGAACTTGTGGAGTTCCTCGCACCCTATCGCGAAGACGCTTTGCGCGATCACCCATGGGCGGAGTGGGCCGATGACGCGGCGCAGGCCAGCGGCCGAATGCCTGGCGGCCAGTCACGATGGAACGCGGGCAAGGACCTGAGCTGGGAGCCGCTACGGATAGAGCTCGTGGTCGAGGTCGCTTACGAGCATATGCAGGGCGACCGCTTTCGACATCTGGCCCACTTCCGCCGTTGGCGCCCCGACAAGCCACCGAAGGATTGCACCTACGCGCAGCTCGAAGTCGTTCCACCCCAGGAACTGATGAGCATCTTTCCAGAAAACGGCTGATCAGTCCTTCTGTTCGCGCCGCGCACGCGTTGGATCGTCATCGGGATCAGGCACACCCTGTGCGGGCCGCATCGCCTCCGGGACATTTCGCAGGTTTACTCGGATGCGATACCAGACATACGCCGACCCGCGCATCCGATCCACCAGCACATCGTCAGCTGCTAGCAGCGCAGCGGCTTCAGGATGACCCTGCTTCCAACGCTCTAGCCCAGCTTCCGCCGCGTTCTTATCGGAAGACTGCGCGATCACGATCAACGGCATCGTCGGCCGTCGGCGACCTTTCTTCGCAACAGCTGTAGCCGCGGGATCGGAATCTTCGCCCTCAGCTTTTTCCGACGTTTTCCTCGCGGCCGCGGCACGAGCCCTGGAGGGTTGCACCCGCGCAGGTTCGGCTTCCCCCTTACGGAAGTGCGGCGGCCACGGCGCATCACCTATGCCTTCGGCCTCATCGCGTGCAGCCATCTCCAGCAACGCATCCAGCACTCCCACATACTCATCCATCGTTGCGTGCGGGTCGCCGATTCTCGCAAATCGATCGGGAACCGTCAGCACCGTGAAGTCGGCGGGGTCACACGTCATCACCTCGTCCCAGCGCAGCGGCGTACTCACACGCGCGTCAGGAAGTGGCCTCACCGAATAGGCGGAACAGGTGGTTCGGTCTTTCGCATTTTGGTTATAGTCCAGAAACACGCCATGCCGCTCTTCCTTCCACCATTTGCTGCTTGCCATCGAACAGCGCTTCTCGACCGCGCGCGCCAACGCCAGTGCCGCCCTCCGTACCTCGGTGAAATTCCAACGCGGCTCAATGCGCACATTGACGTGGATACCGCGCGAACCGCTAGTCTTCGGCCACGCCACCAGGCCCAGTTCGTCCAGCAGCGCCTTCACTTCCATAGCCACTGCGCGCACGTCTGTCCAAGCCACGCCGGGTTGAGGATCGAGATCCACCCGCAGCTCATTCGGATGATCGAGATCGCCAGTGCGGACCGGGTGCGGGTGCAATTCCATACATCCCAGGTTCACAATCCACGCGAGACCGGCGGCATCATCCACGACGACTTCTTCAGCGGTCCGCCCGGAAGGGAACGACAGTGTGACCGTCCGCATCCAGTTGGGCAGATCGCCCGGTGCGCGCTTCTGGTAGAACGGCTCTGCTTCCGCGCCGTTCACGAAGCGTTTTAGAACGATGGGACGATCCACTATTCCGCGCAGCGCGGCCGGCGCCACGGCCAGAAAGTAATGGACTAGATCGATCTTCCTAAGTTGCACCTCTCGAGTAAAGTACGGCTTCGACGGGCTGCTGATCCGCACCACCCTGCCGCCAACCTCGAGCAATTCAGCGTCGTCTGCCTTTGCCATCGCAACCCCCGCCGATAGCGTTTGATGCGTCCTTTACGTAATGCGTCGCCGAGGCATCCCTGAAACAACCTTGATTCAAAACCAGCGATGTCCGACTTCACGAACGTCTACCAGGAATGGAGCGTCCCATCAACCAATCGGCAGACCGGGAGATATGCGCGCTTATACGGAAACTTGGCAGCTAGCTTCTCGTCGATATCGACTCCGTGTCCAGGCGTCTCTCCCGGTTCCATCATGCCGTCTGCGAAGGTGTACGCATGGGGAAAGACTTCATCTGTAGACGTCGAGTGGGGCATGTGCTCCTGGATGCCGAAATTCGGAACACTTACATCGAAGTGCAGTGCGGCTCCCATGCACACCGGCGATAGATCGGTCGCTCCATGGCAGCCTGTCTTCACGCCGTAAAGATCCGCAAAACTTGCGATACGGCGCAAGTGCGTGATCCCGCCCGCGTGCACCACAGTGGCACGTATGTAATCTATCAACTGCTCGCTGATCAGTTGTTTGCAATCGAAAATGGAGTTGAATACCTCGCCGACCGCAAGGGGTGCCGTGGTGTGTTGTCGGATGAGGCGAAATGCTTCCTGATTTTCCGCGGTCGTCAAATCTTCGAGCCAAAAAGGTTGAAATTCTTCAAGACTCTTGCCCAGGGCCGCAGCTTCAATGGGCGTCATTCGATGATGGCCATCATGCAGAAGCGCTAGGTCGAAGCCAAACTTCGACCGAACTGCGTCCATCAGCTTTGGCATAAAGCGCAGATACTTGGCAGTATCCCAAACCTCTTCGCGTGGAAGATCACCATCCGCCGGCTCATAGGGTTTGTTTCCGTGGGGCACACCGTAAGCATCCGCGACCCCGGGCACGGCCGCCTGCACGCGGATCGCCCGATACCCCCGCTCTTGTTGCTTAGCCACCGACTCCAGCAGTTCACTGATTTCATGCCCATTCGCATGGGCGTAAACCATCACACCTTCTCGGCAGCGGCCCCCGAGCAACTGGTAGAGCGGCATGCCGGCACGTTTGGCCTTGATGTCCCAAAGAGCTACGTCTACTGCGGCGATGGCGCTCATCGTCACCGGTCCACGACGCCAATAAGCTCCGCGATAAAGATACTGCCAGGTATCTTCAATGCGATCCACATCGCGCCCAATGAGGCAGGGAATCACATGCTCCTGCAAATACGCAACGACCGCCAGTTCGCGGCCATTGAGGGTTCCATCACCGATGCCATAGATCCCTTCCGTTGTTGTGATCTTGAGCGTCACAAAGTTTCGCCCGGGACAGGTAACGATGACCTTCGCATCCATGATGTGTGAACTCAAACCGAATATCCTCAGTGAACCTTATTCATTACAGCACCTGCACGAACCCTATCGGGCACGATGCTTAGATAATCCAATGGCGCCTTCTCCGGACCGTCGGGCCAGCCGGGCACTTGAACCGAGTCTCCGTGGTGGATAGCCACGTGATCGAGCGATCCTCGGGTCGAAGTGCAGCCGTTTAGGGGCTCGCCAGGCAACGTAGCGTCCGCGATCCAATGACCAACTTCATGACCTGCGATCGAAAGAGAAAAGCGGGAATGCCCAAGCAATAGATCGCAATACCGCACGATGATATCGTACCAATCATCGCCGCCCTCGATCACCGGCGAATTCTTGTCCACATAAAGCTTGTAGCCATCGTGTTTCAGGGATCCTGTCGGCCCAGCGGGTGGTCGCCACGCATTGATCTCGGCTGGTGTTGCGAGTACTACCTCGTGTTGCCTGTCGCTGCTTTCAACGCGCACAATCCGAGGCTCTCGTCGCAACATCCCCCGCCATCCCGCCGCAAACTCCTTCGCGGCCGAATCTTCGAGCATGCCATTCCCAAGCTCAACAACCGTGTCTGGAACCCCACCGGGAAAGACAATTGCTGACTCCACAGGCTTGTAGGAAAGCCACGCGGGATCACCAGATCCAAGGAGTGGGGACGCCGCGACATCCTGAGCCACGGTTGTTTGGAACAAGACGCACGCAGCGAGAAACGTGAGCTGCCCCAACCGCAGATCACGCGACCTCACCGTGGAAGCTCCTCATTTCCATGAATCGTGAACGCTGCAGACATTGATCCGTCAGATGTATCGGTTGGCTGAGTCCCGCCCAGGTGGAATACGTAATCGCCAGAACGTACCGCCCGAGCGCCATCCGCGTCCACGGTACTAAGAGCCCGCGCGTCCACCATGAAATGAACGTGCTGCTTCGCATGCGGGGCTAGAGTTAGTCGGTCGAATCCCACCAGCGCCATTCGCGGCGACGTTGGTTCCGCAGGAGGCGTAAGGTATAGCTCACTCACCGCATCACCAGCGCGGTCGCTCATGTTCTCCACATCAGCGTCCACCAGCATTGGATCGCCTGCCTTGAGTGATGCTGTGGAGAGCTTGAGATTAGTCCATTGGAACGTCGAGTAGCTGAGCCCATACCCGAAACCCCAGAGAGGTGTTCCAGCATAGTAGCGATAGGTGCGGCCAGCCATCGAGTAGTCATCAAATGGCGGGAGATCTCTTGTGTTGGCATAGAAGGTGATGGGTAAGCGCCCTGCCGGATTGGTCGTTCCTGTCAGTACGTCGGCGATGGCGGCTCCGCCTTCCTCCCCGGGATACCATGCTTCCACGATCGCATTCGCATGCTGCTTCGCCCAATCGACAGCAAGCGCGCTCCCGTTCATCAATACAATCACAAGCGGCTTACCCGTTGTCGCGACTGCCTCCAACATCTTCTCCTGCACCGCAGGCAATTCGATGCTGGTGCGGTCTCCTCCGTCGAAGCCCTTCACGTGTACCGGCATCTCCTCCCCTTCCAACTCAGGAGACAGCCCTACGAAAGCCACCACAACATCAGCCTGTTTCGCTGACTCGATTGCGGCTTCGCGTTCGGCATCAATTGGCGGCATCCAGCTAAGCGTAATGCCGGCACCAAACAACTTCGCTTTGTGGGTGTACTCGATCCGAAACGTATGAGGTTTGGCATCGGCAAAGTGCAGTGTAAATGGCTTCAGTCCACTCGATCGATAGTCAGAGGCCGGCACGGGTTGATCCGAAAGCGGCTTGTCATCGAAGTACACTTTCAAACTCTCTGCATCTCCGCATGGATAGCAGTGGGCCAACGTAAAGCTGAAATTGTAGTCACCCGCAACCGGGACCTGGATCGTCCCCGCCCATCGCACACCGAAGTGCGAGGCGCTTATGCTCTTGTCCGGACTCGCGGCATTCCAATCGAACTCCACTTGCTGATCGACGCGTGTCATCGAAGGCGAACCCTTAAATTCCACATTGTCGAAATACTCACCCTTCAAGCCGAAGCGGGGGTCACCAGCTGCAGGATGCAGTAATGTTCTTGGGACCGGAACTGGCAGTTCGCTTACATAAGGCGAGCCTTGCGCGTATCGAATCTGTTCGACTCCGAGCGCATTTTCCAGCCCGGCCAGTGGCAAAATTGGTTGCGACGGCACCGCATTATAGTTACCTTCAATCGCAGCCAGGCTAGCCGCGTTCGGACCGATCACAGCAATCTTCACAGACTTCTTGAGTGGCAGGATGCCGTCGTTCTTGAGCAAAACCATGGATTTTTCCGCGGTTTCGAGAGCCAACGCACGATGGGCCGGCGAGTCGTCCTCGGAGAAGGGAATACGGGCATACTCAACCTTGGTCGGATCATCAAACAAGCCAAGTTCAAACCGTGCCGTGAACAGCCGGTTCACCGAGCGGTCGATCTCCTTTTCCGAAATCAGCCCATCCTGAACTGCCTTCACGAGTACTGCATATTCCTTGCCGCAACTCGTATCGGTTCCTGCACGAACAGCGGCTACAGCTCCATGTTCGAGATCGAGCGAATAATGATGACCGATGGCAATATCGGTGATCGCCGCACAGTCTGAGGTCACGTACCCATTGAACCCCCAGTCTTTCCGTAAACGGTCCTGCAACAGCATGGTGTTTGCACACGCCGGTGCGCCGTCCACTGCGTTGTATGCGCACATCACGCTGCCAGCCTTGGCCTGCGTTACCGTGGCCCGAAACGCGGGCAGGTACGTGTCTTCAAGGTCATGTGCCGACGGATCAACATTTGCCGTGTGCCGGGTGTTCTCAGGTCCAGAATGCACCGCAAAGTGCTTTGGCGTTGCAATGGTCTTGTAATACGTGGGATCGCTCCCTTGCAGCCCTTCGACGAATGCGACGCCGAGTCTGCCGGTCAGAAACGGATCCTCTCCGTACGTCTCTTGTCCGCGTCCCCAACGAGGGTCACGGAAGATATTGATATTGGGAGACCAGATGTCGAGACCGTAGTAAATGCTGTGATTGCCTTCGCGCAGCGCCTCGCCGTTCTTGGCTCGCGCTTCCGTACTGATCGTGTCTGCCACCTTGTGAATCAACGGCACATCCCACGTTGCAGCCAGGCCAATCGCCTGAGGAAATACTGTCGCGTAGCCCGAGCGTGCAATTCCGTGTAGTCCCTCGCTCCACCAGTTATAAGCGGGCACGTTCAAGCGGGGAATCGCACCTGCGTCGTTCTGCATCTGGGACACCTTCTCCTCCAGCGTCATCTGTCCCACCAGTGCCGCAACCCGTTTCTCCGTCTCAGGTGTAGGCGTACGTATTGGAACCTGGGATCGCGACACTGCAGAGCAAGCGGAGGCAACAAATAAGCCAACAGCTCCTAATTGCTGGAGAGACCGTCGACGTTTCGCGAGAGAGATTGGGGAACGTGTCATCATGCTGCCTTGATTTCAGGGTTGTGGAAAGGCGATTCGCCAGGTGGCGTCGAAACTATTTGAATGAAGGAACGTTTGTCAAGCAAGACTTAAAGCGTTTTACATAGTAGATTCTATGCCGTGTCGTCTTAAATTCCGACACGTGAAATCTGCTTTGCGGAATCGCCCACCCTTTGTTCATCCCTAGCCAGCGCCCCGTGCTTGCCAGCCGATGAGGTCAGTGACAGCACTTACCCTTGTAACGCGGCAAGGCTCTCATCAAGGTTCGTATCGATTGGCAGAAACATATCCGTCTTCGTCATCTTCAGCAAAGACATGACACGGGCTGTGACCCCACACAGCCTAAGAGTCCCCTTCTTCTCGTTCAGCATCCCGTAGGCATACATCAGCATCCCTAATCCCGCGCTGTCTACGTATTCAACGTCCGTAAGGTCGATCACCATTCTGGAAACGCCATCTTCGATTGCAGCCTGAACCTGGGAGTCGGCGATCTTCAGGGATGTACCCAGGGTCAAGCCTCCGGACAGCCTTACCACGGCAATCCCGTGCGAGAGATTTTCGATGTTTGCGCTCAGTGGCATCCGCAAAATGTACTCCCATGCAGTGGCTCCGATTTCTTGCCGCGACTTCACACGGGTAGGAAACACGGACGGCGCGCCCACGTCATAGCACCGCGTGGATCAAGATCCGAAATCCAACAATCCTGCGGTTCAAGCAATGGCGAGGAGGCCCGAGAAAAAAGCGCAACCGAATTCGGCTGCGCCTCTTATTGGATCGGGATAGAAATGGTGGACGCGGTAGGGATCGAACCTACGACCAGTCGATTAAGAGTCGAATGCTCTACCAGCTGAGCTACGCGTCCAGACCTTGAACCTTGCCGCAAGGCAAAGAGCGAACTGCAGGAGATCGCCAAGGAATGCGCGGGAGAAACGCACCGCACCTAAAAAGAATATCACGATCCGGGACTACAGCACAGTACCGGATCATGAGGAAATGCAGGCGTTCCGGACTGACAGATTCTGCCTAGCCGACGAAGTCCACGTGGGCCTTATTCGGGATGATCCCGCGCTCGTAGCCCATATCCAGAATCTTGCGAATCGCCTCGCGGCCATCATCGCCGTAGTTCAGCGTGCGCTCATTCACATACATGCCAACGAAACGATTAGCCAGCGACGTGTCTAAATCCCGGGCGAACTGCATCGCATATTCCAACGCGGCCTCACGGTGATCCAGCGCATGCTGGATGCTCTCCCGCAGCGCGTTGGTTGTAATCGCCTGAACCTCAGAACCCAACGACCGCCGAATCGCGTTGCCGCCGAGCGGTAAGGGAAGGCCCGTCTGTTCATGCCACCAAACACCCAGGTCGAGGATCTTCTTCAGCCCGTCACGCGCATACGTAAGCTGTCCTTCGTGAATAATCAGACCAGCGTCAAACTCACCCGACACAACCGCCGGAATAATCTTGTCGAACTCGACCGTCACCGTCTCGATCTCTGGTGCAAACAACTTCAGTGTCAGGTAGGCTGTCGTCAACGTTCCCGGCACCGCAATGCGAAGCTTCTTCACCTCGTCGAGCGTGTAACTCTTCGAAGCCACGATCATTGGCCCATAGCTGTCGCCTACCGAGCCACCGCACGCCATCAGTGTGTAGTTCTCCTGTATGTACGGATAGGCATGGAAGCTGATCGCCGTGACGTCGTAGTACTGGTCCGTCATGGCACGATGGTTCAGCGCCTCGATATCGGTAAGCGTGTGGGTGAATTTGTACCCCGGTACGCGCACCTTGTTCGTCGCAAGCCCGTAAAACATAAAGGCGTCATCAGAGTCAGGGCTGTGGGCAATCTTAATCTCGCGAACATCTGTTGCTGCAGTAGTCATGTGTTCCTTTGGTGCCTTGTCTGTTAGGAGGAGCGATCAAAACTTGCTCCTGCAGTGTCGTCTGGACGCACGCTAAATTAGATGCGTGGAGCGCGGGACAGGGTGCTGTACACGCCCGCCGCCACCAGGACCTTGATGAACTCCCCCGGAAGAAACGGAGCGACGGCACCCACCCACGCCGCATAAAGAGTGTGGTGGGTATAGTGCACGAACCAGCCGGCGCCCGACAAAAATAGAACGGCCATCGCCACGTTACCCGCCAGAAATGCTGCCAGGAACCGCGCGGTGTGTCCCGTCAATCCTCGTGTCAGCCCACCAACGATCGCGGCTACCAGGGGATAAGCCATCAAAAACCCCCCGGTGGGCCCTAACAGCTGCGCAAGCCCGCCCGGCCCTGTGGGACTGAATACCGGCAGTCCCATCGCGCCCTCCGCCAGGTACGCCAGCATGGTCAGAAAGCCTCCGACCGGGCCAAACGCCAATCCAACCCCCAACACCGCGAGTGGCTGTAGCGTCAGGGGCACCGGCGTGAAGGGCAGTGGAAAGCTCACGTGCGCGGCCAAAGCCACGACAACCGTGGCGCCTAGTCCAAGCAGAATCCTGCCTGGAACAGTCGTGGCAAACTGGGCCAGGTTCGCCGCGCGGGAGGAGGGTAGGGTAACGGTTTGCATAGATTCTCTCAAGGTTGAAGATGTCCGGCGTTGAATCGCGTTCTTCGATCTTTCTTTGCTTTTCTTCGACTACGGCTTACCCTTTGCATTCGTGGTCGCTTCCTGTTGCAACCTACGGTGGGAGCGCCGGGCCTGTCGTACATGCCGCGCCATCGCAAAAGAGGCCCAAAGCAGCGCTACCAAGGCCAGGATCGAAATGCAGAAGAGGACGCGCATGAGTCACCCTAAGGATAACAAAGCTGGCGGTGCGAAACGAACTTCGCGTTCCCCACGTGCATTTCGGAACTCCACTGTCGACGAGTCTGGTTCCTTCCACAGCTTACCCTCCCAAACTCAAGCCGGAATGCGCGATACTTCTAGTGAACGATCAACCCTTACGACCCCGTTGAGACCTGAACTTGCGAAGCGCGCCACCCAAGACGAAGCTCACCGCCAAATTGCCCGAGCTCGCCGGGGCTGCGAAGGACCGCATCTATCTGTGGCGTCGCCGTGCTGCCACCTTCGCGACTGCCATCCTGGCGCTCATGATGGCCTATGGCGTCATCTTCGGACATAACGGTCTCACTGCCTTCGCACACAAGCGCGAAGAGGCAAACCTGCTCCAGGTGCAGATGCAGCAGCTTCAAAAAGAAAATGACCGGCTGCACGAGCACATCAACCATCTTCAGAGTGATCCAGACGCGATCGAGCACGAGGCTCGCGAAGAACTGCATTACACGCGCTCCGGAGAGGTCATCTACACCCTCCCCAATGCGAGCACTGACCCATCGAAATCCTCGCCTTCGTCCAACGCCGCCGCGAAATAATCGACCGCCCCTGAAGGAGTCTCCCCATTCTGCCGATAGCAGAACAGAGAGAACCCGTTTGGAACGGGAGTGAGCGCACATGGGAATGGTTCCAATCCCGGTAATCTCGCCTCTGACCCTCACACGGTTAGATGAGCCCGTGCTCGAGCCTCCGCTACCTGTCTCCCGCGTCGATGCCGAATCTTCAAACACTGGCGGAGGCGCCGACGAAGGCTACCACCCCAGTCAACAATCGCCGCCCCACCCAGACCCAGGCGACGCGGAAACTCAGGCCGCCACCGTCGCTTCGGACCCCACCCACCAGGTCAACCTCTTCGCCTGAACTCGACTCCCAAAACTACAAAGTCGGCGGCGTGTGCTGCGCGATCTGCTCCGTCGTCACCTCGATATCAAACCCAGTGAACAGCTCGGCAATCTGCTCATCGCTGAATCCCCGCTCCCTCAATAGACGGGTCTCGTCGTCCAGCATCTCGATCGCTTCGTCCCCGGTGACGGTCTGTTCTTCCGCCCCAGCCGCTTCGCGCAGCTCGCGAGCAGCCAGTGCGAGTTGCGTCGTCGTGTACATTCGTCCTTCTGCCATGCGATGCCTCCGGAAGTATCCCCTATAGGAGGCACTCAACCCGGCGCAGGGTTGGTCGTCCTCTCCGGTCATTTCGCGGAAGAGTAGACTGATGCAGTCAAACGAAGTGCTTCTCTGAGGAATTCATGATCGTTATCGATACGGAACACGTTGACCTTGCGACATCCACCGGCCCCATGCGAACTCACATTGTTCGTCCCGCGGCGCCCGGTCGTTACCCGGGCATTCTGCTCTTCTCAGAAATATTCCAGGTCACAGCGCCCATCCATCGCACGGCGGTCCAGTTGGCCGGCCACGGCTATGTCGTCGCCGTTCCCGAGGTCTACCACGAGTACGAACCCGCCGGCACCGTCCTCAAATACGATCAGGAAGGCTCCGACCGCGGCAACGTCCTCAAAACCACCAAGCCCGTGCCGGCCTACGATGACGACGCCCGCGTCGCCCTCGCCCACCTCGCAGAACGCCCGGACTGCACCGGCCGGCTCGGCGTCATGGGCATCTGCATGGGAGGCCATCTCGCCTTCCGCGCCGCGATGAGCCCAAATGTTCACGGCGCCGTCTGCTTTTACGCCACCGACATCCACAAAGGCGGCCTCGGCGAGGGTATGAAGGACAACTCCATGGCCCGGGCCGGCGAAATCAAAGGCGAGCTCCTGATGGTCTGGGGTCGGCAGGATCCGCACATCCCCACCGAAGGTCGCATGAAGGTCCTCGAACGCCTCAATGAAGTTGGAACCAGGCTCAACTGGCACGAAGTGAATGGCGCCCACGCCTTCCTCCGTGACGAAGGCGTCCGCTATGATCCCGACCTGGCCCGCTCGATGTTCGGGCTCGCGCTCGATCTCTTCCACCGCACCATTGCCGTAGGTGCCTGACCGTAGTCTTACTCGATATACTCCCGCAACCACGGATCCTTCGTGTGCGTCAGTTCCAGCGTCGTTCCATCGAACACAATATGACCCTCATTCAGCACCAGGAACTTGGTGCTTGGGTCAATCCCGTTGTCGGGAATGCGTTCCATTCGCTTTTCCTGAAGGTTAAATCGATGCGTCGCCAGCGTGAAAGCGTCCTGCAGCCGATGCGTGATCAGCAGGCACGTGGTGTGCGATACGTCGCGCTGCTTCACCACCAACTCGATAATGGTCGTTGAGGTAATCGGATCCAGTCCACCCGTCGGCGAGTCATACAAGATCAGGTCTGGCTTGCTGATAATTGCCCGTGCAATCGAGACGCGCCGCCGCATGCCGCCGCTCAGCTCTGAAGGAAATTTGTTGATCACCTGTTCCAGTTCCACGAATCGCAACGCCTCCCGCACGCGCTCGTGAATTTCCTTGGGATCGACGTGTTCCTCTTCCAGCCGGTAGGCGACGTTATCTTCCACGTTGAGCGAATCGAACAGCGCACTCTCCTGGAAGACCATCCCCACGTGGGCGCGCATCTCGAATAGCTCGTTCTCAGTCATGTCCTGCAAGGAGCGGCCAAACACTCGGATCTCGCCGCTATCCGGCTCGATCAGCCCATTCGCCAGCTTCATCAAAACGCTCTTGCCGCCGCCCGCTGGCCCCAGCAGAATGCGCGTCTCCCCATGCGCAACCGTGAAGCTCACATTGCTCAGAACCTCGTGCCCGTCAAACCCGATCGACACGTCGTCGAACTCGACAATGGGCTGGCCGCCGGCTACAAAGTCCTTCATCTCTGTGCTCACCACCGTCTCAGCCATTGCCTACCTTCCGAAGATTCCGATCATCAACTGCGTCACCAGGAAGTCCACCAGAATAATGATCACAGAAGACGCCACCACCGCCTGTGTCGTCGACCGCCCTACACCCCTCGTTCCACCCGTCGTCCTCAACCCGTAGTAGCAGCCAATCGTCGCGATGATGAAGCCTGAGAAGATTGGCTTAACCAGCCCCTCGACCACATCGCCATGCTCCAGGGACATGTACCCGGTATGGAAAAATGTTGCCGCCTTCAACTTCAGCAAGGTAACCGAAACAAATGCTCCGCCCGCAATGCCGCAAGCGTCCGAAATAATCGTGAGGAAAAACAACATGAACACCGTTGCCACCAGCCTCGGCGTCACCAACTTTCGGTACGGATCCGTTCCCAGCGCGCGCATCGCGTCAATCTGCTCGGACACCTTCATCGAGCCAAGCTCGCTGGCCATTCCGGACGCATTCCGCCCCGAAACCATCAATCCCGTCAACACCGGGCCCAGCTCTTTCACCATCGAAAGAGTCACCAGCTCGCCGGTCATGTTCACCGCGCCAAACTCTTTTAGCGAGACCGCCGCCTGCAGTGCCAGCACGCATCCCGTAAAGAACCCCGTCAGCACCACAATCGGCAGCGAACCCACGCCGATCGAATCCATCTGCGTATAAATATCCGCCATGTACCGGGGTCGCGAGAAAATGTTCGCAACCGCGCGGCCGCAGAGCAGGGAATACTCCTGCACCGAAGCGACGATAGTCTTGGCGTAGGCCTCTGGAGAGATAAAGCTCATGCGTTTGCGCTGCGCTCAGGGTATCAGATGCGGGTGCCCCCACGACCGGTCGCACGATTCTCCGCCTCGTCCCGAGAGCCCAAGGATGAGAAAATAATGAGATGGCCTCAGCCCCAAATCACATCGAGGACGGCAAGACCCCCAGCCGAACCATGAGAGCCGCCGTCCTTCGCGGCCAGGAAGACCTCCGTATCGAGGATGTCCCGGTCCCCACCGCCGCTCCCGGGGAGCTGGTCCTGCGCGTTGGCGCCGCCCTTACCTGCGGCACAGATCTCAAGGTCTACCGCCGCGGTTACCACGCCAAAATGCTCACTCTGGATCGCCTATTCGGCCACGAGCTCGCCGGAACCGTCGTCCAGGTCGGCGACGGCGTCACCACGTTCTCCATCGGCGACCGCGTCCTCCCGCTCAACTCCGCGCCCTGCGACGCCTGCTTCTTCTGCCGCAACAACCAGCAGAACCTCTGCGATGACCTCCTCTTCAACAACGGCGCCTACGCCGAGTTCATCCGCATCCCCGCGCGCATCGTCCAGAAAAACACCCTCCATATCCCCAACACCGTCCCCTTCGAGCATGCCGCCCTTACCGAACCGCTCGCCTGCGTCATCCGCGGCCTCGAAGAGTCTGGCGTTTCGCTTTCAGCTGAGTCGAGCGCTCAGGCCAACCAGACCGCCATCGTCCTCGGCGCCGGCCCTATCGGCCTGCTCTTCATCCACGCCGCCTCACTCCTCGGCCTCCACGTCATAGCTGTCGTGAAGCGCAAAGACCAGATCACCACCGCGCGCCACTTCGGCGCCGAGCAAGTCCTTCGCATTTCGGACGTCCCAGACCCCATCGCCGCAGCCCGCGCCCTCACCCCCGAAGGCCGGGGCGCCGACATCGTCTTCGAAGCCGTCGCTACTCCCGAAGCCTGGCAATGGGCCGTGCAGATGGCGCGCAAGGGCGGCCTCGTCAACCTCTTCGGCGGCCCTCCCAGCGGCACCACCGTCTCTCTCGACACCAACCTCATCCATTATTCCGACCTCACCCTCAAGGCCAGCTTCCACCACACCCCCGCCACCGCCCGCCGCGCCTTCGATCTCATCACCTCCGGCCGCTTCCGTGCCCAGGATTTCCTTACCGGCACGGCCACCATCGAAGACCTCCCAACCGTCTTCCGCCGCATGCTCACTCGCCCTGCCGACGGCATCGCCCCCGAGATAAAGACCGTCATCTTCCCCAGTTCCACCGAGCAACCCGAACCGCAAGCCGCCATCGAGGAGCACGCATGACCGTCCTCGCGAACCTCGCGCCCGCTCCAATTGACGATAGCCTGACAGGCGCGCCCGCTCTCTACCTCACCCCCGCCACACGCCCCTCGCTTGCCGAAGCCCAAGCCTGGTGCAAGACGCTCACCACCACCCACTACGAAAACTTCCACGTCGCCACTTTCTTCCTTCCCGCCGCACTTCGCCCTCACTTCCACAGCGTCTACGCCTTCTGCCGTACCTCCGACGACCTCGGTGATGAAGTAGCCGATACCGCAACGGCAACGCGCCTGCTCGCCATCTGGCGCGCCATGCTCCACCAGTGCTTCACCGACCCTGCCGCCTCGCGCCACCCCGTATACGTTGCGCTGCAGCCCACCATCGCGCAGCGCCACCTCCCCATCCAACCCTTCGACGACCTCATCTCCGCCTTCGAGCAGGATCAGGTCTACACCCACCACGAATCCCTCGCCACCCTCGAACAATACTCGCGCTACTCCGCCAACCCTGTCGGCCGCCTCGTCCTTCTCGTCAGTGGCTATCACTCCGAAGAGCTCATGCAGCTATCCGACGATATCTGCACCGGCCTCCAGCTAGCCAACTTTTATCAGGACGTCGTCGAAGATCGCGCCCGTGGCCGCCGCTACATCCCCGCCGACGCCATGCAGCGCTTCCACGTCACAGACGAACAACTCATCGCCCGCCACTTCGACGCCAACGTCCGCGCCATGATGCAATTTCTCGTGGCCGACGCCCGCGCCCGCCTCACCCGCGGCCAGCGCATCACCACCCTCGTCGCCCCCGACCTCGCCTCCACCCTGCAACTCTTCGTCAACGGCGGCCACGCCATCCTCGACGCCATTGCCGCACAGGACTACAACACCCTGCAATCCCGCCCCGTCGTCACCAAGACTGCCAAGCTCCGTCTCCTCGGCGGCGCGCTCTTCGGCAAGCTCTCCGCATTGCTCAAGCCCTCCCGCAAGGACACCCCCGCATGAGCGCAGCACAGTCTCCCGAAATACTCGCGGCCTACGCCGCCTGCCGTGCCATCGCCAAGCGCGAAGCCAAGAACTTCTACTATTCCTTCCGCGTCCTTCCGCAGCACAAATCCGACGCCATGTGCGCCGTCTACGCCTTCATGCGCAAAGCCGACGACCTCGCCGACGACGAATCCCTTTCCCTCGACGCCCGACGCGAAGCCATGGCCTCCTGGACCGCCGCCTGGCGAGCCTCCCGCACCGCACCCACCACCGACCCCATCTTCCTCGCCCTCAACGACACCCAGCA
>Ga0187887_10001884_pt1 | contig 17539 bp, 19 predicted proteins | sample June2016WEW_7_10_FD_132977 | JGI IMG/M metagenome (GOLD analysis project Ga0187887, IMG submission 132977) | Peatland microbial communities from SPRUCE experiment site at the Marcell Experimental Forest, Minnesota, USA - June2016WEW_7_10 | ecosystem: Environmental > Terrestrial > Soil >...
GCTTTCCGGAACCAGTACATCGCCCGATTGGGTTCACGACCGCTTAGGAACCGCCGTTCACGTCACCTCCTCGAACGATTCGTGTAACCTGGAGGGATGAGGAGATTCCTTGGTGTGGCGATCTTCGCCGCCTGGCTGGCGGGATGCTCTTCCTCGCCGGTGGCCACCGGCACCCAGACCACGGCGGGATCGGCAACGGGTGCACAGGCCGGGGGAAGTTCCAATCCGGTGGCGAAATACCTGGAGCTGGCCGGCTTTCGACTCGACGAGAAGGGTGCGGGAAACCTGCAGATTCGTTTTGTCGTGATTAACCACTCGGAAGCGGACCTCGGCGACATCTCGCTTCAGGTCAACGTGCGCGCCACTACCGCGAAGCCCGGGGAGCCTCCGTTGTTTTCGTTCCCGGTGAAGGTCGAGGGTCTGGGGCCCGGCGACGTGAAGGACGTCAGCGCGACAGTGCCCACCAAACTGAGGGTGTACGAACTGCCCGACTGGCAGTTTCTGCAGTCCGATTTCAAAGTCACCTCACCGCAATAGCGCCGGCAGGCTGCATGTTAGTCTGAATAGAGCGCTTCTCCGCTCGGACCCAACACGTGAAAGTCGGTTTCGTAAGTCTCGGCTGCCCCAAGAATCTTGTCGACAGCGAAGTCATGATGGGCCAGCTCGTGGAGCGTGGGCACCAGCTCACACCCAATCCAGGCGACGCCGATGTCATCGTGGTCAACACCTGTAGTTTCATCGACCCGGCCAAGCAGGAGTCGGTGGACACGATCCTCGAAATGGCCGAGTACAAGAAGACGGGCCGCGCGAAGAAGCTGATCGTTGCCGGATGTCTGGTGGAACGATATCGCGGCGACATTCGCAAGGACATGCCCGAGGTGGATGCCATCGTCGGGACGAACGAGCTGGAGCGGATTGTCGGTCTTTGCGAAGGAGATGAAGTCGCATCGGGCGCGGCTGCTCCGTACCTCTATCATGACCTGACGCCGCGAGTGCTGTCGACCCCGCGCCATTACGCCTACATCAAGATCGCCGAGGGCTGCGACCATCCCTGCTCGTTCTGCGTGATTCCGCAATACCGGGGGGCGTTCCGCAGCCGCCGTTTTGAATCGGTCGTGGCCGAGGCGACGCGCCTGTTCGCGCAGGGTGTGCGGGAGATCAATCTGATCGGCCAGGACACCACCTGCTACGGCGAAGATTTCGGCCTGAAGGACGGGTTGGCGCATCTGCTGGGCCGGCTCGCGCGGATTCAAACTGCGCAGCCGAAGTGGGTGCGGTTCCTCTACTGCTATCCGAACAAGGTGACGCAGCGCCTTCTCGACACCATCGCCGAGCACGACGCGCTGGTGAAATATATCGACATGCCGTTGCAGCACGCCAGCGGCGCGGTGCTCAAACGCATGAAACGCGGGGCTAACGGTGACATCTTTCTGCGGTTGCTGGAGCGGATTCGGGCGACCATTCCGGGCGTGGCCATTCGTACCAGCATGATTGTTGGGTTTCCCGGCGAGAGCGCTGCTGATTTCGAGACCCTGTGCGATTTCGTGAAAGCGGCCCGGTTCGATCGTCTGGGCGTGTTTTCATATTCGGACGAAGACACCAGTGCGAGCTATCAATTGGACGGTAAAGTGGACGCTCGCACTATCTACAATCGGAAGCGCCGCTTAATGGCATTGCAGCGTCGGATTTCAAAGGCGCGTAACCAGGCAATGGTAGGCAGCGAGTCCGATGTACTGGTGGAAGGCCCGTCAAGCGAGACCGATCTGTTGTGGCAGGCGCGGCTGTCCACACAGGCACCCGAGATCGACGGCGTCTGTCTGATTAACGATTTCGGGGACAATCCACCACGCCCCGGCGAGATGCGTCGCTTGCGAATCACCGAAGCGCATGATTACGATCTGGTGGGCGAGCTCATCGATGGGCCCTCCTCCGATTACGCGCCCATACCCGCCAATCCGTTCCGCATCCTCGCATCGCCAAGGCCGCAGACAGCGCCAATGGCCCGCTGAGGTTTGGCTATGCGGTGTCCCATATGCAGAAAAGAAGTGGACAACTCCAACACCTTTGCTCCGTTTTGCAGCGAACGATGCAAGCTGATTGACCTCGGCAAGTGGGCATCCGGCCAGTACGTTATTCCCGGCGCTCCCGATTCGAGCGAAGAACCGGACGAAGAAGAACGCCCGTGAAGCGGCTCGCATTCATCGTGGCAACGTGGTTCGGGTGCGGTTATTGGCCGTGGGGTCCGGGAACCGTTGGTTCGCTGGCCGCTATCGCGATCGCGTGGATCGCGGTGCATTTTGGCGGGTTCGGGCCGTCATGGTTCTTGCTTTGGGCAGTGCTGCTGACTCCGGCGGGCGAGTGGGCGGCCACGGTGGTTGAGAAGGAGGCGCACATTAAGGACCCGTCCATCGTGGTTGTGGATGAGGTAGCCGGTCAATGGCTGACTCTGGCTGGCGCAGTGACGCTCAACTGGAAAAGCTGGATTCTCGCCTTGGTTCTCTTCCGCGTCTTCGATATCTGGAAGCCGTGGCCGGCGCGCCGACTGGAGCGTCTACCCGCGGGAGCTGGCATCATGGCTGACGACATCATGGCCGGATTATATGGAGCGCTTGTGTTATTCGTGGCAGGGTGTTTCAATCTTTAGTGAATATGGCCGCAAGAAAAGACGTGAACGGGCGTCCGCAGATCGCACAGGTAACGCCGCGTGCCGCTATCGCCGGTGGCGAGTTTCAGATCCGCGGCAAGGGGCTCGCGGCCGGACCGGATCGCCCGCGCGTCACCATTGGCGATGCTCCGGCACAGGTGACAGTCGGGTCGGATTCCTTTGTTGTTGTGAAGGTTCCGGAAGGAGCGGCTGGAGATCTGATTGTGGAAGCGGGCAACCGCGCCAGCGCCGCATGGACCTGCGACATCGGCGTTCAGATCGCCGAGAACCTGCATCCCGTGGCCAATCCCGCAGTGGATCGCTTCGGCAATATTTATGCGACTTTCAGCGGCCAGCGCGGACAGAAAACGCCGGTGGCAGTCTACAAGGTGGATCTGAATTATTCCTCGCAGCCCTTTGTCACCGACCTGATGAATGCAACCGGCCTGGCGTTTGACCGCGCCGGCATCCTCTACATTTCGAGCCGCTACGACGGCATCGTCTACCAGGTGGACCCGGGCGGCGCGATGTCGGTGTACGTGGAAGGGATGGGCGTCGCCACGGGCATGGCCTTCGACGAAGAAGAGAACCTGTACGTCGGCGACCGCAGTGGGACCATTTTCAAGATCAGCCGCGAGCGCCAGATTTACGTGTTCGCCACGCTGGAAGCGTCGCTGGCCGCGTACCATCTCGCGTTCGGGCCGGACGGCTATTTGTATGTCACCGGACCCACCACTTCAAGTTTCGATGCGGTGTTCCGGGTCTCGCACACCGGCGAAGTGGAAGTGTTTTATCGCGGACTCGGGCGGCCACAGGGGCTGGCGTTCGATCACGACGGAAACCTCTACGTCGCCGCATCCTACGGTGGCCGGCGCGGCGTGGTGCGCTTCACTCCCGAACGCGAGGCAGAGCTCTTCCTCTCCGGTCCTGGCATTGTGGGCGTGGCCTTCACGCCGTCAAAGGCTCTGGCCGTGACAACCACTAACGCGCTATATCGCGTGGACGCCGGGATTCAGGGCAGGCCGTTGTTTTAGCCCTCTTGCCGGATGGCCGAAGCTGAAATCATCGCCGTTGGTTCGGAACTGCTCACCGCGGACAAGATCGACACCAATTCGCTGTGGCTCACCGCGGAGCTGAACGGAATCGGCATCGAGGTGGTCCGCAAGATCATCGTGGGCGACGAGCGTACGCGGCTTTCCGATTCGGTTCGCGCGGCGGCCGGACGTTCGGCGATCGTGATTGTCACCGGAGGTCTTGGGCCTACTGAAGATGACGTCACGCGCGATGCCGTGGCCGCGGCATTGGGCCGCCAACTGATCTTCAGCGAGCAGGTCTCTGAGGCGATCCGTGAGCGCTTCCGCAGCTTCGGGCGCAAAATGGCGGAGGTGAACAAGAGGCAGGCCTTCGTCATTGAAGGCGCGGAGGTGCTGGCGAATCCTCGCGGAACCGCGCCCGGGCAATGGTTGGACACGGGAACCGCGGTGATCGCACTCTTGCCGGGGCCGCCCCGCGAGTTGATGCCACTATTCACGGAAAAGTGCATCCCGCGGTTGCGCGCGAAGTTTGCTTCGCGGGTGATTCGGACGCGCTTTTTCCGCGCCACCGGAATCGGAGAGGCCGATCTCGACCAGGCGATCGCGCCAGTTTACACGCGCTACCGCAATCTGGCGACGACGATCCTGGCGAGCCACGGCGATTTGCAGATCCACCTGCGAGCGCAGTCGGACACCGAGGCGGAAGCGGACCGGCTGCTGGACGAGGTTGGCGGGCAGATCCTGCCGCTGCTGGGCGATAAGGTTTATTCGCGGAATGGCGATCCGCTGGAAGCAGTGATCGGTGCGGTCCTGCGGGAGCGTGGACAGACGTTGACCGTGGCGGAAAGCTGCACGGGCGGGCTGCTTGCCGCGCGGATCACTTCTATCCCAGGCAGCTCAGACTATTTCCGGGGCGGGTTTGTGACTTACGCCAACGAGACAAAAACATCGCTGCTGGGGGTGCCCGCGGATCTGATCGCGGAGCACACGGCGGTGAGCGATCCGGCGGCGCGAGCCATGGCCGAGGGAGCGAAGCGATGTACTCGAGCAGACTACGCTCTCTCGATTACTGGTTACGCGGGGCCCGATGGGGGCACCGCGGAGAATCCGGTTGGCACGGTGTTCCTGGGTCTCGCCACGCCCGCGGCAACCGACGCGCGCCGGCTGCGGCTCCCTGGCGACCGCGAGCGGATACGCACTTTCACCGTGCAGTATGCGCTGGACATGTTGCGCCACGCGCTGGGGATTTGAGGCGGGCTGAACCGTATGTTATCATGGAAGTCGAACTTGATAACACCATGATTCGAACGCAAATCAGCCTGGACGCAGAAGAATACGAGCTCGCACGCAAGGAAGCCCGGACGCTCGGCGTTTCCATAGCCGAATTTGTGCGCCGGGCAGTCCGCGACAAGCTCCCCGTACCGGACGGTGCGCCGTGGATGCGCTATGCGGGTTTTGTAGAGTCCGGCGATTCACGGTCAAGCCAATCCATCGACGATGTAGTCTATGGCGCGAAGGATTGATGCGTACGTCGACACGTCCGCACTGATCGCCTTTCTGGACCGCAGTGACAGCTATCACCAGGCCTTCCGTCGCTTGTTCGCGCAGCCGCCGTCGTTGATTACCTCTGCGTTAGTGGTTGCCGAAGGCCACGGGTGGTTTCTGCGCCGTTACGATCAACGCCGGGCGGTGGAGTTCCTGAGTTTCTTGCAGGAGCTGGCAGTCCTGCATGTGGCGCCATTTGGGCCGGATGACCTGCCGGAGACGATCGGTATCGTACAGCGATTTTCAGACCAGCGGCTGACTCTGGCCGACGCTCACGGATTAGTGCTGATGCGGCGGGCGCGCGTGAAAGCATGCTGGTCCACCGACCGGCATCTCGGCCTCACCGGGGTACCGCTGGTTATTGCCTGAATATTTTGTATTGACAGGCGCATTGGATTGTACGGCGTCCTCGCCTATGCCGTGGCGCAACAAACGCGTGAAATCGGCATCCGCGTGGCGCTGGGAGCGGAGTCCTCACGGCTGGCGCGAGAGGTCATCGGACACGGGCTGCGATTGATGCTCATGGGGATGGCCGTGGGGCTGCTCCTCGCGTTGGCGCTGACACGTTACCTCGCGTCTCTGCTTTTCGACGTGAAGCCAGCAGATCCGCTGACTTTCATCGCGGTATGCGCGGTGTTGATGTCGGCCGGGCTTCTGGCATCATGGTTGCCAGCCAGGCGAGCCGCGGCTGTCGACCCAATGCTCTCACTGCGGTGGGAGTAAAAAGCGCTACCTATTGCAGGTGCGTCCGCACCTTCTCACTGAGTGCTTTCCCGTCCACCCGAGCCCCTGCCAGCTTCGCCTTCACGCCGTTCATCACCTGCCCCATCTGCTTCGCCGACGTGATTCCGGTTTCTGCCAGGACCGCTGCAATCGCCGCATCGATATCGGCGTCGCTGGCGGACGCGGGCATGTAGGTTTCGATCAGCTTCCCTTCGCTCTCCTCTTTTTCGGCGAGCTCCGGCCGGTTGCCTTTGCGAAACATCTCGGCGGCGTCGCGGCGCTGCTTGATGAGCGTGTTGAGCACGGCCTGCTCCGAGTTTTCGTCGAGGGGCTTCATGCTGTCCACCTCCTGCTTCTTCAGCGCAGCCTTAATCATGCGGATCGCGCTGAGCCGTGCTTCATCGCGCGCGCGCATGGCGTCGGTCATATCTTTCTGAATTCGATCGAGCAGTGGCATCCCGTCTGTTATTCTAAACGTATCAACGCGACCCGCGTGGCCTTGCGCAACATGCAGGACGAGCGGCGCCTCACCAGACGCCATTTAAAGAAGCAGGTCATTTATGAAAATATTGATTGCCGAACCTCTGGCCCCGGCAGGGGTCAAACTCCTCCAGGAACAAGCGGGCTGGGACGTTGTCGTTTCCAACCCGAAGGAATATGCGCAGCATCTGGCGGATTGCGATGCGCTGCTGGTACGCAGCGCGGTGAAAGTCAACGCGGAAGTGCTGTCGAAAGCGCCAAAGCTGAAGGTCATCGGGCGCGCGGGTGTCGGCGTCGATAACGTCGACCTCCCAGCCGCCACGGCAGCCGGAATTCTGGTGATGAACACGCCCGGCGGAAACTCGGTCTCCGTTGCGGAACACACCTTTGCGCTGATGCTCGCACTGGCGCGCTCTATTCCGCAGGCGAGCGCGTCCACCAAGAGCGGCAAATGGGAGAAGAAGAAATTTCTGGGCAACGAAGTGCGCGGTAAAACGCTCGGCATTCTCGGTCTGGGCAGCATCGGCCGCGAGGTTGTGCGCCGCGCGAAAGCCTTCGAGATGCGCGTACTGGCCAGCGATCCGTATGTCAGTTCGCAGACGGCCACCAGCCTGGGGATTCAACTGGCCGGCATCGATGAGTTGTACGCCGAGAGCGACTACATTTCCTTGCATGTGGCGCTCACGCCGGAAACGAAGAGCATGCTGTCCACCGCCGCGTTCGAGAAGATGAAGACCGGTGTGCGCATCATCAATTGCGCGCGCGGCGAACTGGTGGATGAGAAGGCGCTGAAGGTGGCCATGGATTCCGGCAAAGTGGCCGGCGCCGCGCTCGACGTGTTTGAGAAGGAGCCCCCCGTCGACGACCCCATCCTCACCGTGGAAACTTTGGTGGCGACGCCGCACATTGGCGGTTCCACCGAAGAAGCGCAGGAAACGGTCGGCATTCGCATCGTCGAGCAGCTCATTGAGTATCTGAAGAACGGCGTGGCGATTAATGCCGTGAACATTCCCGCGCTCACCGCCGAGCAATACCGCACGGTGGGTCCGTACGTGGAACTGGCCGACCGCCTGGGCAGTTTCGCGGCGCACATCGCCATCGGTAACCCCAGCCGCGCGCGGCTCGTTTATCAAGGCAAGATCGCCGATCAAAAGACCGTTCTGATCCGCAACGCCGGAGTGGCCGGTGTACTGAGCCGGTCAACCTCGGTTCGGACAAATACCGTGAACGCCATGCAACTCGCGGACGACCGGGGTCTGACTGTTGCGGAGGTTCACGAACATCGCTCCGATCACACCGATTCGGTGCGCCTGGAATTAGAAACCGATCGTGGCACGGTGACGGTGGAGGGCGCGGTGGTGCTGGATCAGCCGAGGCTCATTTCGGTGGACGGCATCTATTGTGAAGCGCCGCTGGCCGGTCATCTGGTGTTCCTGCAGAATCAGGACGTACCCGGCGTGATCGGCTACGTAGGCAGCGTGCTGGGGAAGAATGGCGTCAATATCGCGACGTTCTCGCTCGGCCGCCGATCTGCGCAGGGCGACGCGGTGTCGGTGATCGCGACCGATCAGTCGGTTTCCGAGGCGGTGCTGCAGGAACTGCTGAAGAACCCGGCAGTGAAGCGCGCGCGCACCGTGGAGTTTCTGCACGCCGCGGAAACCGCGAAAGCGTAGCTCAACCTAATGCCGCTTCCAGCCCCGCGGCGGCATTCAGCAGCGCGGCATCGCGCCACGGCGCGGCGATAAGCTGCAGGCCAATGGGAAGGCCCGCCTCCGTCTTCCCGCACGGCATGGAGAGCGCGGGGAATCCGATTACGTTGATCCCGCGCACCAGGCGCGTCACAGCCAGACGCATTCCCGCCGCTTCGTCGGTGCGAGGCGCGGGCATCGGCGTGGTGGGTGTGAGCAACAGGTCCACCGTCTGCAGCAATCCATGGAATGACTCGATCATTTCCCGCCGCAGACGTTGTGCGTTGATGTACGCAGTGGCGGGCAGCATTCGTCCCTGATCGAGCAGCGCGAGTATGTCCTCTCCGAAATCGCCGCGCTGGCCCAGCCATGGTTCGTAGATTGCGGATGCCTCCGCCAAGAGGATCGTCCGGCCGACGGTGTTGAGCAGCTCCATATCGGGAACTGTCACGTGTTCGATGTGAGCTCCCGCGCGTATGAACGTGTCGGCGGCGTGCTTCACGGCGTGACTCACGTCGGGGTCCACGTTGTCGAAGAAGAAGTTCTCCGGCAGACCAATCATCAACCCCGCCAGCGACGGCTCGTGCTCAATTTCAAACTTGTGCCCGGTCATCCATGACAATGCACTGGCGGCGTCACGCACCGTTGGCGCGAGCGGGACCGCATGGTCCAGCGTCAGGCCGAGCGGCTGTATTCCTTCGCGGCTGACCAGCCCATACGTCGGCTTCACTCCCACCACGCCGCAGAAAGACGCCGGAATGCGCAGCGAACCACCAGTGTCGGTACCCGTGGCCAGGAAACACATCCCGTCGGCCACCGCGGCGGCCGAACCGCCACTCGACCCGCCGGGGATGCGAGCCGGATCGTGAGGATTGCGAATCGTCCCGTAGTGCGGATTGGCCGATGTTACGCCATAGGCGAGTTCGTGCAGGCCGGTCTTGCCAACCATCACCGCGCCCGCGAATTCGAGCCGCTGGACGATCTCCGCATCGACCTCCGGCACATTGTCGGCGAATATCTTCGACCCGGATGTGGTCAGCACACCGCTCGTCGACACATTGTCCTTGTGCGCGATGGGGATGCCGTGCAGCGGTCCGCGCAGACCCCCATCCGCGATTTCGCGATCCATCTCTTCCGCGCGTCCGAGAGCGGCATCGACGGTAACGGTGATAAAGGCGTTCAACTCAGGATTGCGCCGCTTGATGCGATCCAAACAATCACGCGTCAGCTCCACCGAAGAAACCCGGCGCGACGCAATGGCCGCCGAAGCTTCCTCCAGCGTCATTCGGCTTCCTCTTCCGGCTCGGGCAGATCAAGATCCACAGCCATTGGCGCGTCCGGGGGCAACTCCGCCGCCGCGCGCGCGATCTCAGCCCGCAATCGTTCGACAATGTCCGGCTCGCTCATGCCTGCGCCATTCTACAATAGGAGACCGATGGGCCCCGAACCGCTCACCAGACCACTAACAACTCTCAGCGACGAAGAGAGAATGTTCCGCGACACCGTTCGACGCTTCGCGCGTGAACGTATCGCGCCACACGTCCGCGCAATGGACGATGCCGCCGTCTTCCGCAAGGACCTGCTCCGCGAGATGTTCGAGCTGGGGTTGATGGGCGTGGAGATCCCGGAAGAGTTTGGCGGACAAGGCGGTTCGTTCTTCCTCGCGGTGCTGGCCATTGAAGCGATCGCCGAAACGGACCCGGCTGCCGCGGTGATCGTCGACGTTCAGAACACCATCGTCAACAACGTTCTGATGCGCTGGGGTACCGCCGAGCAGAAGACGAACTATCTTCCCCGTCTGGCGACCGACACCGTGGGCGCCTTCGCCCTTTCCGAGGCCGGTTCCGGTTCCGATGCCTTCGCATTGACCACGCGGGCCGTTCGCGAGGGCGAGTGTTTCCGCCTTACTGGCCGCAAACTCTGGATCACCAACGCCGCTGAAGCGGGCGTGTTTGTCCTGTTCGCGAACGCCAATCCCGAGGCCGGCCACCGTGGCATCACCTGCTTCCTCGTGGAACGCGAAACTCCCGGGTTCGAGGTTGGGAAAAAGGAAGACAAGCTGGGCATTCGCGCATCTTCCACCTGCGAGCTCATCCTGGACGATTGCCGAGTGCCCGCCGCCAACGTGATCGGCGAAGTAGGCAAAGGCTACAAGGTCGCCATCGAAACGCTGAACGAGGGCCGCATCGCGATCGGCGCGCAGATGGTGGGGCTGGCCCAGGGGGCACTCGATCACGCCATCGCGTACGCGCGACAGCGGAAGCAGTTCGGTCAGGCCATTGCCGAATTTCAGGGCGTCCAGTTCGAGCTGGCCCGCATGGCGACCGCCGCAGGAGCTGCGCGCCTGCTGGTGTACAACGCGGCGCGCATGCGAGATGCCGGCGTCCCGTTTGTCACCGAAGCCGCCATGGCCAAGCTGTATGCCTCAGAGATCGCGGAATCGAACGCCTCCCGCGCCGTGGAAATCTTTGGCGGTGTTGGATTTACGAAGGATTACCCGGTGGAGAAGCTCTACCGCGACGCTAAGATCGGCCGCATTTATGAAGGCACTACGAACATGCAGATGATGACCATCGCCAGACAGTTGCTGGGAGCCTGATCGTGTTCCAGCAACCTCGCGCCCGCACGTATCGTCATAGAAAAGTGGCTTTGTTTTCTCCCGCTCGTCTGACCCTCGCCTCGGTCCTGTTCACCGGCCTCGCGATGCCGGCTCTGGCCGCAACCAGCGCCCAGCTCAGTGATGAACAGATCAACGAGATCATCACGAAGTTCGCCGCCAAGGAATCGGAATTCTCGAAGGCGCGGCAGAACTACACCTATCGTCAGTCAGTGAAGGTGCAGACGCTGGACGACTCCGGTCAGCCGGACGGCGGCAAATATCAGATGGTCAGCGACATTATCTTCAACCCGGACGGCAAGCGCACGGAACGCGTCGTCTATGCGCCGGTGAACACGCTGGAAAAGCTGCTCCTCACTCCCGAAGACATGCAGGATCTACAGGACGTGCAGCCTTTCGTGCTCACGTCGGATGAGATCCCCGAGTATTACATCCGCTATCTGGGACACGAGCAGGTGGACGAGGTGCCGTGCTACGTGTTCGCGGTGAAGCCCAAGCAGATGAACCCCACCAAGCGTTATTTCGAGGGCGAAATTTGGGTGGACGACAAAGATCTACAGATCGTGAAGACCTATGGGCGCGGCGTCGGCAATTCCAGAAACGCCAAGGGCCAGCAATTCCCCAAGTTCGAGACGTACCGCGAACAGATCGACGGGCGCTATTGGTTCCCCACCTACACCTACGCGAACGACACGCTGAACTTCCCCGAAGGCCCGTTGCGCATGAAGATGGTCATGAAATACGAGGACTACAAACAGTTCAAGAGCGACGTGAATATCAAGTACAGCGACGATACCACTCAGCCCCAGGGCGAGGCCGCCCAACCTGCGAAGCTCGCGCCGCCGCTGGATCCGAAGGATAAGAAATAGGACTCATTCCGCGAGCCCAGCCTACTTCGGTGCGGCGCTGCCGTGCTCCACGTAACTCTTCAATCGCGTGAACTGTTCGGCCAGCACACCGTCCACCGGGGGAGCCCACGTATTCAGCCCGGCGGCCGAGTAACCGCCAATTGCGTATGTGACTTCCAGCCTGGTGCCGCCATCGGCGGGAGACAGTTTGATTTGCATGCTTCCTGCCGCGGCCAGGGACTGCAGAGGGCCAAGCGTGCCGGTCATCGTCAGCGCCTTTCCGGGCGCGGCGTAGACAACTTCGAGGTGACGAACGGAGCCGCCGTTGGGCAGCTTCTCGCAGAAGCAACCCCCGGCCTTATCGTCAATGCTTAGATTGTGCGCATCCTGCGAGAACGTGTGCCGCGAGTTCCACCATTCGCCAACGTCGTGTACGAGGCGCTTGTAAACATCCTCGGGCGTCGCCTGGATAGTGAGCGTGGTCTTCACCGTGAATCCGTTTGCCGCCGAATCGAGAACGTCAGCGTTCATCCCTTGCACGAACGCAAACGCAAGCACCACGCAAACCGCAAGACATCGAAAAGTCATCCTCACAGTTTGCCAGAGTCCGCGAGAACAGGCATCTTACAGGCCCGCTTCACGCCAGCCTCAGGTTGCGGAATTGAGAGATCAGCTCAAAATTGGTGCGCACGGCGCGCGGGGACTCGCCGCGCTGATCGATGGCGCTTTCCCGCACATGCCCCAGCGCGGAGGCCAGCCTCAAATACTCCACCTTCGTGGGATCGATACCCATAATGCGGCAACAAGTGGAATCCACTGCCGCGAGATCCCGCCCCATCACCAGCACTCCGGCATGCTTCGGTTGTCCCTGAATGGGCCCGTTGCCCTCCATGCCCACGATGCCATCCACCAGCGCGAAGGTATTTCGAAACGTGCGGTTCAGCTCGGCGATAGCCCGTGGAATGCCGATGTAGTGCAGCTTGTTCTTGGGCCATCCATACACCGCGCCGGGCACCAGGCCGAACAGATTCTTCATGGAAAGCGTGGCGCCGGCCCAATGATGCGTCTTCATCTTCGCCACCGACACGATCAGATCCGCGCCAAGGGCGCTTTGCGGGAAATAGAAACGCTCGCCCGCGAACCCTTCCACCGGACGTACATCGTCGCGGTTCAGATCCGTGAAAACGCCTTCGAAATCACGGATGCCATGAAGATACCGGGCTTCTTCGGCCAGACCCAGCGTGTCCCGCCGGTGCCCCGGCCCTTCGCCGATGCGCACCTCGGCCGCACCCAGCGCCCGAAACGCTTCAAGAGCAGACGCCAACACCGCCATGTCGGTGTTGATCGCCGTGGCCGAATCGAACTCCACCAGGTTCGGCTTCAGCAGCACGCGCTTGCCGCGCACATTGAGCCCGCATAATCGCGCGCCTTCGAGGATTTTCGCGACGAGGTCCTCCTCGTACGATGCCGCCTTGAGCACGGCTACGGGCGATTTGCCTGGCGGACCGGCTTCGGGCACGCCGTCTCCGGATCGCGACGCTTCCACCGACAGGATTCCCGCGCCGGCCCCAACGCCAACCAGTCCCATGAATTTCCTCCGGTTCATGCGCGGCTCCCGGCTACGGGCACGCGGAACGCGTTCCCATTGCCGTCGGGATGCGCCATCGATTCGAGAGCGGCCAGCAGTATGTCTTTGCCCGGCTCGTTATCGGGAGGCGCGGTTTCTTCGCCGAGATTGCGCAGCGCAATGGAGAGCCATGCCCGTGCCAGCCGCGAATGAGTCTGTTCGAACAATCCGCGCGCGTGACGAATTTCCTTGCTTAGGTCGTTCTTGCGCGTCTGCAGGCCCAGCAGAGCCAACGCCGTTGTTTCCGGATACGACGGCAGATCGATTCCTAACGCGCGGCGGCTCCCATAATTCCAGCCACCGTCACAGCACTTGCGGGTGAGGATCAGTTCTTCGGCGTCGCGGACGCGCGCGTCCACGCCGGCATAATGCGATGCCGCCATGTGCAGCGCGACGACGGCGTGAGCCGTCGGTTCAATCCACGATGACGTACCGCGCAGCCACGGCCAGCCATGATGCGATGTGTCGTTGTCGGGATCGCCAGGTTGGAACATGGACACCAGCCGCGCCAACCAGTTGCCTTCACGGCCCTGCGTTCCCAACAACCAGCGCACGCCGCGCGTGAACCGGTCATCGAACTGTCCCCGCGCGCAGCAGAGGTGAACTCCGAGTGCCGTTACCCATGTTCCCGGACCTTCCACATCCGCGCCGGGCCGCCAGCTTCCATCCGGCAATTGCCAGCTCTCCACCAGTCGCCAGGCCCGCTCCAGCACCGCCTGATCCGCGCGTCCCTCCAGAGCGAGCATTGCATACGCGGTTGGCTCCATCCAGGATCGTTTGCCGGGGAAATAGCCCCAACCGCCGTCGTCGTTTTGGGTGCGCAGCAGGAGATCCAGGCGCTGGCTGAGGGATGCGGCCATCTCCTGTATTATCGGGAGGTTAGCCGCCTGACTTTAGCGGAACGTTCAGCGGTTCGAATTCGATCCAGTTGACGGCCACGCCGAGCCAGCGTCGATCCTCATTTATTTCGAGGTCAAATGGCCGGATGGTGCGAGCCGTGTGCAGGATCAGGTGCAGCGGCTCCTTCGCGCCGCATGCTGGGACAACGGCGGAGAGCAGCCAGCCGTGATCGGCTGATTCTTCTACCGTGCTCTCCAGGCGAACGCCGTCGCAGGAGAGCCAGATGTCCCGCGCCAGGTCGTTTTGGAGATGCAGGCAGATGTGCATACGTAGACACAAGCCGGATGAGCGGGCGATGGGGAAGCAGAGGTGCGAGCCGGTCGCCGGACCCGTCCAGCGAAAGGTACCGAGATTCTCGCCCCACTCAGGTTCGTATAAGTCGAAGCTCTGAAGTTGAGCGTCGAGGGTGAACCGTTCGGCAGCTTCGAGGCGTCGCAGTTGCAGGTCTTCCGCGGCGGTCCCTTTATAGAGCGAATTGCGGCGAGCGTACGCACCCGGCTCCATCGGACGCCCGATCTCAACGGTGACCGCCTTGTTGGCGACGTAAGAGCGGATCACCTCGACTAGTTCCGTCTGACGGAAATCGACCCCGGAGCGGATGCGCCCGATCATGGCGCGCTGCTCGGCGTCCATCCGATGGCGGTATGAGTCCCGCCGCCAGGCCGCGTTGAACTTGAAGACAGTCAACTCGTTGGTGGCGGCGAAACGGGCGCCGGCAGCGAATGCGCGCTGCTCGAATTCGACATCGGCCGGGTACACAAGTGCCGCGGGATCGCCCCATGGTCCGATGCGAGAGAGCAGCGCCCGCCGGAGGAACATCGCGGATGGCACGCCGAAGTCGCGGCGGCCAAATTGACCGTTCGCGAAGATTCCCGTTGTCGAAAGGACGCCTGCGCCGGGCGGGCCATACATGACACCAACAGAGTGGACGATGTCGGCTTCCGATTGACGGGCGACGCGGAGGACGGTCTCCAGGTGAGTGGGATACCAGACATCGTCGTGGCCAAGGTAGGCGATGTACTCGCCACGGGCGAGCGTTGCGCCATGGTTGTTCGGAGCCGACTGCGAGCCGGAGTTTACGGGCAGGTTGACCCAGCGGAGGCGAGGATCGCAAAAGGAGGCGACGACGTCGCCGGAGTCGTCGGTGCAGCCGTCACCCACGACGATCATTTCAAACTCCGTAAAGGTCTGGAGCAGAGCAGATTCGATGGCGCAACGAAGGACGCTGCTCCAGTTATAGGTGGCCGTTATTACAGAGATTATGGGCGAACCCGTCATCGCGAACCAGTGTGTGATTCAGAATCGTGTGGGATCACGCCCGAGCCGTCCCTGGGGCCGTGGATTTCAACGATTTCGCCGCGCCCGTAATGAGTGTACTTCAACCCAGGCACATTCGCCGTGGAGCGACGACGGGACCGGCGATCCGTCGGTTTTCCGGGCAGTGACTGTATACTGAACTCAACCCTGAGGTTCAACCGGGGACTCCGTTCGCCGAGGTGGTGTTTGAGTCCAGGCCCGAAGAAAGACGTGCAGACAGTAACCGTTGATGGACAGCCAACTCAGAAACTAATAGATGGCGTAACCATTCAGCCAGCCGTAACACACTTGGACGACCGCGGAACTCTTTGCGAGATCTTCAGTCCCATGCGCGCTCCAAGTCCCGCCCCGCTCGTCTACGTCTACCAGTTCACGATTCGCCCGGGCAGAATTAAGGGTTGGCACGTCCATCACCTGCACGACGACCGGATCTTCATGAGCCAGGGGCAAGTGAAGGTGGTCCTCTACGACAGCCGGACGAGCTCGCCGACTTTCGGCTTGATTAATGAGATTTACCGCAGCGACCTCAGGCGAGATTTGATGATTATTCCGGCCTTCGTTTACCACGCCCATCAGAATATCGGGTCAACGGATGCGCTATTCATCAGCATGCCGACGCGGCCATACAACCACGAGAGCCCCGACGTCTACCGTTTCCCCATCGACAGCGATCAAATCCCGTATCGCTTTGAAGATCGCAAAGGTTGGTAGGAAAAGGCTCACTTCGAGTCGACAACGAAACGTTGAGCGATATCCTGCTGAGCGGCGGCCGACCTACTTCAGCAACCCCAGTTTGTCCAGCGGCCAGTAGACAAACACGGCCTTTCCGTAGATGTAGTGGCGCGGAACGGTGCCCCAGGCGCGGCTGTCGTTGGAGGAACTCCGGTGATCGCCCAGAACGAAATACTCGTCCGGCTGCACCACCATCTGCGCCATGGATTGCTGATCCTCGTATTCGGGCGGGACGTAGGCCTCATGCAGCGGTGCGCCGTTGACAATCACCGCGCCCCGGTCTATGGAAATCTGGTCGCCCGGGATGCCGATCACCCGCTTTATGTATGACTTACTGGGGTCTCGCGGATACCAGAACACCACCATGTCGCCGCGCTGAACCGACCCGATGGACCGATACAAAAACTTGTTGATGAAGATCCGCTCCTGGTCCACCAACGCGGGCATCATGCTGGTCCCTTCCACCTTAACCGGCTGATAAAGGAACAGGATCACCATTACTGCAATCACCACTGAGAGCGTCAGATCGCGCATCCAGTGGAACAGCGCGCGCAACGGCGGCGTGGGCAACGGCGCTACAGGTTCGACGGTGGGCGTAACTTCGGCGGAGGCCATCCGAGTTGAGTGAGTACCTATTAGAACATGATGCGCCGCACCCCGGCAATGGTTACATCGGCCTGCGTGGTACTAAAGCCTTGAGCAGACAGGGGCTGTGCTAAAGTAACGCGATGTGAAGGTCCTCATTTTCCTTGTGATTGCCGCTCCGTTGACGGTTCTCGCGCAGGAGCCTGCATATTTGAATCCCTCGCTGCCCCGCGAGCAGCGCGTCGACGACCTGATCTCGCGCATGACCCTGGAAGAGAAAGCATCGCAACTGGTGAACCAGGCGCGAGCCATTCCACGTCTGCAGGTTCCCGCCTACGACTGGTGGAGCGAGGCGCTGCATGGCGTGGCCCGCGAGGGATTCGCCACCGTTTTTCCGCAGGCTATCGGGCTGGGCGCCACCTGGGATGCACCGCTGATCCACGAAATGGCCACGGTGATCGGCGTGGAGGCACGAGCCAAACATTATGAGGCCGTGCGGCACGGGCGGCGCGACATTTTCGAGGGGCTCACTTTCTGGTCGCCGAACATCAACATTTTTCGCGATCCGCGCTGGGGCCGCGGACAGGAGACGTACGGGGAAGATCCGTTCCTCACCGCGCACATCGGGATTGCCTTTGTCACAGGCCTGCAGGGCGACGATCCGAAATATCTGCAGGTGGTGGCCACGCCAAAGCACTTCGCCGTGCACAGCGGGCCGGAACCGATGCGGCACGGGTTCAACGTGGAGGTGTCCAAACATGACATGGAAGACACCTACCTGCCCGCGTTTCGCGCCACC
>Ga0187887_10001886_pt1 | contig 17536 bp, 22 predicted proteins | sample June2016WEW_7_10_FD_132977 | JGI IMG/M metagenome (GOLD analysis project Ga0187887, IMG submission 132977) | Peatland microbial communities from SPRUCE experiment site at the Marcell Experimental Forest, Minnesota, USA - June2016WEW_7_10 | ecosystem: Environmental > Terrestrial > Soil >...
CTTCTTGAGCTCCGGCACGATCTTGTCGCGATAAATTTCTTGCAATCTTGCTGCCATGTGACTCTCGCTTTACTTCGCGTCGACCATTTCTTTGTTCGACTTGAACACGCGCACCTTGCGGCCGTCCGAGAGCGCCTTGAATCCCACCCGGTCGCCCTTCTGGGTGGCGGGATTCACCACCAGCACGTTCGAGATGTGCAGCGGCGCTTCGCGCTCGATGATGCCGCCCTGCACGCCCGCGTTCGGGTTCGGGCGCTGATGTTTCTTCGCCATGTTGAGGCCCTCGACGCGCACGCGATCGTCCGCGAGCACTTCGATGACCGTGCCCTTGCGGCCCTTGTCGCGGCCGGTCGTGAGGATCACGAGGTCGCCTTTGCGTATCTTATTCATCTCAAAGCACTTCCGGAGCCAGCGAAATGATCTTCATGAACTGGACATTGCGCAGCTCGCGCGTCACCGGCCCGAAGATGCGGGTGCCGATGGGCTCGAGCTTGTTGGTCAGCAGCACCGCCGCATTGGTGTCGAAGCGGATCAACGAGCCGTCCGCGCGGCGCACGCCGCGCTTGGTGCGCACGACCACCGCGTCGTACACCTCGCCCTTCTTGACCTTGCCGCGCGGAATCGCGTCCTTGATGCTCACCTTGATGACATCGCCCACGGCGGCATAGCGCCGCTTCGAGCCGCCGAGCACCTTGATGCACATCAAGCGCTTGGCGCCCGAGTTGTCGGCGACGTTGAGCATGGTTCTAAGCTGAATCATGTCGACCCCTTACTCGGCTCGCGCGCGCTCGACGACGCGCACCAGCATCCAGGATTTACGTCGCGAAAGCGGCCGGCACGGCTTGATCGACACCGTGTCGCCTTCCTTGCACTCATTGTTCGCATCGTGCGCCAACAGCTTCGTGGTGCGGCGGATGTACTTGCCGTAGGTCGGATGCTTCACCAGACGCTCGACCGAGACCGCGATGGTCTTGTCCATCTTGGTGCTCACCACCTTGCCCGTGAGCAGCCGCTGGCCGGTCGTCCCTGCGGCGTTCGTGGCCGCATCCGCCCCGGGGAGCGTCGTTTCCGTCGTGGTCGACATCAAACCTTACCTCCGCCCGCGCCGCCCTCAGTGCGCGCACGCGCCTGTGCGAGCACGGTCTTCACTCGTGCAATGTTCTTGCGGACCTTCGCGAACTGGTCCGGTTTCGCCGCCTGCCCCGTGGCGCGCGCCATGCGAAGATTGAATTGCTCGCGGCGCAGCTTGATGAGCTCCTCGCCGAGAGCGCCGGGCGCCTTGTCGCGCAATTCCTTAGCCTTCATGTCCGCACCTGTCGTTTGACGAATGTCGTCGATACGGAGAGCTTCGCCGAGGCGAGTCGAAACGCCTCGCGGGCGATCTCCTCGCTCATGCCCTCGATCTCGAACAGCACCTTGCCGGGCAGCACCTTCGCCACCCAGTACTCGACGTTGCCCTTGCCCGAGCCCATGCGAACTTCGAGCGGCTTCTGGGTGATCGGCACATCCGGGAACACCCGGATCCAAATCCGGCCGCCGCGCTTCACGTAGCGCGAGATGGCGCGGCGCGCCGCCTCGATCTCGCGAGCGGTCATGCGCGCGCGGTCGGTGGCCTTGAGCCCGTATTCGCCGAACGCGACGGTGTTGCCGCGCTGCGCGGTGCCCGCGATCCGGCCTTTGAATTGTTTGCGGAACTTGGTCCGCTTCGGCTGCATCATGTGTGATTACCTGACGTTCAATTCTGCGCCGGCGGTGCGGCGGCCTCGACGGGCTTCGCCACAGCTGCGGCCTCGGCCGGTGCCGCATCGGCCTCAGCGACCTCCGCCTCCGGCTGATCGAACACCTCGCCCTTGAAAATCCAAACCTTGATGCCGATCACGCCGTACGTGGTCTGCGCCTCGGCAAGCCCGTAATCGATGTCCGCGCGGAACGTGTGCAGCGGCACCCGGCCTTCGCGATTGGTCTCGGTGCGCGCAATCTCGGATCCGTTCAAGCGGCCGGAAATGCGCACCTTGATGCCGAGCGCGCCGGAACGCATGGTGTTGGTCACGGCGCGCTTCATCGCGCGGCGGAACATCACGCGCTTCTCGAGCTGCTGGGCGATGCCCTCGGCGACCAGCTTGGCGTCGAGCTCCGGCTTTCGGATTTCGGCGATATTGAGGCGCACGTCCTGGACCGTCATCCCCAGGATCTTGGCGACGGCGGCGCGCAGCTTCTCGATGTCCTCGCCCTTCTTGCCGATCACGATTCCCGGCCGGGCCGTGTGGATGGTGATGTTGGCGCGGCGCGCGGCGCGCTCGATGTGAATGCGGCTGACCGAAGCGTCGGCGAGCTTCTTCGCGAGGAACTCGCGCACCAGGAAATCGGTGTGGATGTTCGAGGCGAACGTCTTCGTTCCGGCGTACCACTTCGACGTCCAGTCGCGCGTGATGCCGAGACGGATGCCAATCGGATTTACTTTCTGACCCATGCTGTTTTAGGCCTCTCGCTTACCGTCGGACACTTGAACCAGGATGTGGCTGTTGCGCTTGGCGATGCGCACGCCCCTGCCCTTGGCGCGTGCTTGAAAGCGCTTGAACATCGGCGCCGGATCGACCTCGACGCGCGTGACCTTCAGGTCGTCCACGTCGGCGTTGAAGTTGTTGTAGGCGTTGGCGATGGCCGAGTCGAGCACCTTGAGCACGATGCGCGCGCCCTTCTTCGGCATGAACTTCAAGGTGGTAACCGCGAGCGTCGCGGACTTGCCGCGGATGGTGTCCACCACCAGGCGGCACTTCTGCGGAGAGATACGCGCGTAGCGCAGTTTCGCTGTGGTTTGCATGCTTACTCCGCCGCCGAGACTTTCTTGTCGCCCGAGTGCGACTTGAAGGTGCGGGTGGGGGCGAACTCACCGAGCTTGTGACCGACCATGTTCTCCGAGACGAGCACCGGGACATGGAGGCGCCCGTTATGCACCGCAATGGTGAGACCCACCATGTCCGGAATGATCATCGAGCGGCGCGACCAGGTCTTGATCGGCCGGCGATCGTTCTTCTGACTCGCCGTCTGCACCTTCTTGGCGAGGTGCAAATCGACGAACGGACCTTTCTTGAGCGAACGAGGCACTGCGATATCTCCTAGGAAGCTCTAAACCGTTACAGCCGTTTGTTCTTGCGGCGCTGGACGATCATGCTGTCCGTGCGCTTGTTGTGGCGGGTCTTCTTGCCCTTGGTCTGCAGACCCCACGGGCTCACCGGATGCGGATTACCCTGGCCGGATTTGCCTTCGCCGCCGCCGTGCGGATGATCGACCGGGTTCATGACCACGCCGCGCACCGTCGGGCGCACGCCGAGCCAGCGCACCGCCCCCGCCTTGCCGAACACGCGCAGATTGTGTTCGTCGTTGCCGACCTCGCCGATGGTGGCTCGGCAATCGATGTGGATCTTGCGGATCTCGCCCGACTTCAGGCGGACGCTCGCATACAGACCCTCGCGCGCCGCGAACTGCGCCGAGCCTCCGGCGCTGCGCACCAGCTGCCCGCCCTTGCCCACCTTGAGTTCGATGTTGTGCACCGTGCTGCCGACCGGAATGTGCCGCAGCGGCAGGGCGTTCCCCGCCTTGATCGGGGCGTCCGCGCCGGAGCGGATCTCATCGCCCGCCTTCACGCCCTTCGGCGCGAGGATGTAGCGGCGCTCGCCATCCTTGTAGAGCACGAGCGCGAGATGCGAAGTGCGGTTCGGATCGTACTCGAGGCGCTCGACGACGCCGGGAATACCGTCCTTGTCGCGCTTGAAATCGATGATCCGGTAGCGCTGCTTGTGACCGCCGCCGATGTGGCGCGTGGTCTGCCGGCCGGAATGATTGCGGGCGCCGGTACGATTTTTCTTGGTGGTCAGCGACTCGATCGGTCCGCCCTTGTGCAGATGCGAGCGGTCGATCTTGACCACGAATCGCGTGCCGGGGGAAGTCGGTCTCATCTTGATGAGTGCCATGATCCTTCAGTCCTTACTTCGCGCTGCCGGTGAAGTCGATCGACTGGCCGGCCTGCAAGCGCACGTAGGCTTTCTTGTGGCCGTTGCGCTTGCCGGGAACGTTCTTGAAGCGGCGGGTCTTGCCGGGCTTGTTGAGGAGGTTCACGCCCTCGACCTTGACCTCGAACATGAGTTCGACCGCGGCCTTCACGTCGCTTTTGGTCGCATCGCCGAGCACACGGAATACGTATTGATTGCCCTTCTCGGCGATGGTGGCGGCCTTCTCAGAGACATGCGGCTGCACCAGCACGTTCATCAGTCGTTCTTTATTCATGCGCGCCTCCGAGACGCTGTTCGAGCAGCTTCAACGCGCCGACGGTCGCGATGACCTTGTCGTGCTTGATGAGGCTCACGGGATCGAGCGAGGCGACCGGAATCACCTCCACGTAGGGAATGTTGCGGGCCGCGAGGAACAGCTTTTCCTCGAATGCCTCGACCAGAATCAAGGCGCGGGTGAGGCCAAGCTCTGCCAGCTTGCCGATCAAGAGCTTGGTTCGCGGGGCGGAGAGCTCGAGGCTCTCGACGGCGACCAGACGATCCTGGCGCACCAGCTCCGAGACCATCGACTGCATCGCGGCGCGATACATCTTGCGGTTCACTTTCTGGGTGAAATCCCGGGGGCGCGCGGCGAAGGCGCGGCCGCCGCCGACCCACAGCGGGCTTCGGATCGAACCGGCGCGGGCCTGACCCGTGCCCTTCTGGCTCCAGGGCTTCTTGCCGCCGCCGCGCACTTCGGCACGCGACTTCTGGCGCTTGGTGCCCGCCCGGCCGCCGGCCATATAGGCGGTCACGACCTGATGCACCAGCGCCTCGTTGTAGGCCCGGCCGAACGCGACATCCGATAACTGGATTTCGCTCGAGGACGCGGCATTTTTTAGCTGCAACTTCATGGCGGTCACTTCTTGTCAGTTACTTCTTGGCGGCCTTGGGTGCCGCCGCGGGCTTGGCGGCGGGCTTGGCCCCGGGAGCGGCCGGCGCCTTGTTCGGCGCGAGACGCTTGCGGCGCAGCTGCGCCTCCGCCTTGACGGACGGACGCACGATCACGCGGCCGCCTTCGGAGCCGGGCACGGCGCCCGAGATCAACAGCAGATTGCGCGGCACGTCGATATCGACGATGCGCAGGTTCTCGATGGTGCGGTTGCGCACCCCCATATGACCCGACATGCGCTTGCCCTTGAACACGCGGCCCGGCGTCTGGCGCTGACCGATGGAGCCCGGCGCACGGTGCGAGACGGAATTTCCGTGGGTCTTCATGCCGCCCGCGAAGTTGTGGCGCTTCATGGTGCCGGCGAATCCCTTGCCGACCGTGGTGCCGGTGACATCGACCACCTGGCCCACTTTGAACATGTCCACCTTGATCTCGCCGCCCGCGGCGAGCGACTCGCCCTCGCCCTTCTTCAGGCGGAATTCCCGGGAAGCATCGCCCGCGGCCACGTTGGCCTTGGCGAAATGGCCCGCCAGCGCCTTGGACACCCGCGAAGGGCGCCGGCTGCCGATGGTGACTTGAATGGCGCTATATCCGTCGGATTTCTCGCTTTTGACCTGCGAAATGCGATTGGGGAGCGCCTCGACGACCGTCACGGGGACGGTAACGCCGGCGTCAGTAAAAACGCGGGTCATGCCGCATTTGCGGCCAACCAGACCAATGGTCATTGTCAATCCTCATAACGCAGAACCGGTTAGGGCTCCGCTTTGCAATTAGCCGGCGGTTTGGATGCTCGAGACCCCAGGACCCTTGGGCCGGCCGGCCGCGATTGCCGGTACGTACCTTGGATAACTGGCGTCGGCGCCCACGCGCTCCGACCTCAAAATTGGACGGCGGAGTATACCGGACTTCGTGAGCAGTACAAGTTTTTGAAAGACCGGTACCCGCCGTTGCCCGGGCGAGCGGTGCCCGCAGGCCTATGCTGCATCGCAGCACTACGCTCGCGGCACCTCGGGCGGTTCGACCTCAAAGCGGACCCGCCCGAGAGATTTCCGCGAGAAAGGCATCGCCGTACTCGTCGAGCTTCTTCTGCCCGACGCCCGGGATATCGAGCAACCGGTCGGCCGTACCCGGCTTCTGCGCCGCCATGGCCTGTAGCGTCCGGTCGCTGAACACCACGTAGGCCGGCACCTTGCGCTCATCCGCCAACCGTTTGCGAAGCGCCCGCAGGCGCTCGAACAGCACGGCATCCGGCGCCGCGTCCGCGTCCTCGTCCTCGTCGGTCGCTACCGGGGCCCCAACGGGCACACGCCGAATCGGCGCACCCCGGGCCTGCGGCGCGCGCGCCGGACGCCCCGGATCGCCCGCAAGCGGCGCCCGCGCGTTCCGCGCCTGCTCCACGATGTCCCGCCCGGTGCAATTCCCGCACGATTCCCCGCATGCGGGCACCTCTTCCGCGAAATGGCCCGCGAGGCGGCGCCACAGGCACGAACCGGCGTCCGCCAGGTCGAACATGCGGCGCACGGCGCGGCGCTGCTGATCCGCGACCTCGGAGTCGGCGGCACCCGAGCCCTCGATCAGCCGATCGAGCGAAATCACGTCCGCCCACGAATAGAACAGGACGCAATCGGCCGGCGCACCGTCGCGGCCCGCGCGGCCGATCTCCTGGTAATACCCCTCGATCGAGCGCGGCATGTCGCGGTGAAGCACGTAGCGTACGTTCGATTTGTCGATTCCCATGCCGAAGGCGATGGTGGCGCACACCACGTCGAGATCGTCGCGGCTGAACTCGTCCTGTACCCTCGCACGCTCCTCGGGCGTGAGTCCGGCGTGATACGCCGCCGCCCGCACCTTGCGTTCCCGCAAGAACTCCGCCGTCGCCTCCGCCGCCTTGCGCGAGAGGCAGTACACGATGCCGGACTCGCCGCGGCGCGCACGGACGAGGCGCAGGATCATGTCCCGCACGCCGGTACCCGAGCCTTTCTTGACGGCATACAGGCGCAGATTGGAACGGTAGAAGGAGCCACGGACGTGCAGCGGATCGCGCAGCGCCAATTGCTCCGCGATATCGTTCTTGACGCGCGGCGTCGCGGTCGCGGTGAGAGCGAGCACCGGGATGCGCGGAAAGCGCCGCTTGAGTCCGGCGAGGTTGCGATACGCCGGGCGAAAATCGTGACCCCACTCGCTGATGCAATGCGCCTCGTCCACCGCGACCACCTTCAAGTCGAGCGACTCGAGCAAATGCCCGACGGAGGCGTCGAGGCCCTCGGGCGCGGCGTACAGAAGCTCGAGTTCTCCCGCCTTGAGCCGCGCCGTGCGCCGCGAGCGCTCGGCGGCGTCCAGCGACGAGTTCAGGAAAGTGGCGCGGATTCCCAGCTCGCCCATCGCATCGACTTGATCCTTCATGAGCGAGATCAGCGGCGAAACCACCAAGGTCACCCCGCCTTTGAGCCTCGCGGGAATCTGATAGGTCACCGATTTTCCGGCGCCGGTGGGCATCACGGCGAGACAGTCGCGGCCGGCCATCACCGCCTCGATGATCTCGAGCTGTCCCGGACGGAACGACGGATACCCGAACACCTCTTTCAACACCGCGAGCGCGGGACCCGCGGTATCCGCGGTGCGGGATTGCTTGGCGCGCGTCGATGCCTCGCGCAGCAAGGTCAAGGTCTCCGGCGTGAACAAGCGCGGCGTCTCGCGATAACGTTGCCGCAACCGGTCGAGCGTCGACTCGATCGCGGCGGCCGGCAGATCGATGAGCGCCCGTGCTTCGGCGAGCACTTCCTCCACGGTGGTGAGTCTGGCCTCCATCAGGGACGGCATCGTGCCAGAGGCAGCGATGCTCCCGCCACGCAATTTTCTCGCTCGATCACGTGGATTGCCGCCCGCGGGTCGGCGACTAGCGGCAAACAACGCAGTTGGGCTGTGCGCGATCGGCGATGGTGGGCGTACACTTCGGATTAAACTCCGGACGCATCTCGGGGAAGATAGTGCGCATACTCGCAGGTCGTGAATCCTTGGTATCTGCACAAGCAGGGATCCCTAGGCCACTTGCTCACTGGCCATCGCGGACCGTTGAGGGACGTAAATTCGCTCGGTACCTGGCGGCGACTGCAAAAAATCCACTGGTCCTCTCCCCGCGCAGGGAATATGTATTCATCCTGAGCCACATGCGCTGCCGTACCTCGCTTCTGGCGCACATTCTCGGCAGCCATCCGCAGATCTCCGGCCATTCGGAGATGCATCAGGGATACTCGAATTTCCTCGACCTGTTGAAACTGCGATGCAAGGTGTCCATGGACAACTCGCATACCCTGAAGGGGCGTTATGTGCTGGACAAGGTGCTCGATGGCTACGCTCTCAGCCGCCGAATACTGGCCGCCCCGTCGACGAAGCCGATTTTCCTGTTGAGGGAGCCGGAATCGAGCCTGAAGAGCATCGTCGCCATGGGACGCAGCTACGCTGGCGTCGGCTGGCATGGCGATCCCCGCGAGGCACTGGCGTACTACGTCGCCAGGCTCGCACAGCTCGAGGACATCGCGAAGGCTCGCGCCGACGCCGGTGCCTCGCCCGCTTTCTTCTGCGATTCCGAGGATCTTCTCGGTCGCACGGACCTGGTCCTGCGGGAATTGGCGCGATGGCTGGGCCTCGAGATCGAACTGAGCCCTAACTACAGCGTCTTCGATACCACCGGACGATTGGGCTGGGGCGACCCTTCGGACGCCATCAAGTCGGCCCGGGTCATCAATTCCGCTTCGTGCCACGGCGGGATCGAACTGGACCCGGGCATTTTGGAGGAGGCAACGCCGCGATACCACCGTTGCCGGAACACGCTCCTCGCGCTCTGCCGCACGGCCCGGATAGAATCGCAGCAAGACCCGGGAGCGGCAAAGGCGCCTAGCGCGCCCTAGTTCAGCTTGATCTGGACGTCCACGCCCGCCGGCAGCTCGAGCTTCATCAACGCGTCGACCGTCTTGTCGGTCGGGTTGAGGATGTCCATGAGCCGCTTGTGGGTGCGTATTTCAAACTGGTCACGCGCGTCCTTGTCGCCGTGCGGCGAGACCAGCACCGTGAAGCGCTCCATCTTGATGGGCAGGGGCACGGGGCCCTTGACGGTCGCGCCGGTGCGCTTCGCGGTGTCGACGATCTCGCGCGCCGACTTGTCGATCAAACGATGATCGAAAGCCTTCAGGCGAATACGAATGTTCTGATTAGCCATAAATGTCCTACGGCGCGTTGCGCCTTACGCAATAACCTTGGAAACCACGCCCGCGCCGACGGTCTTGCCGCCCTCGCGGATCGCAAAGCGCAACCCCTGCTCCATCGCGATCGGAGCAATCAGCTCCACCACGATCTTGATGTTGTCACCCGGCATCACCATCTCGGTCCCCTCCGGCAGCTCCACCGCCCCCGTCACATCGGTCGTACGGAAGTAAAACTGCGGCCGGTACCCCTTGAAGAACGGCGTGTGCCGACCGCCCTCCTCCTTCGACAACACGTACACCTCGGCCTCGAACTTGGTGTGCGGCGTGATGCTGCCGGGCTTGCACAACACCTGCCCGCGCTCCACTTCCTCACGCTTCGTGCCGCGCAGCAGCACCCCCACGTTGTCCCCCGCCTGACCCTCGTCCAACAACTTGCGGAACATCTCAACGCCCGTGCAGGTGGTCTTCTGCGTGGGCCGAATCCCCACAATCTCCACCTCATCGTTCACCTTCACGATCCCGCGCTCGATCCGACCCGTCACCACCGTGCCGCGGCCCGCAATCGAAAACACGTCCTCCACCGGCATCAAAAACGCCCCTTCCACCGCACGCTTCGGCACCGGAATGTAGTCATCCAGCGCCTTCACCAGCTTGATCACCGCAGGCACCCCAATGTCGCTCGTGTCGCCCTCCAGCGCCTTCAGCGCCGAGCCCGTCACGATCGGAGTCTTGTCCCCGGGAAACTTGTACAAGGTCAACAGATCCCGAACCTCGAGCTCCACCAGCTCCAAAAGCTCCGCATCGTCCACCATGTCCGCCTTGTTCAAAAACACCACGATGTACGGCACGCCCACCTGACGCGCCAGCAAAATGTGCTCGCGCGTCTGCGGCATCGGGCCGTCCGCCGCCGATACCACCAAAATCGCCCCGTCCATCTGCGCCGCTCCCGTGATCATGTTCTTCACGTAGTCGGCATGCCCCGGACAGTCCACGTGCGCGTAGTGGCGCGCATCGGACTGATACTCCACGTGCGCCGTCGCAATCGTGATCCCGCGCGCGCGCTCCTCAGGCGCCTTGTCAATCTGGTCGTAGGCCTTGAACTCCCCGCCAAACTTCTCCGCCATCACCTTCGTCAGCGCCGCCGTCAAGGTCGTCTTGCCATGGTCTACATGCCCAATCGTCCCCACGTTCACGTGCGGCTTCGTTCGCTCAAACTTCCCCTTCGACACGGCAAGTACCTCTCAAAAGATGAATCGGATAAATAAGTAGTTGAACCCGTTAAGACGCTTTCTTCATGACCACGTCGGCCACGTTGTTCGGCACTTCCATGTACTTGGCGAACTCCATGGTGTAGTTCGCGCGGCCCTGGCTCATGGAGCGCATGGCGGTCGAGTACTGGAACATCTCGGCGAGCGGCACCTCGGCGGTCACCACTTTGCCGGAGGGCGAATCTTCCATGCCGATGATCTGTCCGCGGCGGCGATTCAAGTCGCCGACGATGTCGCCGTAGTAGTCCTCCGGCGTCACCACTTCGACCTTCATGATGGGCTCGAGCAGCACGGGCTTCGCCTTGCGGAAACCCTCTTTGAAGCCGATGGAGCCCGCGATCTTGAACGCCATTTCGTTCGAGTCGACGTCGTGATACGAGCCGTCGAACGCCGTCACTTTCACATCGACGATCGGATAGCCGGCGATCACGCCGGTCTGAACGGCCTCTTGAATGCCCTTGTCCACCGCCGGAATAAACTCGCGCGGAACCGCCCCGCCGACGATGGCGTTCACGAATTCATAGCCCTTGCCGGTGGGCAGCGGCTCGAGTTTCAGCCAGACGTGGCCATATTGGCCGCGGCCGCCCGATTGGCGCACGAATTTTCCCTCGGACTCGACGGTTCCTCGCAGCGTCTCGCGATACGCCACCTGCGGCTTGCCGACATTGGCTTCCACCTTGAACTCGCGTTTCATGCGGTCGACGATGATTTCGAGGTGCAGCTCGCCCATGCCGGAGATGATGGTCTGACCGGACTCCTGATCGGTATGGACGCGGAACGAGGGGTCTTCCTTGGCGAGGCGCTGCAGCGCCAGACCCATCTTCTCCTGGTCGACCTTGGTCTTCGGCTCGACCGCCACCGAGATCACCGGCTCCGGAAACTCCATCTTTTCCAGGATGATGACCTTTTGCGGATCGGACAGCGTGTCGCCCGTGGTCACGTCCTTCAGGCCGACCGCGGCGGCGATGTCGCCCGCGCGGACTTCCTTGATCTCGGAGCGCTCGCTGGCATGCATCTGCAACAGCCGGCCGATGCGCTCATTGCGGTTCTTGTTCGGCACGAACACCTGGTCGCCCGAGTTGAGCGTGCCCGAGTAGACCCGGAAGAAGGTAAGATTCCCGACGAAGGGGTCGTTCAAGATCTTGAAGGCGAGCGCCGAGAACGGCTCGTTGTCGTCCGCGTGCCGGGTCAGCGGCTCACCGCGCTCGCTTTGTCCCTTCACCGGCGGGACCTCGACCGGCGACGGCATATATTCGACCACGGCGTCGAGCACCGCCTGCACGCCCTTGTTCTTGAAGGCCGAGCCGCAGGTCACCAGGCAAATCTCGTTCTTGAGGGCGCGATTGCGCAAGCCGCGCTTGATTTCCTCATCGCTCAAATCGCCGCTCTCGAGATATTTGTTGAGCAGGTCGTCCGACCCCTCGGCCGCGGCCTCGATCATCTTGCCGCGCCATTCCTGGCACTCCTTGAGCATGTCCGCCGGGATTTCCCGGTACTCGAATTTCATGCCCTGGGTTTCCTCGTCCCACCAGATGGACTTCATCTTGATGAGATCGACCACGCCGACGAACGCGTCCTCCGCGCCGATGGGCAGCTGGATCGGAACCGGATTGCCGCGCAGACGCGTCCGGATCTGGTCCACGCAGCGCAGGAAATTCGCGCCCGCCCGGTCCATCTTGTTGACGAACGCGATGCGCGGGACGCCGTACTTGTTCATCTGGCGCCACACCGTCTCGGATTGCGGCTGGACGCCCGACACCGCGCAATAGACCGCAATGGCCGAGTCGAGCACACGCAGGCTGCGCTCCACCTCGATGGTGAAATCGACGTGGCCGGGGGTATCGATGATGTTGATGCGGTGCTCGGGAAAGCCCTTGTCCATTCCCTTCCAGAAGCACGTGGTGGCGGCGGCCGTGATGGTGATGCCGCGCTCCTGCTCCTGTTCCATGTAGTCCATGACGGCCGCACCGTCGTGCACTTCGCCGATCTTGTGCGAGACGCCGGTGTAGAAGAGGATTCTTTCGGTCGCAGTCGTCTTGCCCGCGTCGATATGCGCAGAGATACCGATATTGCGATATCGCTCGATGGGCGTCGTACGTGACACGATCCGATTCCTCGATAAAAAGGGCGGCCCGTCGCCGCCCTTGACTGTCTCTATATAAGGTCTGCCCGGCGCTTTACCAGCCAGCCAGGGGCCTCGCAACTACCAGCGGTAGTGTGCGAACGCCTTGTTGGCCTCGGCCATGCGATGCGTGTCCTCGCGCTTGCGCACGGCGGCGCCGCGGTTCTCGGCGGCCTCCAGCAATTCGGCGGCCAGCCGGTGCGCCATGGATTTTTCGCTGCGGGCGGTCGCCGCCTCGATCACCCAGCGCATGGCGAGCGTCTGGCGGCGGTTGGCGCGCACTTCGACGGGCACCTGATACGTGGCGCCGCCGACGCGGCGCGACTTCACTTCGACCACGGGCTTGACGTTGTCGAGCGCCTGCTGCAGCAGAGCGATGGCGTCGCCCCCGGCGCGGCCGCTCTTGTCGCCGATCCGGTCGATGGCGCCGTAGACGATCTTCTCGGCCACGGACTTCTTGCCCCGCTCCATCACCATGTTGATGAACTTGGCCAACATGTCGTTCCCGAACTTCGGGTCCGGAAGGATGGTGCGATGCGGTGCTGCTGCTCTGCGGGACATGGAAACCTTCTCTGCGTATGAGCCTTAAGGGCTTATTTCTTGGGGCGCTTGGCGCCGTACTTGGAGCGTCCCTGGCGACGATCGCCGACGCCGGCGCAGTCGAGGGCGCCGCGAACCGTGTGATATCGAACACCCGGGAGATCCTTGACGCGGCCGCCGCGGATCAACACCACCGAGTGCTCCTGCAAATTATGGCCTTCGCCGCCGATATAGCTCGACACTTCGTAGCCGTTGGTCAGGCGTACGCGGCACACCTTGCGCAAAGCCGAGTTGGGCTTCTTCGGCGTCGTCGTATAGACGCGCGTGCATACCCCGCGCTTCTGGGGCGACGCGGCCAACGCCGGCACCTTGGACTTCCAGGCGGGCTCGTTCCGGCCTGTACGGATGAGTTGGGTCGTCGTCGCCATAAATACCTTATTAAGGAGCCGCCAAAGCGGGTCCCATACCTTGGAAAAACGTAAAGCTAGCCGCGCCTGGAGTCGGGGCGACAAAGGCCGGCGATTGTAGGAACCGCCCGCCTGGGTGTCAAGGCGACGAGGTGCCAAGGCCCCCCTTGGGCGTCAGATTAATGCGCCGCGACAATGCGCGGCCAGCCAGCGGAGGCTCCTGCTGGCCTATGGGATGCGCCTCACAGTTCGAGAACCTGATCGGCACTCATGCCGCGGCAAGACGCATCTATTGTTAAGAAACGTCGGCATTCATCCGATACCTCAATGGAATGGACGCCCCCCTATCGGGGCCCAGCCGGCATGGAGTGTCGTGTGCTTGGATTATTCGGAAAAACACTGGCCGGGAAAGGCCGCGTGGGAATAGCCTTCGGGACCGACCACCTGGCGCTGGTGGTCCTGCGCCGCGACGGCGCGCACCCGGTCCTGGAACGTTGCGAGATCCTCGCCTTGGACTCGTCCGCCGGCGCGGAGGCTCCCTTGGCTGCCGTACGCGCCGCGGGGATACCGCGAATACCGGTGAGCACCGTTCTCGGCCCGGACGATTATCAGCTTGCCCTGGTGGAAGCGCCGGAAGTACCGCCGGCCGAGCTGCGCGCCGCGATGCGCTGGCGCCTCAAGGACAGCATCGACTTTCGGGTCGAGGACGCGGTCATCGACGTGTTCGACCTTCCCGACCAGAACCGGGGCGGCCATGGACGCATGATGTATGCCGTGGCCGCGCGGCGCGCGGCGGTCACCGCTCACACTCACGCCCTCGCCGGAACGCCGGGATTCGACGCCATCGACGTGCCGGAGCTTTGCTTGCGCAATCTCGCCGCGCTTTTGCCCATGGCCTCAGCGGGGGTGGCGCTGCTGCACCTGGGGGAGCGCGCCGCCACCATCGTGCTCGTCCGCGGCAGGACATTCTATCTGGCGCGCCATGTGGATCTCTATCTGGCACCCCAGGAAGATCTCTCCAGCGGGGGCGGCGCGGCAGGCAGGCAGAACGGTCGGATCGATGCGGCGGGCGTCGTGCTCGAGCTGCAGCGTTCCTTGGACTACTACGAAAGGCACTTCGATCAGCCCCCCATCACCCGCATCGCGGTCTCGCCCGCCGGCAGCCGTGCCGACGAGCTTGCGCGGGAGCTCGGCCGGGAGACCGGCTTCGAGGTCGGCACGCTCGACCTGAACGCCCTGCTGTCCTGCAAGACCCCGATCCAGCCGTCCGCTCAGGCCTCCTGCCTGCTGGCCGTCGGCGCCGCTCTGCGCGAAGAGCACCGTTCGCTGTGAGCGTCGTGGAACAACAAGTCAATCTCTACCAGCCGATCCTGGGCGCCGAGAAGCATCTTTTTTCCGCGCGCGCCATCGGCGTCTGCCTCGCGCTGCTCGCGGTCTCTCTGTGGACACTCGGCAGCTACGGCGCGTGGCGCACTTCCCGAGTCGAGCGCTCGATCGCGGAACTCGAAAAGCGCCAGGCCGCCGAACTCGTGACGGCGGAACGCATGGGCGTGACGCTCCATCCCGGCAAGAGCGTCGCTGAGCTCGATGCCGAAGCCAAGGATCTCGCAGCCGATATCGCCGCACGCGAGCGGGCTCTCGCCATCGTGCGCCTCGGCGCGGCCTCGCCCGCGACCGGCTTTGCGGCGCGGCTCGAAGCCCTGGCGCTTCGCCAGGTCGACGGACTCTGGCTGCAGGATGTCCTCGTCGGCTCGGGCGACGGGCGCTTGGCGATGCGCGGCAAGGTACTCGATCCCAAGCTGGTGCCCGCCTACCTCGCAGCTCTGGCGCAAGACCCTGCGCTCGCCGGCGTCCGCTTCGACAAATTGACCATGCGCCGTGCCAAGGAAGACGAGGCGCCCGCCCAGGTCGTGTTCGAGCTCGGTGCGCCGGGCCTCGCACTCGCGTCCGCGGAGGCTCACCCATGATGGCGCTTCAAGGAATGCTGGCCCGGACTCGTCCGCTCATCGAGCGCTTGGACGCGCTCACGCTCCGGGAGCGCCTCATCATTTTCGGCGCGGGCGTGACCTTGGTCTACATCGCCTGGCAGACGCTGCTGATGGATCCCTTGGCCGCGCGCGCCAAATCCGCGGAGCAGCATCTCGCCGAGGTCCGCCGGCAGGCGTCGGTGATCGATCAAATCGGCACCGCGTCCTCACAAGACCCCGCGGTCGCGGCGGCGCTTCGCAATCGGGCGCTGAGCGAGCGGCTGACGGCGCTCGACCGCGAGATCAATTCCGCCGCCCAAGGCTACGTAGCGCCGCAGCGGATGAACGAGCTCCTTCAGGCATTGTTGGCGGAACAGCACGGACTCAAGCTCATCAGCCTGACCAATCTTCCGGTCGAGAGTCTGTCGCAGCCGGACGGCCCCAAAGTCGACGGGCATGCCGGCAACTCCATTGCCGCCGGCGATCGCGGGCCATTCCTGCACCCGGTCGAGATCGTGGTCGAGGGCGACTATGCGAGCGTGGTCGCCTATTTGCGCGCCGTCGAGGGGCTGCCCTGGCGCATTCATTGGCGCAAGCTCGAGCTCGCCGCGGGCCACTACCCGGTCAACCGGGTGAAGCTCGTCATCGGCGCGCTCAGCTTGTCGCCCGATTGGATGAGCGTATGAAGCCGGCGTTGCTGCTGGTCGCACTCCTGGCGTCGAGCGCCGGGGCCCGAGCCGACGAACCGCGCGATCCGATGCGGCCGCCGGCTCGCGAATCCCGCCCGCCCGGCCTCCCCGCCCGCGAGGCCGCGCCGGTTCTGTCCGCGGTAATGACCTTCAACGGCAGACGCACGGCGATCTTCAACGGCCGCTTGGTGCACGACGGCTCGGTGGTCGGCGCCTACACCATCGACTCGGTGCTCGCGGACGGCGTCCGCTACCGCAGCGCTCACCTCACGGGCGAGATGCATCTCCCCCATCCGGAATCCCCCATCAAGAAACCCGCGGCGGAATCCGCGCGCGCGCCGAGCGGAGAGTCACCATGATGAGCTTGAGATCCCTGTTGATCATCGCCGCGCTGTCGGCGGCGATCGTTCCGTCCGCCCGCGCCGAGGACGCGCGCTTCGACGTATCGGTCAACGAGGCGCCGGCGCGCACCTTCTTCGAGGGCCTCGCCGACGGCACCCCGTACAACATCGTGCTCGAGCCGGGCGTGGCCGGCACGATCACGCTCAAGATGAAGAATGTCACTCTGGTGGAGGTGCTCGACGCGATCCGCGATGCCTACGGCTATGACTACCACCGTCTGCCCTCGGGTTTCGTGATCGATCCTCCGTCACTGCAAACGCGGCTCTTTCAAGTCAACTATATCGACCTCGAAAGACGCGGCACCTCGCGCACGCGAGTGGCATCCGGGCAGGTCGGTCAGAGTTCGAACGCCCAGATTCCTGGAGGGACCGGCGGCCAGTCCTCGGATCAGGGCACGCAGTTCTTGAGCGAGCCCCCCGGCTCGGTCTTCGCGATGTCCGGCAACAAGGATTCCGAGCACGTCAAGGAAATCACCGGGACCAGCATCTCGACGCGTTCTTCCTCGGATTTCTGGCCCGAGCTCGAGGACAGCCTGCGCGCGCTCGTCGGCAAGGACGGGGGCCGTGCGGTGGTGGTCAACGCGGAGTCCGGCATCGTCGCGATCCGCGCGACGCCGCGGGAGCTGCGCGACGCGGAGCAATACCTGCGCAGGATTCAAAAGATCGCCACCCAGCAGGTGGTCATCGAGGCGAAGATCGTCGAGGTGCAGCTATCGAGCGGGTTCCAGGCCGGCATCAACTGGGCGGCCATCGCGTCCAAGGGCAATCAAACTTACAGCGCGTTCCAAACGGGACCCCAACAAGGTTTCCCCGCCCCGGGCCTGGGCACCAACAACCTGCAGCTGCTCAACCAGCCCTCCACACCGGTCACGTTGGGATCGGGCAATGCCATCACCAGCACGGTGACCAACACGTTGGGAGGCGCCTTTGCGTTCGCCGTCAATACCTCGAACTTCAGCGCCTACGTCGAGGCGCTCTCGACCCAGGGAAAGGCGACCGTGC
>Ga0187887_10001889_pt1 | contig 17528 bp, 17 predicted proteins | sample June2016WEW_7_10_FD_132977 | JGI IMG/M metagenome (GOLD analysis project Ga0187887, IMG submission 132977) | Peatland microbial communities from SPRUCE experiment site at the Marcell Experimental Forest, Minnesota, USA - June2016WEW_7_10 | ecosystem: Environmental > Terrestrial > Soil >...
CCGATTCCCAGGACCTTGATCAGGTCGGCTGCCTGAAACGATGGGGCAACGATGGAAACAGCGATGAGGAAGCCCAGCAGAATCGTGGCGCCTCCGAGAAGACGCGCAAACACCACCGCCAGATTCTGGCGATGTTCCGGAATGCTTTTGCGAATCAGCCGGGCGACGACCAGGCTGAGGCCATAGAAGAGAACGAAGACAATAACCGCCACCGCGAACGCAGGCAAGCGGTCGACGATGGTCTCCACCAGATGCCGCTCCGCCTGCCAGAACTTCTCAACGGTGCTATTCATGCCCTGGTTATCGTCTCATCCAATACCTCGCTAAGCGGCTTCACCGGCGGCTTCCCACCCAATAACGGGGGACGGCAAGCTTGCCCGCTCCGGGGTTCTCTTGGCATCGCGAGCCAGAATATTTTCGGGCGCAGCCGGTTCGCGACGCTCGAGGCCCAACAATTCGCGCATTCTGGTTTTCGCCTTATGCAGTTGCGATTTCGAATTTCCTACCGAACAGCGCAGCAGGCGGGCGATTTCGTGATGCTCGTAGCCTTTGACTTCGTGCAGCACAAAAATCGTCCGGTAGCCTGTCGGGAGTTCCTTCATGGCCCGTGTCAGCGCAATTCGATCGACCGAGCCGGAGAGACGGTCATCCAGCCGCCCCTGCTCCCGCTTCACCGAGCCATCAGGCTGCTCGATCGGCTGATCGAGAGACACCGGTCGCAGTCCCTTTTTGCGCATGTGCATGAGAACCGTATTCACAGCCACCCGGTAAAGCCAGGTCGAGAGCGCGGAGTCTCCCCGAAACGTCGCGAGTTTGCGAAACGCCTGCAGGAACGCGTCCTGTGTAAGGTCTTCCGCTTCCGCTGTATTGCTCGTCATCCGCAGGCAGAGAGAATAGATTTTCGTTTTGTGTGCGTTGAACAGGGACGCAAAAGCGTCGGGGTCGCCCTCCTGGGCCCTGCGCACCAGTTCCGTGTCAGCTTTATGGCGGTCTGTGGAGTTCAGTTCGTTTTTCACTTGGAGCTCCTTTCGAGCGTCACGTCGGTTCGATTTCTTACGCCCACGCATTGCGACAATAGGGCTCCCCGGGTCCGCGGTCCATCCAGTGATCCCGGTACGCCTACCGGTTCCTTGCTGTAACTCATTCGCGTGCGCAACCGATTCCATTGCGGCGCAACGCATTTCGCCTTGGTCGATCGTTCTACTAAAAGCAACTAGGGACAGTCTTCCCGGGAACTACAGGATTGTTGGGATTGTTGAAATCGTCGGAGATTCTTATCTTCGCTTAAGTATCAATTGCGGTTCCTCTGATACCACCCCTCCGGGCAGGTGCCGGCAGGCTCCGATAAGGGGCTATGGCGCTTGCCCCTCGCCATTTCAAGGGCGCGTCGGGGAGCGCAAGGCAGGTAGCTGGCATAAAAATCAAATACAGCCGTGGGAGGCAAAAGAAGATGGCAACGAATTCGTTACAGGAACTTTACGTGGAACAGCTGCAGGACCTTTACAGCGCTGAGCAGCAGATCATCAAGGCTCTGCCCAAGATGATTGATGCCGCGCAATCCGACGACTTGCGCGACGCGCTGACCGAACATCTCGACGTCACCAGGAAGCAAGCCGAACGGATCGAGACGATCTGCGAAGAATTGGGTGAAGACCCTGGCAAGGAAAAATGCAAAGGCATGGAAGGCGTCTTGAAAGAAGGCAGCGAGCTGGTGAAAGAAGTCGGCGATGAGGCCGTTAGAGACGCCGCCATCATTGCCGCCGCGCAACGCGTCGAGCACTACGAAATGGCGGGATATGGAACGGCTCGCACTTACGCAACTCTTCTCGGCTTCGACGAAGCCGCCAGCCAACTGGAACAAACTTTGGAGGAAGAAAAAGAAGCCGACGAAACTCTTTCCGGCCTGGCCGAGAAGCTCAACGCTGACGCGATGCAAGGCCAGGAAAACGCAGAAGAATCGAAACCGGCGCGCGGCAAGACGGCAAAGACCTCCAAATCATCAGCACGAAGCAGGCGGGTCGCCTGAGCGGCGCTTTGGAATCGGGACCCTCATCGGAGTTCGGGGCGGTGGCTCAGCCATCGCCCCAATCCGATCCGCTGCGATTCCAAAACGTGTGTGTTCCCCGGGCCTCCCGTCGTCAGGAGCGTGACATGAAGCTTGTATCGTTTGCAATGCTTGTTCTGGCGGTAGCGGTGTTTTCCAGTCCGGCCCCCGCCGACTCCATCCATTTGCGGGATGGCCGCCATTTGGAGGGAAAATATATTGGTGGCACGACGAACATGGTGGGTTTCATGACTTCCGGGGCAGTGGAATACTTCCCGACCTCGGATGTACTGGCCCTCATGTTCGACGGCAGCGATAATCCCTTCACCGGGGTTCAACCGAATCACATGAATGGAAATCCGGCAGGGTCCAATCTCGGGATCACCCGGAACAGCAGCGTTCTTCCACGAAAACACACCAGGCAGCCCCGGTTGAATCGGGTCAACGCTGCGCAGTTTGTGATTGATTGAGATATAACCAGACCGCCGCGTGCTCTCGAACTCAACCCGAACTACTTTAACTAAAACGACGGCTGTACCACGTGGACAATATGGTTGCGAACGGCATAGAGCACCAAATCCCCCACCGAGTGGAGGTTCAGTTTCCGCATGATGTTGGCGCGATGTGTGTCCGCGGTTTTCACGCTCATATCGAGCGCCTCCGCGACGTCCCGGGAACTTTTACCCTCCGCGAGTAGCTGAACAATTTCTCTTTCGCGCGGGGTCAACCGGGCAACTCCGGGCGTTATGGGAGCGGGCCTGGCTCTGGCTTTCTCCTCATTTTGCAGGTACCCCTCCAGTACCATTGAGGCGACTCTGGGAGTGAAATAGATTTTGTTATTACGCAAGGCTTCGACGGCCGTAACCAGGTCGCGCGCCGCATCCGACTTCAACAGGAACCCGCGCGCCCCGGCATTCAGCGCTTCCTGCACCAACTGGTCGGAGTCATGCAGCGTAAGAACCAGAATTCGAGTCTGAGGTCTGGCTTTGATGAGCTGGCGGGTTGCTTCCAGCCCATTCAGATCGGGCATCCCGACGTCGAGAATGACCACATCCGGATTCAGGTCCAGGACCTTCTCTACCGCTTCACGCCCGTTGCCAGCTTCCCCACATATCTCCCAATCCGGCTGCGTTTTCAATAAAGCGCACAAGCCGCGTCGAACTACTTCGTGATCGTCCGCCAGAAAAATTCGAAACGACACGGTAGCCTCCCGCCTGCTTCGCGCTCTATCTCGCTTCTTACACCGTTGAGATGCGTCAGAGTATTCAAATGTTAGCGCGGGCCCGACACCCATACTGATAACCCTGTAGGCGCAGCGTTGCTTCAGTGTCTCTCGTCGATCGCTACAGCATTTTCCTTATATACCGCTCCTAAGTTATCGAAGATAAAAGTAGATGTGGAATGCTCGCTTAATCACTCCCCGAGGGCTTAGGCGAGTTGGCTGGCGAAAGATTACGAGATGACTAATTTTCGCATTCTGATTGCCGATGACCACGAGATCGTTCGACGCGGAATACGCGCCTTGATCGAATCGCATCCCGGCTGGGAAGTCTGCGCGGAAACCGCCGACGGCCGCGATGCGGTGGAGAAGGCGGAACTGTTGAAACCCGATCTGGTCGCTCTCGACATTGGAATGCCTAAGCTCAACGGACTGGACGCTGCACGCCAGATTCTCCAAAGCAACCCAAAGGCCAAGATCCTTTTCCTTACCGTGTATGACACGGACCAGGCGGCCAGGACGGCATTCCAGATGGGTGCGAAAGGGTTAATACTGAAATCGGACGCCGGCCGTGAATTAATTGGCGCCATCGAACTCATCCAGCGAAACTCTACCTACTTCAGTCCCCGGATCACTCATGCCAGCCTGGGATCGGACCTGCGCGGAAACCGGCGGTCCCTCGACAAAGACACTCTGACTCCGCGCGAGAGCCAGGTGATCAAGTTACTGGCTGAAGGCAAGAGCACCAGGGATGTCGCGTCGCTTTTGCAGTTGAGCGTAAAGACGGCTGAGACGCATCGCAGTAACATTATGAGCAAACTGGGCCTGCATTCCGTGAGCGAACTCGTTCTCTACGCAGTCCGGAACAATATTGTTCAGGCAACGCCGTCGGGCGCGGCGCCGAGTGAGGCTTCAGAGGGTTTCCGGGGTGCAGAACAGAGCCGGGATTTTCCCCCGCGCTAGTCCACGGACAGCAATCGCACTAAACGCGTTTTCCTGCGAATCACTACAGCAATTCGGGTATACATCTCTGCTGAAATCGGCGCCAAATGCGAAGAAGGACCGCTCACGCCGAGCGGCATGCCCAATCTTTGCATCATAGAACCGTGCATAGACGAAACCGAAGGCGGGTGGCCCCGTGAGCATGCATAATTTTCAGCTCCCGAACCTGATGCCTGGCGAGCGTACGAATTTTGAAGGCCGGCCTGTCGTAAACCGTATCCTTCTCGCGATTCCCGAAGCAGAATATCAAACCCTCCGGCCCGCCCTCATGTTCGAATATCTCCCCAGCCACACCGGCATTCACGAGCCGGGAGAAAAAATGGAGTTTGTGCACTTTCCGAATCGTGGCTTGATCTCGATCGTCGTGACCACTCGCGAAGGCAAAACGGTTGAGGTGGGCGTGGTAGGAAATGAGGGACTGGTAGGAATCCCCGCTCTCGTCGGACTCAGCCGCTATCCGCACCGCGCGGTCGTGCAGATCGCCGGCGACGGCTTCCGCATCCGCGCCGATGCTTTACGAACCGCTCTCCTCTCCAGTCCGTCCCTGCAAAGCATCTGCAGCCGCCACGCCGTAATTCAAGGAATGCAGGCTGCGCAATCCGCAGCCTGCAACCGGCTTCATGGAATTGAACAGCGCCTGGCCCGCTGGCTTCTGCTGATGCAGGACCGCGTCGACAACGGGTCTCTGTACATAACCCATGACTTCCTGGCAACCATGCTCGGCACGGACAGGCCCAGCGTAAGTTTGGCGGCCGCTCTTCTCCAACGCAAGGGCACGATCGAATACACACGCGGAGCCGTCAAGATCGTCAATCGCAAAATGCTGGAAGAATCGAGCTGCGAATGCTATGCGGTCATGGCGCAGTTTAATGCTCCGCTAGGCCTCAAGTAGGTTGGTTCAGAAGATTAATAGGTGCCGTGTCTAAGCGCTTTTCCCTGAGATAAGCAGCAGGTTCTAGTCGGAAGGCTCGATCGACTTCACTCGTATCGAACTGGACGACTGGTTCAGAGTCCCTCTTAACGTCACGTTCTGGCCGTCAAAATCTCGCACCCGAATCTGGTTGTCGAGATCATAACTGGCTCCAGTGCAGTCTTTCAGGATGTAACCGTCCTGGCTGCGCCGGATCGTGCCTTGAAACGTCCGCACAGCCGACCGCCTGCTGATCGACGCCGGCTTTAACTCGGCTGGTGCCGAACCTTCAGCACCGGATAGGACGGTTTTGACAGGCTGGGATTCCTGAGCAGAAATCGGAAGGGCCGACACGGAAATGGCAATTGCGAGCGATAACAAGCACGCCAATCTGGTGAATTGAGACATCGCCGCCTCGACGCTTCCCGCCGAGCAAGCCCCTTGCCAAACCCAAATGCTTGGATTTCCACTCCAAACGGTAATTTCCGGAGCCATGTACTAGGTAAGACCGGCTGAGTGTGTGTAGATTTTTTTCATGGCTGCACTATCGCGACAACCTGGATATACAGATTCCCGAGCGCGCCTCGCTACCTCAAACGCCCCTCCTATCTACTGCTAACACCTGATGGACTCTCCACCCCAGTACGCTATGCTGGCTCCAGTTAAATTCTAAGGAGGCCGTTATGCTGTATTACGCGGTGGTATTTCTGGTCGTTGCGATTATCGCGGGACTTCTCGGGTTTGCCGGCATTGCGACTGCCGCGGCCGGCATCGCCAAGATTCTTTTCTACGTCTTTCTCATCTTCTTCCTCGTGACCCTCGTCATGGGACTCGGTCGACGCGGACGGGTTTAAGTCTCTCCTTAGAACACACACTCCGGGCGCTCTCGCAATTTCGGGAGCGCCCTTTTTTGTGTGGCAATTGACGCGCGAGTAACGAAAGCCGCCGAAAAGCTCCGCTTTTACCAGATTCCTTTATCGTTCCCTGTCAGGCTGTGCGCTACCAGGGCTGACACCGCGAGCGGCGGAAGCAGCGGTAATCTGAGTAGGGCGCGAACATCGCCCCGCCTGCCAGCCTCCAGGAGTTGCCACGAATAGAGCTTCATCCCCGTGCCCTTCGACACTCGAAGATAACCGTCCTGGAAATAGACCATCGCGTCCGGGGAGTAGGCCGCTTCTTTCACCTCATCCGGGAGTGACACATTGCCACCGTAGGACCTGACGTAGTTTTGAACCAGGCAGAGATAAGTGGCCACGCCCGGCCATATTCCCGCTGAATCCGCGGATCTTTTCAACTCGCCAAAGTTCAGCACCCCACTCTGCAGAAGCTGCGCGCTGTCTACCATGTCGCACAGGCGAAAATAAAAGTGCCGGTACACTCTCTGCAGAGTTGAAATAACGATGCGTTCTTCCGCCGCGGGTACGCGGAACTCATAGCCTCCCACGCTCTTAACAGTTCCCCGCTCGATCACGCGCCGCGCGATCTCCGCATGTTCCCCGGTCTGCCCCAGGTATTGAACGTGAATCTCGACCAGTTCCGGCAGGCCCGGGACGCGGTAATTCCATTTGTGGGCGAGGCGGTCGCCCCAGCTGCGCTCTACCGGCTGTGCATTAAATTCCTGCTGCATCGCCCGCTGAATCTCGCTCTCATCGGAGGTTGTATAGAGATCGAGGTCGGAGCCGAGATCGGGCCAGTGGTCGAGCGACTTGATCACCGCGACCTCGCAGCCGCGCGCCTCCAAGCGACTGCAGATCGAATGCAGAAATCCGACCGCCCGCTCAATACGCGAACGCTCGTCGGCCAGGGCGAGGCTACACCGCCGCGCGAGTTCCTGTTCGCTTCCCAGCGCCGCCTCCCGGAGCACTTCCAACGCGCGAACGATCACATGATGGGTGTTGGCGAGCTCGAAGAAATCCTGCATCTCTGGAGCACCAAGGCTCCCCGCATCACGCACCGCGCCGGCAATCTGATCCTGGTTCGCAGGCGCACGCCCCTCGCTCGCTCCGCTCCGTAAAGGTAGGAGCAGCCGCGAGAGTATATCCATCTGCTCCGCCTGGCGCGATGTTACTTTCATTATTTCCCCCGATGATGTTCCTGGATTCGTTGCGGAGCGCGTATGCGCGCCAGTGCGTTTCGCCGCACCTCCGGCATGTACTTCGATGACCATGTTCACCGCCGAGTTTTGTCATGTTCGAGAATCGGCGGTAATTTCCCGGAAAGTACAGCAAACACCGTAATGACCAGGATTGTCGCGCGCCATACCCTAAGTTCATGTGGGCAGGAGTTGCGGCAATTTTTAACCGGACGTAAGAAAACTCCTCTCGCATTTGAAAATCAAAGCTGACGGCCATTGCAGGAATTCCATAACCTCCGCCACTATGACCAACCAACTTGCGGGCGCCGCCATCGAAGTAAGGGAATTGTTAAAGAATGATTACTAAGAAATGACTTAGCAAGGAGCTCTTCGCGTGCCATTGAGTGCGATTTTGTTGACTGGTAAACGGCCTTCTCGGCCAATGACGCGTGAGTATGCATATCCGCAGGCTCCCGACCTCGGGCCCGCGTCGCTGGCTTGCGTGGATGTCTTTGGCCAGTCTGTCATGCAGAGGACGATCAATCGCTTGGAAAGGGCCGGCGTTCGCGCCACTTCGGTCATAACAACTCCCGATTGTGTTGCTTTCTCCGCGAACAAGAATGTCGCAATTACGATCACTGAAAAACCGGCTGACCGGTGGTGCGCCGCCGAACGCACTCTGAAAAAGGAAGCACAGCGCGGGGTTGATACCTTCCTCATCGCGGAACTCGGCGCCTATGTAGAACTCGATCTGCAGGACGCGCTCCGGTTCCACAAAGCAAAAGGACAGCCAATTACCTGCATCCATGACAGCCATGGCCCCTTGTGTTTCTGGCTCGTGGATGCCGCGCAGGTGATCGCTAGCGGCAAGTTTCCTTTTCCGCTGGACGAAGAAGCACTGGAACATCCGCCGATTCCCTACCTGGTGGACGCGCACGTCAACCGCTTGTCCGATGCCCGCGAGTTTCGCCAGCTCGTCGTCGACTCGTTTCTGGGACGCTGCTCAATTGCTCCCTTCGGTCGCGAGATTAAGGCGGGGGTCTGGATTGAAGAAGGCGCGCGCGTGCATAAGACCGCTCGCCTGGTCGCGCCTGTTTACATCGGTCGCAACACACAGGTGCAACCGGCGGCCGTGATCACCCGCTTCACCAACCTTGAGCATGACTGCAACGTTGGGGAGGGAAGCCTGGTCGCCGATGCTTCCATTCTCTCCCACACGGTCATCGGCAAGGGATTGGATGTTGCAGCCGCCCTCGTGGACGGCAGCGACTATTTTCATCTCGATCGCAACCTCATGCTGCGGATTCAGGATCCCAATTGGATTTCAGATTCCGCTCCGCTGCAACCGCAGGTTCCCAACTATCTTCCGGAGTACGAGGAATCGTTCCGCCGCAGCCGGCAATTGGAACTCGAATACTCGCAATACCTGTCGCGTGCGGCAGGCAGGCTGCTCGAAGTATTCAAGGGTGAAGTATGACGATCGGCAAGGCTGTGATTGTAAAACAGCTCCCCGAACATCTGGGCGCGCAGCAGTCGCAGGCATTTTTTCGGGAACTCGCCCCGCTCCTGGCAAGCGACCGGCCTCGCCTCGTATTCGATTTCACCGCTGTACGCCACCTGGATAGCGCTGGCGTGGAATTACTCCTGCAATGCATGGAGGAAGCGATGAAGCGCAATGGTGATCTCAAGCTGGCTGCCGTTTCTCCGCAATTGGCTGTCATTCTGGAAATGACCAGAGTCGACCGCCTCTTTGAGATCTTTCCCAACTCGGCCGACGCGGTCGAGAGTTTCCACCGGTTTCCGGCACAAAGCTTAAAGACAGAGGCGGCCAGCCCTCGTTCCTCCCTCTCGTCTGGAAGCGGCAAACAAGACTGAGCATAGCCTCCGCACTCGACAACAGAATCGCTGTTCCATACTGGAGATCGACATGAAAACCGCCAAGGGTTTGCAGCTCCCGTTGATTGTGCCGGTACTGGTTCTGGCTTTATTGCTGAACCCGTTCGCCTATGCTATGCCGCAGGAAAATGCCTCGGCGAGTAACGTGAATCCGGATTCTCGGGATGCTCAAAGCGACCAATCTTCCGCGCCAGCGAACGCCAACGTCTCTGGCACGTTAGAGGACGCTGCAGGCGTTCCCGCGAATACTCCGGCAGTCTCCCATCCGACTCCGCCGCCGGCAAGTCAGCTGCCCGACAGTCCTGGCTCGGTGCAGACGAGTTCATCGCAATCCAAGTCGGCACCCACAGGAGCAGTGCAGTCAGCTCAACTCGCCCCACCGCCACAACCTTCGCAGGCGCTTCCGCAATCGCAGTCCAGAGAGCCTCTCGGGACGGCCGCAGCCGAAACCGTGCCCACCATGGGCATCGCCGCGTCGCAGCCGGCTGGAGCCGCGCTCGCTCCCGCGAAGCAACGCCGTGTGCGAACAATCCTCATTACGGTCGGCGCCATTCTGGGCGCGGGCGCCGCTGCAGGAGTGACCATGGCGTTGTCGGAAGGCAGCCCCAGCAAGCCTCCGGGGGCTCGATGATTCGTGGCACGAACCCTGGCGCGCGCGGAAGTCGCAATCCATCCCCTCTGCTTGTGAGTTTCTCCGGCATCGATGGTGCTGGTAAGACCACTCAAATCGACGCGTTGGTTAGCTTTCTAAAAGAAGCAGGGCTGCGCGTGAAGCAAATCGCCTTCTGGGATGACGTCGCTACTCTGAAAAGTCTGAGGGAAAACGCCGGCCACAAACTCTTCAAAGGAGATAAGGGCGTAGGCTCTCCCGACAATCCCGTGAATCGCCGTGACAAAAATGTTCAGTCCTGGTACATGCTGCCTGTGCGCCTTGGCCTCTGCGCCCTGGACGCGCTGGGCTTGTGGTGCGTGGTCCTGAAAGTCCGGTCGGGCCTTGATGTGGATGTCGTGATCTTCGACCGCTACCTCTACGACCAGATGGCGAACCTCAACCTCGATAACGGCGCCGCGCGCCTGTACCTCAAGCTGCTTTTACGCTGCGTCCCCCGCCCCGGCGTTGCCTTGCTTCTGGACGCGGACCCTGTGCTGGCCCGCGCGCGCAAGCCGGAATACCCGCTCGACTTTCTTGTCATGAATCGCGCGCGCTACCTGGCCATAAGCAAAATGGCCGGCATGAAGGTAATTCATGCCGGCCCTCCTGAAGTGGTGGCGACTCATGTACGCCGTGAACTACCCGAAAAGCTGGGGCATTTTCAAAACCGCCCGACGCCTGAGTTCCTCACTGGTACGTGAGGCTGAACTGATCCACGAACGTGCTGTATGCAGTTTGCGACGAGTTCCCATCCATCTGGAAGTTGACCCCAAGACCATACCAGTTACCCGAGTTATAGTGCGGGTAAGTCTGGTTCACGTTGTAAGTCGTTCCATTGAGCGTAATGGACTGGTAGTACAACTCGTTGTTCGCTGTCCTCTGCGCATTGATCGTCAAGTGATTCCACTGCCCGCTGACCGGATTGCACGGGATTCCCGTATGCACCCAATGTCCATTCACGTTGTCCCAGATGTCCCACTCGTGACCGCCCGCAATTTCACACTGGTGTCCGTACACGAATCCCATCCCATCAAAATACTGGTTGATATCGAACTCCAGCACCTGGGAGAGCGCGAGATTGTTGCCGTAAAAGTAGACGTCATAGGTAAACGAGTGCAGGTTCGGGATGATCTTGTGATCCTGATCCGGCATCCCCTGCGAAGAGTTGGTTCCGATCAGCGAGTTCGTGAACAGCACGTCTGCGTAAGGATGGCTTCCGCCAATCGCGTATTGCGTGGAGTTCCCGCTGAGCGAAGGCGACTTCTGGTGCTGGTTGATCGACCAGGTCACTCCGCCGCCGCACTGCGTGCAGATGTTGTAGCTGGGCGGATATTCACCATACGCAACCCATCCGCCGCTCGCCTGCAAATTTGTGAACTGTTGACCGCCTCCACCACCTCCTGACACCGTGATGTCCACGGGCGTGTAAGCGGCTCCTCCGCAGTAATCCCACTCTTCCACTACGGTGTGGTAGCTGCCGGGCGATAGCGTCAAATTTGTATTCAGGCTGGCTCCCTGCGAGACGAACGTCAGGTTGTTGTTGACGTAAACTCCCATCGAGGCCACTCCTTGGGAGCATGTGGCAGTGCTCGACGTTGCCACATAATTCACTGGACTACTGACGGTGCCGGCACCCGGCGCCGTCACGTACACGCCCGTTTTAGCCGCCACCGTCACGTCAACCGGCGTGTAAGTGGCTCCGCCACAGTGGTCCCACTCCTCCACCACGGTGTGATGGCCTCCCTGGCCCATTGTCATATTTGTATTCAGGGTGTTTCCGTTCACAACGTATTCGAGTTTGTTATCGACGTAGACGCCCATCGACGCCACGCCCCTCGAACAGGTTGAGGTTGCCGACGCTGTGTAATTTGCCGGGGAGGAAACTGTAGCTCCATTCGTTGGGTTATTCACGGTGACTCCAGCAAAGGCCGGCAGGGCGATCATTGCGATCAGGATGAGGCGGAACAGATTGTGGCAGGTCATCGACAAATTGCTCCTACAGAAGGTGAAGTGATTTGGTCTTACGGAACTGCTGGACTGCGGACTGCAAACCGATGGGAGGACTTCTAAGGAAGCGGGAACATGCCGAAGCACGGCAGGCCAGAGATTCCCGGAACCAAGGTCTCGTTACGGTTTCTTGAAAGTAATACAGTGTTCCCCCGATTGCAAGAACACGTTTGTTCATAATTTCGTCGGATATCCAACAGTCCGCGCCAGCCCGGCGGAACGCCGAAAAGCCCACCCAGACCCGCAGTAGGCGAGAACTGCCGCGGACAACTGGACCCCCTCTGCCGTCATCCAAGAATCGCTACGGCAACTCCATGGAGTGTGCGCCTGTGCCACGAATTCGTCTGCTCTTGCTGCTCGTCTCTCTACTCGCCCTTAGCTTCGCAATGGGATGCCGGGGAGTAGCCGCGTCTCCCGTCCAAAACGGCGTGCAGCTGACCGTTGCCGCCAGTGGAACCGGATCGGGCACCATTACCAGTTCCCCCTCTGGGATTAACTGTCCGACAACCTGCACCGCGAATTTCCAGAGCGGCACCCAGGTAACACTGACGGCAACTCCCGGAAGTTCGATGGGGTTTTCGGGGTGGGGCGGGGCCTGCAGCGGCACCGCGACCACGTGCACCATCACCTTGAGCGCAAGCCAGAACGTAACGGCTGGTTTTACGGCGGTCCAGAGCGGCAATTATCAACTTAGCGTCACTAACGCAGGAACCGCCTCCGGAACAGTCACCAGTTCTCCTGCCGGCATCAACTGCCCATCCACCTGCAGCGCAATGTTCCCCGCGAACACTCAGGTGACTCTCACCGAAACTCCGGGAGCCCCATCCACGTTCTCTACCTTCGCCGGTTGGAGCGGTGCCTGCACCAGCGCCGCGGCAACCTGTGCCGTGACCTTGAACGCCAACCAGACCGTGACTGCGACCTTCAGCCCGGCCATCAACCACATCATCATCTTTGCCCAGGAGAATCGCTCCTTCGATCATTATTTCGGGGAGCTTCGCCAATATTGGGCCGACAACGGCTATCCCGATCAATCCTTCGATGGATTGCCGCAATTCAATCCGCCCAGCGGCAGCGCCCCGGCTCCGACAAATCCGCCCTGCGCGAACTCTGATCCCTCCAGCTATTGTGACGCCGATCCTTCCGGCACTCCTGTGCCCTCCGATCATTTGCCGAGCGTCTGCATCGAGAATCCAAGCCCATCCTGGAACGAAAGCCATGTCGATTGGGCTTATGACGATCCCACGGGTAATCAGGCCGCCGCGCTCGATGGCTTCGTACAAACCGCCGCAAATGATGCCCGCCAGGTCCAGCCCCCGTTCATGGACACCGAAGGCTACCGCACGATGGGTTATTACAACGGCAATGATCTGAACTTTTACTACTTCATGGCCTCGAACTTTGCCACTTCCGATCGCTGGTTTTCGCCGGCCATGTCGCGCACGGAACCCAATCGCATGTTCATGATGTCGGGAACCTCCCAGGGCCACGCTTACCCGCTGGGCGGAACCGTTGCCTACGATAACAGTCAACTGACTGCGCCTCCCATCTTCGAGAAGCTGCAAGCCGCCGGCATAACCTGGAGGATTTACATCGCTCCCGATCCGGAAGGGTTTGGCAACTGCGCGCCCAACGACCAGACTCCTCAGTGTCTCTATCAGGTGCCCGGCAGTTACCTGCAGATGTTCACCTACGGCACAACCGTCGTCAATGATCCCACCCTGAGCCAGAATCTGGTTCCCATCTCCCAATTCCAGACTGACGTGGCCAACGGCACGCTTCCTCAGGTCGCCTGGATCGAATCTCCCACCGACGCCGGGCTCGACGAGCATCCATCCGTTTCCGATTCTTCCCCCGTGAATATTCAGAAGGGCGCCGCTTTTGTCGAGGGCCTCATAAATGGCCTGATGCAAAGCCCGAGCTGGAAAGATTCGGTCATGGTATACACCTATGACGAGGCCGGCGGACTTTACGATCATGTTTCTCCCCAGCCCATGCCCAGCCCCGATGGCATTAAGCCGATGGATCTGCGCGCCGGAGATATTTGTACCAACGGCCAGACCGGCCCAACCTGCGATTTCGTGTTCACCGGATACCGCGTCCCGATGATTGTGATTTCGCCCTTCACGAAGAAAAATTACGTCTCGCACACGGTGGCGGATACCACCGCCGTGCTCAAGCTGATCGAAACCCGTTTCGGCCTTGCATCCTTGACCGCGCGCGACGCCGCGCAGTTCGATATGACGGAATTCTTCGACTTCGTCGGCGTGCCGTGGGCCACGCCACCATCGCCCCCCGCCCAGAACACCAGCGGAAGCTGCAGTCTGAATCCGCCTCCGCCTTAGGTCTGCCAGCCTCGCGTTCGCTGCGCGGAGCGGGCTTGCCCGCCCCGCACCGGATCGCAGTGGGATAATGGAAATCGTGAACGCCCCAAGAATCTTTCTGGCCTGCCTGCTTCTTTTCTCTGTCCCCGTCTGCCACGCCAAGGTCCGCAAGTACTACATTGCCGCTGAAGATGTCACCTGGGACTTCGCTCCCAGCGGCCAGAATCTGCTCACCGGCGCTCCCTTGATTCTGCCTTGGCGAAGCAATACGCGTTGGCCCAAGACTCGCTATATCGAATACACCGACTCGACTTTCACCGTGAAAAAACCGCAGCCCGATTGGCTGGGGATCCTGGGGCCTGTAATCCGCGGAGAAGTCGGCGACGAATTCGTGGTCGAATTTCTCAATCGCAGCAAGCGCCTCCATGACATGCATCCCCATGGACTGCGCTACGACAAAGCCAACGAAGGCAGCTACTACATTCCCGTCGGCGCGGGCAGCCTGGTCGCGACCGGAAACCGATTTACCTATCATTGGTTCGCCGACGCCGGCAGCGGACCGGGCCCCGGACAGCTCAGTTCGGTCGTCTGGTGGTATCACGGCCACGTCGAGGAGGAAGGCGAAACCAATGCCGGCCTTCTTGGTCCGATCATCATCACCGCCAAAGGCAAAGCACGCCCCGACGGCACGCCCCAGGGCGTCGATCGCGAGTTTGTCGCGTCCTTCATGATCTTTGACCAGCTCGCCGGAAAAACCGACGGCCTCTTCTACGCCATCAACGGCTACATCTTCGGCAATCTCCCCGGCCTCATGATGCAGCAAGGCGACAAGGTTCGCTGGTACTTACTGGGAATGGGCAATGAGAAGGACCTGCACAGCCCGCACTGGCACGGCAAGACCGTCAGTACCGGCTCGCGCAACACCGATGTGATTGAATTGCTCCCCGGAAGTATGGTGACGGTCGAAATGAATGCGGACAATCCCGGCTCGTGGATGTTCCATTGCCACGTCGGCGATCACATGGAAGCGGGCATGATGGCCATCTACACCATCTATCCGCGGCCGAATCCGTCCTGCCCGCTCAAGTTTATCTCGGGAAACTTCTGGGATGGCTCACGGGACCTGGCGGTCACCATAAAAAACACCAGCGGCAAAGCAATCAAGAACGTCTCGCTCACATCCGAACACTTTCTCACCCCGCAGGATCTGACCCGTCCTTTCGATAGCAACTGGTCATGGAGCAAGCCCGTCGCGGCAAACGAGGTTTTCACGGTAGAAAAGCCTGGGTATTCTTCGGCCGGCGCTCAATCCATTGGGGGATGGGCCTTCTTGCCTTCCGCAATCTCATTCGCCGACGGAACCGCGTGGCATCCCAAATATGAGGGCGAATGCTTCGGCCAATTCTGGCAGGACAAGAATCATCCCCGGATCCCGGCCCTGCCCCCGCGTCAGTACGAACTGAATCCCGACTAAAGTTCTCCTAAACAAAGCAAGCCATCGCGATATGCGATGGCTTGCCAAGTCGACCGACTTCTATATTCTCGAAAAAGACTCCCGGCGACGCTTACCGTCCGCCCATCACCGCCATGCCGATCGGATACGATCCGGTGTTAATCGTATTCACCACCGTAAAACTCGCCGTGTCGATGATCGAGATGTTCCCCGAATTGCCATTCGTCACGTAGGCAGTCGAGCCATCGGCGGTGAATGCAACCTCCTCCGGACTTGCGCCCACCTGGATCGTCGCCGCGACCGCCTGCGTAGCGGTCGAAATCACGGTCACCAGGTTCCCCTGGCCTTCGATGTAATCCGACGCGTACAGCCACTGCCCGTCAGGGCTAACCTTTGCACCCCACGCTCCATCCACATAGAGCCGGTTCACAACCGTGTTATGGGCTGTGTCGATCAGGGCAATCGCGTCCGCGCTTCCCGTGTTGTTGAAGGTGGGCGCATAAACCGTCAGGCCATCGGTAGAAATCGAAAGAAATCCGACGCCCCCGCCCACCGGAATCGTAGCCACCACTTTCTTTTTGCCGACTGAGATCACCGACACCGACCCTGAATTGCTGTTGCCGACGTATACATACTTTCCGTCCGGCGACACGACGATACTGTAGGGATAATTTCCCACTTGAATCGTCTCGAGCACAGCCTTGGTGGTCGTGTTGATGACGGAAACCGAATCCGAGTTCCCGTTCGCAACATACGCGTTGGCGCCCTTCGGCGCGAAGGCCACACCCAGCGGCCCGCCACCCACTTGAATCGTTCCCGTCACGGCATTGGTCTTGGTATTGATGAGCGAAACCGTGCCCGCATAGTAGTTCGTCACGCAGGCGACTGTTCCAGCCGCGTCAACGGCAACGCCCCACGGACTGCTCGTCGGAATCGTCGCGACCACCGTGTTGTCGCTCGTGCGGATCGCGTTTACTTTCCCGCCCCAGAAGTCGGTGGCGTACGCGTAATTGGTTATGGTCTTGGCCTGCGAGGTTGAGATTGCCACGAAAACGAAACCCAATGTCATTGCCACGGTTCTGAGAGAGCGCATTATTTCCTCCATTGCGAAAGCGGGTAACTCGACCTTCGTCGAGCGATCGTTAAAGCGAAAACTGGAAACTGAAAGACGAGTGCAATGTGGCTAAAACATGTATCTCGTGCCGGGGGGAGGAGAGAAGAAACCCGGCCTTCGATGAGCAAGAGGGCCAGTGAATACGAGTTTGCCCCCGTCACGCCAGATCGTCAATGGAACATCCGAGGCGTTACCATCGGGTAGTGTCTAAACTCCGGAAACCGCGCGTGCGCGGGATGTCGCAAGTACACAAACAATTGCGGCCAGTGCCGAATCAGGCAGGACCGCATTGCTGATTCCCGCCCTTCTTTCTGGAAATGAAGTCATCCTGAGCGCAGCGGGGTAAGCGAAGCGCGCCCCGCGCAGTCGAAGGACCCCTACTCCTTCACCCAGCCTTGAGCGGAGCCTGCTTCATAAATTAAGCAGTCATCCTGAGAGTGTGTGATTCTTTTTCCCTTCGCCACCCTCTCGTTCTGGAAATGAAGTCATCCTGTGCGCAGAGGGGAAGCAAACCGCGGGCCCGCGAAGCCGAGGGAATCCCTGCGCCCGGATCGAATCACACGGAGCAAACCAATCTCTCGGTATCGAATCTCCTTCGACAGATAAATCTTGACTTAGAGCTCAAGCAAGCTTCAACTGCAGTTAGAGTTAAAGAAGCGGAACACACGGACGGGGCAATCGAGGAAAGAGCAATCAGGTTACAGAACAGGACATAAGCCGTTTATTTTGAATACTTTGCCTCTAAACTATCGCGAATCAATACTTTGAAAGGAAGACCTGCGTAAAGTATTGATTATAATAGACCAGGGGGGAGGGGGGTACCCTGAGCCGCC
>Ga0187887_10001893_pt1 | contig 17516 bp, 15 predicted proteins | sample June2016WEW_7_10_FD_132977 | JGI IMG/M metagenome (GOLD analysis project Ga0187887, IMG submission 132977) | Peatland microbial communities from SPRUCE experiment site at the Marcell Experimental Forest, Minnesota, USA - June2016WEW_7_10 | ecosystem: Environmental > Terrestrial > Soil >...
GCGGACGGCATTATTGTCGAAGTGCACCCCTGTCCGGAGCGTGCCCTTTCCGATGGCCCCCAGTCTCTCGACATTCCGCAATTCGAGCGGGTCATGCACGGACTCGGCGAGCCATTACGTCCAGTCCTCGTTCATCGTATGGCCGGTTGAGCTATCTGGCCTGCCTGGCAGGGGCTCAGCTTCGGGTTCCCGCGCGGACCGCTTGACGAGCCGGAGTGGGACACTTTGTCCCAACCTGGTTCCGAAGATTGCCCTCCCTTTGTTTTGAACAATTTGCACGCCTTTTTGCCCTCCCCGCGGAGATCCCTGCGCCATTGTGTCCCCTCTTGCGGAGAACGATCGTCTCGTAAGTGACTGAATACATGTGCCTTACTCGAACGCATTTGGTGTCTCGATTGCCCATTAGAGGCCAGGCGCGAGGGATAGGACTCTGTGCAGGATCCCTCGGAATCGCCCAAGGACAACCAATGAAAAACAACGTAACATCGCTCTCCGCTAGCCGACATAAGATCGCGTCTGCGGTGTTCAGCGCCGCTTGGGGCGGCGTGCTTGGACTGTTGTTGCTGTTGTTGTCGGCAACTCCGTCTTATGCAAACGTCAACAAGAAGCCATCCAAGACTTCGCCTGACCTCGCGGCCTTTGTGGCAGAAGCGACGAACGGTTATGTAACCGTCAACGTTCAATTCACCACCTATCCCACCAAGGGCTACTTGAAGGGCCGTCAATCCGCTGGCGCGACCGTCCGGTTCCAGTTGCCCACGATCAAGGCGGTGAATATGACCGTGCCCGTCAGCATGCTGACGACGCTGGAGAAGGAAACGAATGTCGTCTACATCTCTCCGGACCGCCTGTTGTCCATGTCCGCGAATCCTGCGACCGAAGAGTTTGCTACAGCGGTCGAAGCCGACGTCGCAGCTTCGCAGTACGGATTCGATGGCACCGGTGTTGGCGTCGCCATCATCGACAGCGGCATCGCTCCTCATTCTGATCTCAACAATGCCAACGGCGTGTCCCGCGTCGTCTACAGCCAGAGCTTTGTAGCCGGCAAAACGTCCGCGGTCGATCAGTATGGCCACGGAACCCATGTGGCGGGCCTGATCGGTGGCAATGGCACAAGTTCCGGCACGGCCAACGGCTATGCGGCAACCTATGCCGGCATGGCCCCAAACGTTAACATCGTCAACCTGCGCGTGCTGGATCAGAACGGATCGGGTACTGACAGCCAGGTGATCGCCGCCATTCAGGAAGCGATCGCGTTGCAGAGCACTTACAACATTCGCGTGATCAGCATGTCGCTGGGCCGTCCGGTGTTTGAGACCTATACTCTCGATCCCGTCGACCAGGCCGTAGAAGCCGCTTGGAAAGCCGGCATCGTGGTTGTCTGCGCCGCCGGCAACAATGGACGCTTTGCGGCAACGAATGGCTTCGGCACCATCGGCGTTCCGGCCAACGATCCTTCCGTGATCACGGTCGGTGCGACCATGACGCTGGGCACGCCCACGCGCGTCGACGACAAGATCGCCAGCTATAGTTCCAAGGGGCCGACAGTCCTCGATCACATCGTGAAGCCTGACCTCGTCGCACCCGGCAACAACATGGCCTCGTTGCGCGTCGCGGGCAGCACTCTCGACACGGCCTATCCGCAGTTTGAGCTGGCCTCAAGCAACGGAACTTCCAAGTACTTCGTGTTGAGTGGCACCAGCATGGCCACGCCCATCGTTAGCGGGGCCGTTGCGCTGCTGCTGCAGCAAAACTCTTCACTGACGCCCGATCAAGTGAAAGCGCGCTTGATGAAGACGGCCTGGAAAGGTATCGGCCAGTTCACTTCTTCACACGATTATCTCGGAAACCTTTACAACAACGAATACGATCTGTTCACCTACGGGGCTGGGTACCTGGATGTTGACAACGCTCTCGGAAACACAGATCTCGCGACCGGAGTGGCAGTTTCTCCGACCGCGGTCAACAATAACGGTACCATTTCGATCGTGAACACCACTCTTGACTCGAATTTCTCAGGCAGCAGCGTCGTCTGGGGCGCAACCTCCGTCGTTTGGGGCAACTCGGTGGTCTGGGGTGCAAACGCATTCTCTGCCACTTCCGTAGTGTGGGGCGCCACGAGCGTTGTTTGGGGGGCAACCTCCGAAACCGGTTACAGCGTAGTCTGGGGAGCAACTTCGAACGTCGCCAGTCTTACTTCAGCTTTAAGCGACGGCGACGGGGGCGACAACTAGACAAACCGACTGAAACCATATTCGGAGAATCCCATGACAAATACCATGCCTGGTAAAGCAAAGGTCATGATCGGAATGGTGGCTGTCGCAAGTCTGTGCCCCCTGTTGTTCGGAGTCACAAACTGGCGCATGCCAGCCTGGCACCAACTGGCGCTTCTGATGGCCGCAGCGGCATTAAGTTCGCGGCTGAAGCTGAAGCTGCCTGGGATGACGAGCACGATGTCTGGAAACTTGCCCGTCGTTCTTCTGGAGTCACGCAATTAGGCTTGCTCAGCAGTCTGCTGGTCGCAGTAACGGCAGCCGTCGCGCAGTCCTATGGTTCCGGCAAACTGAAACCGGTACAGTTCCTTTTCAACACTTGCACGCTGATGAATGCCTGCGGTCTTGCCTATCTCGCCTACCACAGCCGTCTGTTTGCGGCCCATGGCGGACCGGCAGTATCGCTCGCGGTGGCTGCCTCGGCTTACTTCCTGGCCAATACGGCGCCCGTAGCCGGCATCATCGGACTGACAGAAGGCAACAGTCCTTTTGCCCTCTGGCACAAGATCTTCCTGTGGTCTTTCCCGAACTACGTAATCGGTGCGGGATTGGCTGCAATCGCTTCCTTTTTCGTCACGATCACCGGAATGGCCGGCTTGGTGGCGGTTCTTTTCGGGGTCTACAAGTCCTACAAGATGTACGTGGGTCTAACAGAGCACGCCCACCCCAAAGCGTTCGCGATGGCTGCCAGCCACTAACCGGCAAAACGCAACAGTCCTCCGGCGCGCTGTCTTCACAGACTGCGCGCCTTTTTTCTTGCGAGAGGACACATCGAACGCGAAGAACGTCCCGCACTGCCAGGCAGACCTGTTCCCGCGGCGACGGTTCCATCAATTGTTTGGGAGTTGCTTCAGAAACTGAAAAGGCGATCTCCTGGGAGATCGCCCTTTGAATGCGTGCGAGAAGACTTACAGAGCCTGAACGTTTTCTGCTTGCCAGCCCTTCGGACCTTTCGTGACGTCGAACTGCACTGTCTGGCCCTCCTGCAGGCTCTTGAAGCCGCCCGCTTGGATTGCTGAGAAGTGCACGAAAACATCTTCGCCATTCTGGCGGCTGATGAAACCGTAGCCCTTGGCGTCATTAAACCACTTTACTGTTCCTTGTTCTGCCATGTTGATACTGGTGTTCCTTTCAATCGATTTACGCTGGAGAGATTCGGAGGTACTGCTGGCAGGTTACTAGCTGTTAAGGCAAGAGCTGCTCACGACCGACTCGGTCTAACGCACAGATGCATCATACCCTGAGCAGCCCTGATTAGCAAGCCGGGGGCCGAAAGGCCTCAATCCGGGCCTGAGATCAAAACTAACGCTCTCGCTTGATACTACTGCTGATGCAATGCTGACCGCTTAGCCGCCTGTTTAATAAACCACTCCTGGCTGTTCATTTCGCGCCGGTTGTTGTGCCGGGCATCGCGGGAGTAAGTACCATCGGAATTCATGTGCCGGGCCTTAACAACCTCGGACAAATAAGTCGCCAGCAACTCGTCGCGCAAATAACCCACCAGTTTGGGTTCCTGCACGGGGAAAACCAGCTCGACCCGGCGATTCAAGTTGCGTGGCATCATATCCGCGCTACCCAGATAGATTTGTTCCTCCCCGGCATTGTGAAAATAAAACGCGCGGCTATGTTCCAGAAACCGCCCAACCACGCTGGTGACGCGGATATTCTCGCTGACGCCGGGAATCCCGGGACGCAGGCAGCACATGCCGCGCACCAGCAGATCAACCTGCACGCCTGCCTGCGACGCTTCGTAGAGCAAGTGAATCATCCGGCGGTCGATCAGCGCGTTCATCTTGAAAATCAGATGACCTCGACGGCCCGCCTGCTGATGCTCGATCTCACGTCGGATGAGCCGCTCGAGGTGGTCTCTAAGATTGACGGGCGCGACAAACAGCTTTCGGTATTCGACCTTTGCTGAGTATCCGGTAAGGTAGTTGAACAGGTCAGTACAGTCTTCTCCGATCGCTTCGTCACAGGTCAACAAGGCAACGTCCGTGTAGAGCTGCGATGTCAGAGTGTTGTAATTGCCGGTGGACATGTGCACGTAACGGCGGATGCGGTCTTTTTCCTTGCGCACCACCAGAGCAGCTTTGCAGTGCACTTTCAGATTCACCAAGCCGTAGACCACGTGCACGCCTTCACGCTCCAACCGCCGGGCCCACTCGATATTGCTTTCTTCGTCGAAGCGCGCCTTCAATTCCACCAGGACGGCAACCTGCTTGCCATTGTCGATGGCCTCCAGCAAGGCTTCGACCACTGGTGCATTGCGCCCCACCCGATAAAGCGTAATTTTGATGGCCAGCACGTTCGGATCGCGCGCCGCTTGTTGCAGAAATCCGACAACCGGCTGGAACGAGTCAAAGGGATGATGCAGCAGAATGTCCTGCCGACGAATCGCAGAAAAAATATCTTCCCCTTCCTCCTGCGGTTGCAAGGCTGCCGCCACCGCCGGAACGAAGGGCTTGTCTTTCAGATCAGGGCGGTCAATCGAGAGCAAATGCCTCAGCCGGTTGAGCGCCAGCGGCCCTTTCATCTTGTAAACATCGCCGGGATCAAGCTCAAGGTTCTTCAGCAGGATCTCCAGCACTTCGGCCGGCATAGCATCGTTGATTTCCAACCGCACAACATCGGCAAAACGCCGCTGCCAAACGCCTTCCTCCACCGACTCCAGCAGATCGCCTGCCTCCAGTTGCTGAATTTCGGTCTCCGCGTCGCGCGTCACATGGAATGGATGGGCTTCCAGCACTTCCATGCCGGGAAACAGCAACTGCAGATTATTGACGATCAGTTGCTCAAGCCAGACAAAATATTGCGGCTTCGTCGCCGCGGACTTTGCCTTGGATTCCTTAACCATACTGTTCAAAGGCACCAGTTGCGGTAGGCTGTCTGGAACTTTGACGCGTGCGAAATGCTCGACTCCCTGGTGATCGCGAATCAGAACCGCCAGATTGAGACTGAGATTCGAAATATGCGGAAACGGCCGGCCGGGATCAAAAGCCAGAGGCGTCAGCGTCGGAAATACCGTTTCCGAGAAATACCGGCTGGCGGCCGCGCTCTGCGCTTGTGTGAGCTGCGCGTATTCCAGCACATGAATGCCCTCTTTTTTCAGCCCGGGTAAAAGCTGGAGCCGCAGGCAATCTTGCCCGGCCTTGTAGAGCTCAGCAATGCGCTCGCGAATGGCGCTCAGTTCCTGGCCCGGCGTCATTCCGTCAGGTCCGGATTCCAGTGCGCCGCTCTCCAGTTGTCGTTTCAGCCCCGCGACCCGCACCATGAAAAATTCATCGAGGTTGGACCCAACGATGGAAAGAAACTTCAGGCGCTCCAGAAGCGGGTTCTGTTCGTCTTGCGCCTCCTCAAGAACGCGAGCTTGAAAGGTCAGAAGACTGAGCTCGCGGTTCAGATAGAGCGAAGGATCGCTGAGAGAGATGACCGGCGATGTGGCAGGGGCAGAACCGGAAACTGCCTCGCTTTTCCGCTTACCCCGCGGAGAAGCGGCAGGCTTGATTTTCTTCGAGACGACCTGAGTGACACTCATGCGGTTTCAGCCGCCAGAAGAGCAACCACACTCTGTATTGGTAACTTCTTGAAAAGAATGGCGGGGACGACGAGACTCGAACTCGCGACCTCTGCCGTGACAGGGCAGCGTTCTAACCAACTGAACTACGTCCCCAACTGTGTTTTCGTGCGATACTGCAGAAAATTACGCAGGACATCTGTCCATGTCCCGCCACAAGAATCTTATCAGACGGAATTCCAGTCTGTACAGGCGCGACCCGGCTTGCGTCGCTCATTTCGAAAATACTCGCGGCATCACAATTCAACTCCCCTGTTACCGCCGACACTTCCCTTCTGCGCCGCTTTCACCAACAATAGTAGTTCCTGTGGCTCAGACTTCCATCCACCGGGGCGGCATCACAATGGCCCAGGCCATTGAGCGCTACTTCAATGTCGCGCTCTTCCTGCTCGTGCTCAGCGGATTTGTCACGCTCGCTTCCACCGGCGGACTCGATCTTCCCGCTGTCGTCATCGTTGGGTTCGCACTCCTGGTTCGCGGCTACCAGCTTTTCACACGCCGCGACTTCGTCATCCCCGAGCGCTGGACCACCTACCTCACTCTGCTCTATGTTTTGATTTATTTCGCGGACTACTTTCTGGTTTCCGGCAGCTTCCTGACCGCAACCGTGCATCTCGTGCTGTTTCTGATGGTGGTCCGGCTTTTTTCCTCGCAACGAACTCGCGATCACTACATGCTGGCCGTGCTTTCATTCCTGATGGTGCTGGCCTCCGCCGTTCTCACCGTCGGCACCGTGTTTGTATTTGCTTTCGCGGGCTTTCTGCTGGTCGCCGTCGTGACATTTGTGCTCATGGAAATGCGCCATTCTGTGGCCCAGGAAGAGGCCGTTGCGGAAGATCCGCGCGCTGCCGCTTTTCACCGCCGCATGGCAAATGGATTAATGGCCATCGCTCCCGCGCTCATGCTGCTAATCCTGGTGGGCAGCTTTCTCATATTCTTTTTCCTGCCCCGTATTTCTTCCCGTTATCTGACCGCCTACACCCCATCCAGTGATGTCTCTACCGGCTTCACCGACCGCCTGCAACTCGGCAAGATCGGACAGATCCAGCAGTCCAGCGCTGTCGTCATGCACATTGAAATTCAGAACGACACGCAAGGCCTCTACGATTTGAAATGGCGTGGCGTCGCCCTCAACGCTTTTGATGGCAGAAACTGGTCGAACTCGTTCGGTTCAAGGCAACTCGCCCCGTCCGGCGACGGAACCTATCTGCTGACGCCGCAAAACCGGCCTGCCTCATTTTTCGTTCCACGCCGCACCATTCATTACCGTGTCATGATGGAGCCGCTCGGAACCAACGTCTTTTTCTTGGCGGAGAAAGCTCACAGCCTTTCGGGAAATTATCACCCGCTGAGAACCGATGCGGGCGGGGCTGTCTATAACCTCGACCTCGACCGTCCCATCAACCAATATTCCGCCGAATCTGATCTGCCCGACGTCGACCCCGACCAGGTTCGTCTTGCAGCCAACAACGTCCCCGAAGGTGCCGATGCCTACCTGAACCTGCCGCCGATCGATATCCGCATTTCTCGGCTGGCAGAACAGATCACGGCCTCGTCTCCCGACAACTATGACAAAGCAGTGGCCATCGAGCAGTACCTGCGCACCCACTTCGGATATACGCTGGAACTTCCCCGAAGTATTCCGCACGATCCTCTGGCCAATTTCTTGTTCGAACGCAAGCAGGGTCACTGCGAGTACTTCGCCAGTTCCATGGCCGTGATGCTGCGCACTCTTCGGATACCGTCGCGCATTGTGAATGGCTTTCGCACCGGTGAATTCAATGATCTCACCGGACAGTATGTTGTCCGCGCCAGTAACGCACATTCCTGGGTGGAAGCCTACTTTCCCGGCTCCGGTTGGATCAGCTTTGATCCCACTCCGCCCGGAAGCGTGCCGGCGCGCAATGGCTGGTCGCGGCTCCAGCTCTATGTTGATGCCGCCTCCTCATTCTGGCGCGAGTGGATTATCAATTACGACGCCAGCCATCAGCGTTCTTTGGGTAAGGATGCCGCTGTCAACAGCCGCCGTTTTCTTGACGATGTGCGTCGTTGGGTTGAGCAGCAGCACAACACCCTGCTCAGGTCCGCACGGCGCGCACACAACCACATCACGCATTTTCCAGTTCGCTGGCTGGGAGCTTTTCTCGCGCTTGTCACTGGCCTGATCGTCCTGCTGAATCTTCCTCGACTGGTCCGGGCTGTGCGCGCGTACAGTCTGCGTGCGCATCCGGAGCGGGCTCCCCGCGAGTCCGCAGCGCTATGGTATGACCGCATGGTCGGACGCATGGCGCGGCTGGGCTGGCGGAAATCGCCCTCGCAGACACCTTCTGATTTTGTCGAGGCGATCCAGGAGCCTGTCCTGAAGTTGAAGGTCGCGAACTTCACGCGTTCGTATGAGTCAGCGCGTTTCGGCCGATCGCTGCAAGATGCCGAAACTCTTCCGCGGCTATTCGAAGAAATCGCAGTGGGTGAAAAGCAGTCTTCCAAAAAGAGATCAAGCCGCGCCGGCTAGAAGCGCGTTACGATGCCGCCACCCACGTAGAAGTTGTGTTCCCGGCTACGCCCCGTGTCGACATTGAAGGAAGGCTCACCGGAATAGAAGTCACGCCCTTCTCCGCGGAAACCCCAGTGGTGCCAGAACCACACATCCAGCCCAGCTCCGAACTGAATGACACCCGTGTTTGAGCCGCGCGGTCCCAAATTCGGCCCGTAGAAATTATCTCTCGGCGCATACCGGAAGCGGCCATAGCCCCCGCCCACGCTGACCCATGGGTTCACGCTGTCTTCGTGAAACATACTCACTCGCACCGACGGCGTCATAAACAACGCGCCCATGTCCGTGGGGATGCCGTGATAAGCCGTATTCAGATCCATGCGCGGAAAAATTGCCACCGGCAACTCCGCATAAATCCCAAAGATCTTTGGCGTCTTCAACAACCGGCTGTAGTTTCCGGCCAAAGTGATCTCGTTCCCAAAATGCAGGGGCGGATTGAAAGAGAGGCCCGTGTTGTAGACCGTCTGCGTGCTGACGAACGTTTCTCCGACCGTGATCGAAACATCATTAACTTGCGCCCACGCGCTGGCCGCAAGCAACATGATCAGCACAACCGTGCATGAGAGGCCTTTTACCGACATCACTCCTCCGGAGTATTGAGGATGTACTTGTGTTTCCATAAGATTAGCACGTGCTCCTTGGATAGATGCAGTTACCCTTGTGATGCCCTTGCCGCCCGGCCAGTCGAAAGTGCATCCGGGGGCTCAATGCTAGAATTAAGCAGGTTCGATTGTCCACCGATCAGTTCCCAGTGCCCACTAAGAAAATCATATCGACGACCGCGGCCCCGGCCGCTCCCGCCAAGGTAGGCTTTGTCAGCCTCGGCTGTCCCAAAAACCTCGTCGACAGCGAGGTCATGATGGGCATGCTGGCGCAAGCCGGAGCTGAACTCACTCCCGCCGCCGCCGATGCCGACATCATCGTCGTCAATACCTGTTCTTTCATCGGCACGGCCCAACAGGAATCGGTCAATACCATCCTCGAAATGGCTCGTCACAAAACAGACGGCAAGGCAAAGCGCCTCATCGTGGCCGGCTGCCTGGTCGAGCGCTTTCGCGATGAAATCCAAAAAAATATTCCTGAAGTAGATGCAGTAGTCGGCACCGGCGAATTGGAAAAAATTCTTGCTGCCGCGGGCATCGCCGCAGCCCCGGCAACTCCCGGCCCGTTCAATATCCTGACCTCGCGCCCGGAGGGCGATCATCGCCGCGAACAAGGTCGCTTCGCCCGCGATGCCTGGGACGGCGCCGTCTCCGATCTGCCCAATTACCTTTACGACGAAAACACACCGCGCATCCTCGCCACGCCCGGCTATTCGGCCTATATCAAGATCGCCGAAGGCTGCGATCATCCCTGCAGTTTCTGCATCATTCCCCAACTGCGCGGGCAGTTCCGGTCGCGACGTTTCGAATCCGTTATCGCCGAAGCCGAGCGCCTGGCACAATCCGGCGTCCGCGAGATAACGCTCATCGGTCAGGACACAACTTGCTATGGCGAAGATCTTGGCCTGAAAGACGGCTTGGCTCTGCTGCTCGAAAAACTCGCGCAGGTTGACGGTTTGCGGTGGGTTCGATTCCTCTACGCTTACCCGAACAAAATCACAGGGCGTTTGCTCGAAACCATCGCGGCCCATGACAAGATCTGCTCCTACATTGACGTTCCGCTGCAGCACGCATCCGCCAGCGTCCTGAAGCGCATGAAGCGCGGTGGGGGAGCCGACGTGTTTCTGCGCTCGATCGAAAAGATGCGCCGAGTCATTGCCGGCGTCACTCTGCGCACGTCTTTCATCGTCGGCTTTCCCGGTGAGACCGAGCAAGAATTCGAAGAACTACGCAGCTTCGTCCAAGAGGCCGAGTTCGACTGGATGGGCGCATTCGGCTATTCCGATCAGGAAGGCGCTGGAGCCTTCAACGACGACAAAAAGCTTTCAGCGCGCGAGATCGAAAGCCGCCGCAAGTCGCTCATGTCGACCCAGAAAAAGATCAGCCGGGCAAGAAAGAAAGCACTGATCGGGAAAGAATTTGATCTCCTGCTCGAAGGCACATCGAGCGAATCCGACCTGCTGCTCGAAGGCCGCACGCCCATGCACGCCCCGGAGATCGACGGCAAGGTTTTCGTAAACGATTTCCCCGAAGGGAACGAGCCGAGTGATGGCGAGTTTTATCGTTGCCGCATCACCGCCGCCCACGACTATGATCTAGTGGCTGAGATAATCTAATCTAGTGTAGTGCGTCATACAGAATGACCTGTATTCGTTTTGAAAGGGATGGGCTTCAGCCCATCCGGAAGGCAGGAAACAAATGCGGCTTCAGCCCCTGAGGCAATGCCGTTCGGATGTTTTGCTGGCTTCCGCCGGTCCCTCTAACCCGCCCTTATTTCTGACGCACTACACTAGGCCAGAGGTTAAAGGTCAGATTGCAGACGTTAACACTTGGCTCGATTTAAGATTTCATCTCTGTAATCTGATCTCTGACCTCTGAAATCTCCGATGCCGCGCAAATCTTCCCTCAAACTCCGTTGCCCGATCTGCAAGAAGCCAGTGAAGTCTGCCGGCCCTGACTTCCCTTTCTGCAGTGACCGTTGCCGCTCGATCGACCTGGGCAAATGGGCCAGCGGAGCATACGTTATTCCAGTCACCTCAACAGACACTGAAGCCGAGGACGAAATTCGACCCCACGATCCTGACGACACCGAGAGCTGATCTTGAAAGAGAGCCAGCGCGAACCCGTAGCCTCTGACCATAGCCCCGGCACCTCGCCGGCGCCGCATCCCCGCTGTCCTCTTTGGGCAACTCTCGTCGCAACTTTTTTCGGCGCCGGCCGCCTCAAGCCCGGCCCCGGTACTTGGGGATCGGTCTTCACTGTCCTCGCCTGGGCGCTGGTCCTTTCGCGCATTCCGCCTGACGCTCGCGCTTGGGCAACTGTCGTCGCAGCCGCCCTCGTCACCCTCGTCGGCATCCCCGCCGCAACCCGCGTCGCCCGCGCTCACGGCTCCAAAGATCCGCAATTCGTCGTCATCGACGAGGTCGCCGGCCAACTGGTCGCGCTCATCGCTGTCCCGCTCGCCTGGAAAACGTTCCTCGCGGGCCTTATACTCTTTCGTGTCTTCGATATTTTGAAGCCGTTTCCAATCCGCCGGCTGGAGCGGCTCCCCGAAGGCACCGGCATTGTCGTGGATGATTTGGGCGCGGGACTTTATGCGCTCGCGATCATGCATCTCTTGCTTCATTTTGGACTTCTAAACAGATAGCTTCGGCACTCGCCGGAATCGAGTCATGAGTATCTCTGACCGCCTGCTGGGAAAAAAAACGGCCAACGGCAAACCGCACATCGATGCGGTCACTCCCACCCTCGCTTTGCCCGGCGGCGATATTCGAATCAGCGGCAAGGGCCTGCGTCCGCCCGAACTCCGTCGCCCCAGTGTGCGTTTCGGCGACGTCGAAGGCTCCGTGCTGATTAGCTCTGACGACTTCATGATTGCGCGTGTCCCGGAAGAAGCGGCCTCAGGATCGGTTGTCGTCGGCACCAACGGGCATGTCAGCAACCCGCACACCATCCAAGTGGCCACCGCGATCGCCGACAATCTCCATCCCGTTACGAATCCTGCGCTCGATCGCGAAGGCAATCTCTACGTGACGTTCTCCGGATCGCGCGGTCAAAAAGTTCCCGTCGCCATCTTCAAAATTGACGCGAACCATACCGTCACGCCGTTCCTCGCCGAGATGATGAACGCCACGGCCATTGCCTTCGACCGCGCAGGTCAGATGTATGTCTCTTCGCGCCACGACGAGGCCATCTACCAGGTGTCACCCACCGCTGTCGTCACGTCTTACGCGGAAGGCATGGGCGTCGCCACCGGAATGGCTTTTGATCGCGACGAAAATCTCTATGTCGGCGATCGCAGCGGCACGATCTTCAAGATCGCCCGCGACCGCCAGATCTTCGTTTTCGCCACGCTCGAAGCAAGCGTCTCCGCGTATCACCTCGCCATGGGACCGCATGGCGACTTGTTCGTGACCGGACCAACTACTTCAAGTTTCGATTCGGTTTACAAGATTGATCCGCACGGAAGCGTGTCGGTCTTCTACCGCGGCCTGGGTCGTCCGCAGGGTCTGGCGTTCGATGTAGACGGCAATATGTATGTGGCTGCTTCGCTGGCCGGCAAGCGCGGCATCGTGAAGATCACGCCCCAGGGCAATGCCGACCTGGAAGTTGCCGGACAGGGATTGGTGGGATTGGCATTCGCGCCAGGCAAATCCGCAATTCTGGCGACCAACAACGCCGCCTATTACATCGGCTGGAACATCGCTGGGCTGCCCTTGCCGCCTATCTAAACGTGTTGCGATCGCCAAGTCCTAAGTGTTCCCACCACCACACCTTTATAGGGGGCACTTCGTGTGCTTGGTTCTGAGTGATAAGGCGATTTATCAACAGTTAAGGTCTGGCCAGATGTTGCACTGTGACTCTTTGCGATCACCTCACATCAAGAGGTGATCCATCTCACTGACAGGGCGCGCTGATTGATGTTGGCATTAGCACGTCCCGCCTCCACGAAGAGCAGTGCCCCCACCGTGGGGAGTGCGGCCCCCGAGGCGAGAGCTTGGAACGGGGCCTCTTTTAGCAAGTGATTTGTCTGTGAGGGTTCTGTCTTTTTCGGCCTGGCAGATCAAGATCCAGGACGCTCGTAGCTTCTGGTAGCTGCTCGTAGCTTAATGATCAACCAGCAATGATCGACCTCGAACCATGGCCCCACATCCATCTGTGAAGGAGGTGTTGTATGAAGCGCCAGTTCAGTCGTGGTTCTCTTCTCAGGGGTGCGGTTCCTATCGCAATTCTGATCCTGTTAATTGCTACCGTCGCCTTGGCGGAGTCTAGGTGCCCGACGACGACCAAGGTCATATCATCGCCCAATCCTTCGGTGCCTTACGAGTCGGTGACGGTCACGGCCACGGTTACCTGTGACTACCACCCAGTCCCAGACGGGGGAACCGTGAACTTTTACACCAAATATGGCTCGATAGGATCTGGTACGACGGTGAATGGGGAAGTGAGCGTAACCACAGTTTTCGACGAGAAAGGCTCTTACGTCATCAGAGCCGACTATTCCGGCGTACAGATATGGAGACCCAGTAAGGGACACACCAGGCAATATGTTCGGGAGGAGTGACTCACTCGTAACGTCTGGGTCGAGGCCTGCTAGATCGGGGCGCTTTCGGGGTTGTAGCGCCAGGCGGGCACCGTCCAGGTAGTGGCGCGACACCTAGCGTATTCGCGGATCACGGACAGCTCTTTGGGATCAATCTAATGAGGAACGCGTCGATGTTGATCGGCCGCGTTTCCCAAGTTTCTGACGAGTTCGTCCAATTGTGCTTCGAGCAGGGCGAATTCGTCTTGTCCAGTTCGCACTTGCTGTTCGGCCTCGACTTCTTCGGTTTGCAGTTGCTGAGCTTTGTCCGTCCAGTCCTCGAGTTCTGTCTTCAAGTGCTTGAGCAGATCTCGGAGTTCGTCCTGTTGCGCCAGGTTCTCTTCGGCGCTCAATAAGTCCTCCGCCCGTTTGATCTCGGTCGCCGTACGCTTTTGATGGTCTTGGGCGTCAGCGAGCCGCCCTCGTGCGGTGTTTAAGCGGTCTGCGGCACGAGCAACGTTGGCCTGCTGAGTTTGCACGCGAGATAGCAGAATCTGAGACCTTTGTACTCCTGCGATAGAACTAAGCAGGTCCTGATGAAGGGCACGCACCTCGGTCAACAGAGCGTGCAGTGCCTGTGAGTCGGATGAATCCGCTTGGCCAAAAGCGACTGCTGACGTTCCGAAGAGCATTATGAGGAGCCAAAATGTTCGCGACATTGTGAAGCCTCCCAAGTTCGAATCGCACCGCAACGGACACGTCCGTTCCCGCCGAAGAACATCGAACCCGGGCTCCCAACTGTTGGGACCAGGCCGATCACCCATTGAGCGCGGTCCACATGCCCGCCAACGGAAGTGTTCTGAGTGATTTCAGCGCTGAACTTTGGCTGCCGCTACTTCTTATACACCGTGGGCCGCGGACCTTTTTCCAGCGCTTCCCGATCCCAGATCATTTCGTCGCGGGTGTAGTTCGCCAGTTCGAAATCCTGCGTCAGTTCGAGCGCATCCGTCGGACACGCGTCTTCGCACAATCCGCAAAACATGCAGCGGCTCAGGTCGTAGGTAAAGTTGGTGAGTTCTTTGCGGCGGGTTTTTTCGTTGCGCTCGCTCGTGACCACGATCAGATGCTCGGGGCACGCCAGCGCGCACAGATCACAGGAAATGCAGAGAGTCTCGTCCGTGTCCGGATTGACGTTTAACCGCGGCGCGCCGCGATACCGTTCTGCCACCTGCGGGCGCTCCAGCGGATACTGCTCGGTATAAATTTCTTTCGGGTGCTGATACCGGAACGTCACACCAAGTCCCTGCATCAGGTCCACGAGAAAGACTTTTCGCAAAATCTCCGTCATTCCCATAACCCGGCTAGGATACCACGGGACGGGTCGGAGCAATGCGATGCACGTCACACTGCCTCGATCCGATATCCCGCCTTCCCACGTCCGGTTACGGATTGACCGTCAAGTCCAAAGTCGCGTTCGCGCTGGCCAGATAGTTGACGTCACCGGTGTAGTAGGCGGAAACGGTATAGGAACCAGCGGCGGGCGCTGTCATTGTCAATATTGCAATTCCACTCGTCAGCGTCACTGATCCTACCGGGTTCTTGTCCAACTTGAAACTGACCGTCTCACCGTTCGGCGGCGCTCCGACAATCGAGTTGACCGACACCGTGAACGTGACCGGCTGTCCTGCCACGACTGGATTCGCCGAAGCTGTGATGGAGGCCGTCATCTTCGGGATCAGAAGCTGTATTCCCTTGTTGGTCGACATGGCGACTACTCCGAAATCATTGATCTGCACCGAATACGGCTGCAACGATTGAGAGAAGGGCGACAACACGGCAAGATCCTGCATGCCCAGCGAAGGTGTCCACAGAAATGCGTGCAGCAGTCCGTTTTCCGACGTCGTCAACGATGTCCCCACCACCCATCCGTTGTTGTTGATCCCAAGAGCTGTACTCGAACTGCCTCCCAGCGTGCCCAGATCGGTCATGGCGCCCGACGGCGTCCATGTAACCGCGTGCTTGAAACCTTTGGCATTGGGCGCTTGTCCGGCAATCACGCCTGCGTCGTTGACTGCCATCGCCAGCGTTCCCGGCGCGCCAAAATTTTGCAAGCCGCTAGCCTCGGTCCAGTTGAATCCAACCGGCAACTTGCTTCCGTTCGGAAAGGAGTAGCCCACAACCTCATTTGAGGAATTGACAGCTACGGCTGTTGCGCCGCCGATCGAAGTCAGTTCTGGCGTCAAGTCCTGCATGCCGCCATCCGGCGTCCAGAAAAATGCATGTTGCGTATCTGCTCCGGTGTAAGAAAGTCCGACCACCGCGCCCGAGTCATTGACCCCGCTCGCCGCGCTCAGTTGGCCGCCAAGAGTGCCCAACCATTGCACTCCGCTTGCCGGTCGATAGACAAAGGCTTGGAAGACGCCCGAATTGTCCGGATCGCCCGCGCCCACCAGGTCGCCCGACGAGTCAATCGCCGCAGCTCCGCTGTTCAGTCCCGTCAGTCCGATGCCGTGGTAACCGTTTGTCCGGTTCCAGATCGAGACGTCATAAGAGGTGCTCGTTCCGATATTTGCCACCACCTGGCTCGAGTTATTGATCCCTGTCAACGTGTTCGGAGTCGATCCCGCGACTTTCAGGACTGTAAACGTGGTCTGTCCCGACGCCAGGATCGAAAGTGACAAAGCGAACATCGTAACCAGCGCAATCTTCTGAATGTTTTTCACTGAGATGCCTTCCCCCCGCAGGAGCCTGGTGCGCCCCGCACCATCTCAGAAGTGCACGTCCTGTACCGATCTGGACTTTCAGTACCAATTCAGGAATTGCGGATATCTGATTGACACATAGGCAGTTACAATGACTACCCAAAAGTAATACGGATTACTACGTTACCGACACGGTTTTTCCTCGAGCCCTCCCAAAAGAGAAATGAATTACCACTTTTCCCACACCGCAAGCCGTGCTTTCTTCATAACCGGTCGTTGCTGCAAATTCCCGCGGCCTTAGCCGCGGATTCGCGTAAACTCGCCTGAGCGAGCCGAAATCCAGGTCCTCAAAGTCAGCTGACAGTGGCATTTTCCGACCAATTTTCGACCAATGAGCTAGCTCCGGATGGGAGCCTGTCTGGCGAGCATGCGTCCGACGAGCTCTGGATGGAGGAGGCCCTTCGTTGCGCCCAGCGCGCATTCGAGGCCGGCGAAGTCCCCGTCGGCGCGGTTGTCGTGCACCAGGGTCGCGTCATTGGACGAGGCTGGAACCGCAACCTCGCCGACCACGATCCGACAGCGCATGCCGAGATGATTGCCCTTCGGGAAGCCGGCCGCGTTCTCGGGAATCACCGGCTGGTCAGCTGTGACCTGTTTGCTACAATTGAACCGTGCGCCATGTGTGCGGGAGCGCTGGTTCATGCCCGCATCCGGCGCCTGGTTTACGGCGCGGACGATCCCAAAGCCGGGGCCGTTCATTCCGTCCTGGCCGTGGTCAACCACGACCGCCTGAATCATCGCATGGAAGTTCGGCGCGGAGTGCTGGCAGGTAAGTCCGCCGATATTCTGCAGGAGTTCTTTAGAAGTCGTCGATCGTTGTAGTGGTTCGTGATCCGCTGCGAGTGAACCGAACGCGGCTTTTACTAATCACGAGCAACTGTTTCTCCGGAGAGGTCCGTGAGCGGTTGAAATTGAGGCGACTTGAGGGCGTGAAGGCGAGCAGCGCGAGCCTGGGAGCCTTCAGCCGAAATCCTGAGCGTAGCGAAGAACCGAAGGCGTTAACTCAGGGAAATGCTCTATAACTTTTCAGTTCGTCCGACGCGGAGAGGTGCGTGAGCGGTTGAAATTGAGGCGACTTGAGGGCGTGAAGGCGAGCAGCGCGAGCCTGGGAGCCCTCAGCCGAAATCCTGAGCGTAGCGAAGGACCGAAGGCGTTAACTCAGGGAAATGCTCTATAACTTTTCAGTTCGTCCGACGCGGAGAGGTGCGTGAGCGGTTGAAACGATCCGC
>Ga0187887_10001898_pt1 | contig 17466 bp, 14 predicted proteins | sample June2016WEW_7_10_FD_132977 | JGI IMG/M metagenome (GOLD analysis project Ga0187887, IMG submission 132977) | Peatland microbial communities from SPRUCE experiment site at the Marcell Experimental Forest, Minnesota, USA - June2016WEW_7_10 | ecosystem: Environmental > Terrestrial > Soil >...
CTGCGCGTGACTCCCGGCGACGCCGTCGTGCGCCGGCATGCCGACCAGATGGTTTCGGCGCTGCCCACTGGCCTGCGGTCGCCCAGCGTCAAATTGTATGCCCACTTTCAGAGCTCCTCCAAGTGGGAAGAGATTGCCATGCAGCGCACGGCGGCCGGCAGTTTCGCCGGCGGCTATGAATTCCTATTTGCCGGTTTGCCCGAGAATGTCGAATACTACGTCACCGCTGGACCGATGACGTCGAAGCACTTTAGCATTCGCGTCTCGGATTTGCCCGCGGTCAAACAGATTCGCGTCACCTATCATTACCCCGCCTGGACCGGCATGCCGCCGGAGGTGGAGGAACGCGGCGGCGATCTGCGCGCCGTCGCCGGCACCGAGGCCGAACTGGCGGTTTCGACCGACCGCCCCCTGCAGGGCGGCCGGATCCAACTCGACAACGGACAGCAAATCCAGCTCACCGGCGGCCAGAATAACGTCTATCGCGCCACCGTCAAGATGGATCGGGACGGCGTCTACCACGTCGCGGGGGTGGAGGCGGGACAGCCCGTTCGCGTCAGCGAGGATTTCTTCATCGAAGCCCGCAAAGCCAACCCGCCGCAGATTGCACTGGTGCGTCCCGGCCGGGGCGACTATGACGCCAGCCCCATCGAAGAGGTCACGGTGGCCGCCAAGGCTAGCGACGATTATTCGCTCACCGGCGTCGCGCTGCACTACTCGGTCAACGGCGGCGCCGAAACGACGGTGGATTTGCTGCGGCAAAAGGGCCAGAAGCAAGCCGACGGCTCGACCACCCTCTCGCTGGAAAACTTCAAGCTCGTTCCAGGCGATCTGGTTAGCGTTTACGCCACCGCCAAGGATGCCAACGCCGAAGCCCACACCGATATGATCTTCATCCAGACCGTGCCTTTCGAGCGCGAGTTTTCGCAATCGCAACAGTCGGGTGGGGGCGGAGGGGGGCAGGGCAATCAATCGGCGCAGATCTCGCAACGCGAGAAGGAGATTATCTTTGCCACCTTCAAGCAACAGCGTGACAAGAACTCGACCGAACAGCAGGCTGCGGACATCGCCAAGCTGCTCGCCCAATCGCAATCGACGTTGCGCGATCAGGCCGTCTCGCTCTCCGGCCGCTTGCAGGCTCGCGAGTTGACCGACCAGGTGCACGCCATCAGCGACTTCCAGAAGGACATGGTGGCCGCTTCCGAGGCCATGGCGCCGGCCGCGCAACAGTTGCAGCAAAAGAAGTGGACCGATGCCATCCCCAACGAGCAGAAGGCGCTGCAGTTTCTGCTGCGAGCCGAGGCCACTTTCAGGCAAATCGAGGTTGCATTTGGAGGGCGCGGCGCTGGTGGCGGCGGGGGTGGTGCGGCGCGCGATCTGGCCAGCCTCTTCGATCTGGAGCTGGATACCGAGAAGAATCAATATGAGACCCGGCAGACCGCGGCGACTACCGCCGAGCAAAAGGCGCAGGAAGTCGCCGACGCGCTGAAGAAGCTCGACGAACTGGCCAGGCGTGAGGAAGATCTGGCCCAGCAGCAACGCAATGGCGCCCAGACCGCGGAGCAAAAATGGCAACAGGAGATGTTGCAGCGCGAGGCGCAGCAACTCCAGCAGCAAATGGAACAACAACTTGCTCAGAATGGCCGGCAAGACCAACAGGGGCAACAGCAGCAACAGGGGCCACCAAGCGGCCAGACCGGTGCCGCTTCCTCGCAATCGGGCGGACAGGCGGCGCAACAGGCGCTCAACCGCTTGCGGCAAGCCAGCGACGACATGCGGCGGGCCATCTCCCAGAATGCCAGTGCAGCCGACTCCCGCCGGGCCGCCGACCGCTTGCGCCAGGCCACCGACCTCCTGGGCGGCATCGAGCAGCAGGACGCCGCCAGCCGGCTCAACTCGATGGCCCAAACGGCCGATCAATTGGCAGCCCAACAAAAGCAGCAAGCCGATCACGTGCGCGACTTGCTGGCTCAGCAGAATGCCGCACGCACGTCCGGCCGGCAGATGACTTACCCTACCTCTCAGGAAATCGACAAAATGGTCGGCGATCGCCAGCAGTTGGCCGACGGCCTGGGGCAACTCACCGAGCAAATGCGCGGCGCGGCGCGCGAGCTCGCGCCCACGCAACCATCGGCTGCCAACAGGCTGCGGAGCGCGCTCGATGGCATGGACGAAAACGATCTCGGCACGCGGATGCAGCGTAGCGCGGATCGGCTGCACAGCGGCAGCTTCTCCGATCCGTTCGAAGCCGGCCTCACCAGCGACCTGCAAAAGCTGGGTCAACAGGTCGGCGAGGCGGCGCGGGCCTTGGGCAGCGCACAGCATACTTCCAAGGACGCGATGCTCAACGGAGCCATGGACGATCTATCCCGGCTGCGCGACCAACTCACGGGCCTCGGCAGCCGGAACGGGCAGTCTGGTCAGGCCGGGCAACCGGGCGAGCTACAGACCGGGGGCGCGACCAATCGCGATCGTGTGCTGGGCGCCTATGACACCGGCAATACGCGCATCTCGGGCAAGGCTGTGGCGCCCCAACAAGGTCCCAACCCGGCCGATGCCCAGCGCCAGATTGATCAGGGCTTGAACCTTCTCAACCGCCTGCGCGCCGCGGTGCAGGATAGTCCCGAAGCGCGGCAACAGTTGCAGACTCTGATCGATCAAATGCGCAATCTGGATCCCAGCCGTTTCCCCGGGAATCCCGCCCTGGTCGAGCAGATGCGCCAGCAGCTTGTCAGCGGAGTGGACGCGCTGGAATTGCAACTGCGGCGCCAACTCGACGAAAACCACGGCGGCACGATCCGCAACACGGACCCGGCCAACGTTCCCGCCGGCTATCGGGACTCCGTCGCTGAGTACTACCGCAAACTCTCCGGTGGCGGCCACTAGCAGGATGCTGAAAAGGCTCTCACAGGCTGAAGCCTGTGCCACCAATCGTGGGAGACCAGTCCCGTGGAGTCCGCCTCGCGGCCAAAGAGACACCTGCCACTCCTCGATACTTCGGTGCTGCGACAATAGGCAGCATGGCCTTGATCGTTTTCTTCCGGGGTATCAACGTTGGAGGACACAGGGCTTTTCGTCCCAGCGTGCTCGCCAAAGATCTGGGCATCTACGATGCCGTGAATGTGGGCGCCGCAGGCACGCTTGTCGTTCGCAAACCTGGATTGCGCGCAAAGTTCCTTGCCGAATTGCGCCGGAAGCTGCCGTTTGAAGCAACCATCGCTGTCTGCGACGGCAGCGATCTGATTCGACTGGAGATCGACAATCCGTTTGGAACTGAGCCACCGTCCGCCGATATTGTTCAATTTGTAAGCATCCTGGCGGAGGCTGGACGCCGCAGAGTTTCTCTTCCGATTGCTCTTCCCGAAGGTGGGGAGTGGCTGGTGCGAGTCATTGGCTCGAAGAACCGTCTCGTGTATGGGGTGTACCGCCGCCACATGAAAACGATTGGCTATCTCGGCCAGATCGACAGGCTCTTTGGGGCGCCGGCGACAACGCGCAGTTGGAACACGATACTCTCCGTGCTACGGATTCTGAAATCCCACGAGCCCGGCAAGTAGACCGTCACAGGGGCGTATCTGGACGACTTCCCGATCTTCGATCGAGCGGCGCAAGATGAATCATCTCAACATCGCCCCGATTTACGGCGTCGAAGAGCGCGCGGTCGGGACTTCCATGCTCTCGGAAGTGTGCAGCCGTTTCCGAGGAGCCAGATGCGTGCAGTAGTAACCAATGTCGGGGCAAACCCCGAACGCAAACGCCTCAAAACCGGCCAGGCAACCGGACGAGTGAACGTAAAGCCATTCAAATGAAAGTATTTCAATAGTCTGCAAACACTTATTCCTTCGATTTCCGTGGTTCACGGTACGGAAAATCCATTGATTCCCAATGAACTTAATGGTAAAAAGGAGATGGCATGTGCGATAACGATCTGGAGCAATACCTCCTTGGGTACGTTACCGACGAGTCCGAACTGGCCCTGATTGAAGAGCATCTACTGGTCTGCGAACAGTGCATCGACCGGGCCCAACGACTCGGCATGGAGATGGCCAGTATCCGGCACGCACTGGTTTCCGACCAGAAGTCGGCCATGCAGCCCATCCGTCGCATTTGTCTCGCACTGGCTGGCTGAGCCTGCCGACGCAGGCGCTCTCGAAGCGCGCCGGCCGGAGCCGGTTCTACCTTCTGACTCCTGTCTTTTACGGCAACACGATCTACAGCTACCAGCCCACGAGCAACTCGCTGATTTATATCACAGGCTGCCTCTCGGGCAACGGCTATATTGGTCCAGTAACTGGCAGCACCTATCAGGTGCCGGCGCACTAGGGAGAACGTTATGGCTCTGCTAACCCTATATGTTATGACGGGCTTGCTGTTCTTTGCTCCGCCCGATTCGATGCCTGCCACAAACGTGAAACGAATGCTTGAGGAGTTTCTCAGCCAGGGCGACCTTAAGGAGATCTCCAACCCCGCTCTCGGCGCGCTCGCGGACCGTCTCGACGTCGTGAGGGCCGAGCCAGTGGCGCAGGTTCGCGAGATCCTGCCGCTCAGTCCTGACCGCGCGGTTAGCGGGACGGCAGTGAACGTCTTGCAGGTCTATTTGGGATTGGCGGACCCGTAGGCGCCCGCAAACTGGTCGACAAGTTGGTCAAGGGTGCTGTCCATCGCCGTATGCACCTGTTTCGGACGAACCAACACCACGCTTTGAGTCTCCCAGGTTTGTATCGCCGTCTTGATGGTCCTATCGCGCTCCAGAAGAACGCTCTGGTACAAGCCCAGCGAAAGGCAGATTCCGTAGGGACCCTTAGCTTCCCGCACGGCCATGACGCGAAGCCCTAGGAATTCCGGGGCGGCTTGGTCCACAGCAACACCGGCCCGGCGCAGACGCTCCTCGATGCGCGCTTGCAGATCCGTGGCACGCACCCCTTCGGCCTCCAGTTCCGGTCCCGGCGGATCCACCGCCACCTTTAGGGCTTTCAGCCCGCGCAGGGTGGCGCGATCGGCGGGTGCATCGCTGGCCCGTCCATTCATGCCAATCAGGGCCAGAAATAGAAATGCCGCTGCTCGACCCATAATTAACGATACCAGAGCAGTAAGCCCCAGTCCCAAAGACTCGGATTTGAAGGTTCCACAGCCTGCCGTCGCCGTCACGATATGCGTTCACCCGGCTCCGTGAAATAGTCTCCGTTATAGCCTGATATCGAGGCGCAGCCATGGGTTTCCTTGCGGGATGCAATACCTTGGCGGACAGACGCAAATAGCTCAATACCTCCGCAGTGGAGTACCTTAGATAGGGGAACCAAAATGAAACTCCCAGACGCAGCCCGCCCGATCCACCGCCGGGCGTTCCTCACCAAATCCGCCACCACCGCAGCATCTTTGCTTTTCGCGCACAAGCTCTTCGGCGAGCCGGATACGAACTCCAGCAAGCCGAATCCCGCGCTTGAAAAGCTGGCGGCGATCGCCCTGTCCGAAGCCAAGAAGCAGGGCGCAACCTACTGCGACATTCGCATCAACCGCTATCGCAACCAGTTCACCGGCTACCGCCTGTCGCCGGAGCGGGACGGCTCCAAGACCGACGAAGTGCCTTTCGTCAACGATGGCAGCAGCTTTGGGTTCGGGGTCCGCGTCATCGCCAAGGGCCAGTGGGGGTTCGCCGCCTCCCCCAACGTCGACGCAGCCGAGATTGCGCGCATCACCCGCGAGGCGGTTACGGTAGCCAAGGCCAATTCGATCCTGCAAGCCCAACCGGTCCAACTCGCCCCGACCCCGGGTTACGTCGACCGCTGGGTCTCGCCATTTGAAAAGGACCCGTTCGCCGTTCCCATTGACGAGAAACTGGAGCTGGTACACGCGGCCGCGCGCACAGTCAAAAGCAATCCAAAGGTATTCAGCTCATTCGGCGGGCTCTTTTTCCACTCCGAGGACAAATACTTTGCCTCGACGGAAGGCTCTTCGATCCAGCAGTTCATCGTCCAGTCAAACCCGTTTCTGAATGCCAATGCGGTAGACTCGAAAAACGGCATCTCGCGCGACCGTTCCTACCAGGTGGCCCCGCTGTCGCGCGGTTGGGAGCACGTGGTGGAGAGCAACCTGGGAGAGAACGCCCGCCGCATCGCGGATGAAGTGGTCGAGCACCTGGCCGCACCGCCGGTGACCCCGGGCAAGAAGGACCTGGTGCTGCTTCCCAGCCATCTGTGCCTCACGATTCATGAATCCATCGGCCACTCCACGGAGCTGGACCGCGCGCTGGGCTACGAGGCCAACTACGCCGGCACCAGCTTTCTGACCACGGAGAAGATGGGCAAGTTCCGGGTGGGCAGCGACATCGTCAATTTCTTCGGCGACCGCACCACCGAATTCGGACTTTCCACCGTCAAGTACGACGATGACGGCGTGAAGACCATGCGCTTCCCGATCATCGAAAAAGGAATCTTCAAGCACTACCAGACCATCCGCGATCAGGCGCACCTGATCGGCGAGACCGAATCGCGCGGATGTTGTTATGCCGATTCCTGGGGCAGCGTCCCGTTCCAGCGCATGCCCAACGTCTGGCTGAATCACTCCGAAGGCGGTACTACCACCGACGATCTGATTTCAGGCGTCGACGACGGGGTCCTGATCGAAGGCACCGGCAGCTACTCGATCGATCAGCAGCGTTACAACTTCCAGTTCGGCGGCGATGCATTCTGGGAGATCAAGGGCGGCAAAAAGCGCGGCATGATTTCGCGTGCGGCCTATCAGTCGCGCACGCCGGATTTCTGGCAGTCGTGCGACGCCATCGGAGGGCGGGCTTACTGGCAGCAATACGGCCTGTTTGGGGACGGCAAGGGCGAGCCCGGCCAGAGCAATTCGATGAGCCACGGATGCGCGCCGGCCCGCTTCCGCGGGATCAACGTATTGGTTACAGACTGAAGGAGGCCGATCATGCTCACTCGCCAGGACGCTAAAAATCTCGCCGATAAGATTCTGAGCTACGCCAAACTGCCCGGCTGCAACGTTTATATCAACACATCGGAAAATGTCTTCATCCGGTTTGCCAATAACGGCATCACCACGTCGGGCTACAGCCTGGACCAATCCGTAGCAATTGAGTCGACCACTGAAGATCAGCGCAGCGGAAGCGCCAATGTCACCGAGTGGAGCGATGAGGCCTTGCGCAACGGCATGGAATTGGCCGAGCGCCTGGCGCGCGTGTCGCAACCCGACCCGGAGTACATGCCGCCGCTGGGCCCGCAAAAATATCCGGAGCTCGCCAATTTCGATACCGACACTGACGCAGCGCGGGGCGACGCGCTGATCGGCCACGTCAAGGCCGTCATCGACGCAGCCCGCGGCAGCAAACTCACGGCTGCGGGATTCGTGCAGCGTTCGGCCAACCGGGTAGCGGTGGCGAATAAGGCCGGCCTGTTCGGCTACCATACTTACACCGACTCAACCCTCACTAACACCATGCGTAACGCCAGCGGGACCAGTTCCGGCTGGGCCACGCAGGTTTCCACGTCGATCCGCGATCTGAACGGCGAAGATGCCGCCCGCATAGCCGTCGACAAATGCGTGAAGGGCGATGGCAAGAGGCGACTGGAGCCCGGCAAGTACACGGTGATTCTGGAACCGGCGGCGGTCAGCGACATCATTGGCTACCTCGGGTTTGGTTTCGGCGCCCGGAGCGCCGAGCAGGGCCAATCGTTCCTGAGCAAGAAGGCTGATAAGCCCGGGCAGACGCTGCTGGGCGAAAAGCTGTTTCCCGATTACGTTACGCTGCGCTCGGATCCTTTCAATCCCAAGTTGTCCTCATCGCCCTGGAGCGGCTCGCTGCTCCCCAATGAGAAGATGTCCTGGATTGAGAACGGCGTGGTGAAGAACCTCTTCTATGACCGCTTTTGGGCGCAGAAGGCCGGTAAGAAGCCCACTCCCTACCCTAATAACCTGGTCCTGGACGGGCAGAATCACTCGCTCGACGACCTGATCAAGGCGGCCGATAAGGCCTTGCTGGTGACCCGGCTCTGGTACATGCGGGTGCTGCAACCGCAGACGCTGCAGGTGACCGGCCTGACGCGCGACGGTGTGTTTCTCGTGGAAAACGGCAAGGTCACGGCGCCGGTGATGAACTTCCGCTGGAATGAAAGCCCGGTACGCGTGCTGCAGAACACGAAGATGCTGTCGACGCCGGTACGGACGCAAGGCGCGGAAGCCGGCTCCTCACTCGTTCCGGCCATACTCGCCACGGATTTCAACTTCGCCAGCATCTCCGACGCCGTGTAGGGTGGGCTTCGGCGGCCTCGCTTGTCTTCGGATAACGCCGCACAACGTGGTCCCATCGAGGAGACCCGTCTAAAATCGCCGAGGGTCGGTCTCGCCGCAGTGGCTGCTAGAACGGGCTGAGCTACCTGGCGTTGATCTCTCTCGCCAGACGTTTGTAGTTGGCCTGGAAGTTCGCCTCCCGAGGGTCTAACTCGGCCGCGCGGCGATATTCCACAAGCGCCGTCGAAGAGTCGCCTTCATGCTCCAACGCCGTGGCAAGCTGGAAATGCGCTATGGCTGAGCTTGGGGCTCGCTGGATGGCGATTCGTTCTTCTGCTATCTCTCCCGTCCAGTCGCCCATGTGTCCGAGCGCATCGCCGAGGCCGCTGTGGGCCTCCGCCAGGCTCGGTTTCAAGCGGATCGCCTCGCGGTACTCGCGTGCGGCATCGTTCCAGCTCCCCTTGCGCGCAAGAAGCGAGCCGAGCTCGGCGTGCGCCGGGGCCATGCCAGGATCCAGCTTCAGCGCCGCCTGCTGTTCGCGCAGGTCTCCATCCAGATCGCCGATCTTCCGGAGCGCAGCACCCAGCTTATAGTGGTTGCCCGCCACGTCCGGGTGGAGACTGGCCTCTATGCTGTAATGCGCCACTTCGCCCGCCAGTTCACTGGTCCGAGCAGCCCTGTGATGAGCGGCCCCTGCTGAACCGCCTTGGGCAGCTAGTGCCGTCAACGCCGCCACGGCCGGCCCCAGACCTGGGCGCAATTCGGTGAGTCGCTTATATTGTGCGGCCGCGCCGTCGAAATCACCCTTCTTCATCAGCTTACTTGCCTGGCGCCAGATGTCCTTTACCTGGTTGTTGGTCGTGCGATCGAAGGGCACGGCGTTGAGCACGCGCTGAATATCGTCTGCTGGATTTGACCCCACGTCTGCGCCAGGCGGCGGGACAGCCGGGCTCGCCGCCGCCGGCGCAGGCGGAGCCCCTTGCGGTGCGGGCATCGCGGGAGCAGGCCGCTGGAATGGCGCGGCTTCGGACAATGGCCGTGAACTCGCCGCCGGCGGCACGGCAGCCGTAGACGGACCCGCCCCGTGTTTCCCGTGTGCTCCAAAATGCAAGATGCCGCCAGCGACCGCCATTGCGATTACCACGAAAGCCAGCAACACCGACGCTCCAACCCACCGGGATGGACCGCGCGCCGGAACCACGCTCGGTGTTTCCACCGGCGCGGGCCGCGGCGTCGCCACCGTCGGCATTTCGTCGGGCCCAGCGCCTACCGCGACACCTCTCTCGAAAGCGTCAATCAGCGCAATCAATGCCGCACCGCTCGCCGGCCGCCGCGCAGGGTCCTTTTCCAGGCATCGCATCACGATTGCGTCGATGCCCTCGGGAAGCTCCGGGCGGAGCGTCCGGATTGGCTGCGGCGCCGCGTTGATCTGCCCAATCAGCATCTGTACTTCCGACTCTCCTTTGATGGGCAGATCGCCGGTCAGCATCTCATACATCACCACGCCCAGCGAGTAAAGGTCGGCGCGGCCATCCAGGCCCTCGCCGGTCTTGCCCATGGCCTGTTCCGGCGACATGTACGCGGGCGTGCCAATCGAAGTGCCGGTCCGGGTGAGCGTCGCAGCGCCGGCGGCCAGGTGCGCTTCCCTCATCTTAGCGATGCCGAAATCAAGGACCTTGGCCAGTTCCTCTCCGGCGCCGGTCGCGGGGCGGGTCAGAAGGATGTTCCCAGGCTTGATATCGCGGTGGATCATGCCCAGCCGGTGCGCCGCATCCAGCGCCGCCGCCACCTGTTTGGCGATCCGGCAGGCGCGCGGCACCGGCAGCGGCGCCTGGTGCTGGATGACATCTTTCAGGCTCTCCCCTTCGATGAACTCCATCACCATGAAAGGACGCCCATCGTCAGCCTGATCGATGTCTTCCACGCGCACCGCGTTGGGGTGCTGCAGCTTGCGCGTGAGGGCGGCTTCCTGGCCGAAGCGCTTCACGAAGGACAGATCACTCGCTAACTCCAGGTTGATCACCTTCAGCGCGCACACCTCATCAAATCCCACGTGCAGCGCCTTATAGACGGTCGCCATCCCTCCCTGGCCCAGCTTGCCCAGGATGCGATACTTGCCGCGAATCATGGTTCCCTCTGCCCACTCATTGGCCTCCGTCAGGACGGAGCCATCGTGAGGGCAATGCGTGAAGGCCGCGGGATACGTGGCGTGACAGATCGTACAGCGCTTCATTTCCGGCCCAATTGAAGATCTGGTGTAAGTATAGCAGCGCCCAGTCGCTCGCTGCGGAACGCATATCGTCGGCCAGGCCCGCTAAACCGCCATCTGAGACCCGGCGCACGAATTTGACCAACTAATGGAAAGCGGGCAGTACATGCACTCGATCAGTCTTTGGTCGCGCCAAAGCGTGAACGTGTAGAAGGTCGATGATGCGATGCAACGCCTTAGTCGCATTATCGACCGCTATATGACGGCTTATATACGTCCCGGACACTTCTATTTTTTCACAAAGGGCTGGAAGCCCATGGCGCCGCGCGGCCGCCGCGGATGAGCTTCATAGCACCCTAATGTACCGCTGCAAGACAAGAATCTCGCCGACCAATGTCGCTAAATTAGTGTTTCCGAGCCGTTTGCCGAAACAGCAACAGATCCAGACTGAACGTCACTCGCATGGCCTTGGCCGGCTGCGGTTGCTTTGGCCGGTAAATCGAATGCAGGACATCTTGAACACCGGCAGCGTCCAAATCTGCCGTGGTGGCGACGCAACGCTGATTGACCAGCGTGAAGCCGGGTGCCAATGTATCGACGGTTCGGGCCACGCGGTCGCGGCCCACGCCGCGCAACTCGACGAGGTCCTCACGGGCGGGAAGGACGACGAGGAGGCGCCCGTCGCCGCGCAGGACACGCTGGAATTCGCGCGTATTCACCCGCGCCGTGATCGACATGACGATAGAGAACGAGCAGTCGGCATACGGCACGAAGCGATCCGCATTGGCCACGATCCACTCGCATCCCGGGTAGCGCCGGGCCGCCGCCTCAATCGCCGGAACCGAGATGTCGATGCCATGCGCCAGGAAGCCGGTCCGCCGCGCGATGGTGCCGAGGTAGAAACCTTCACCGCAGCCGGCATCGAGAACGATGTCGGCGGGCGATGCGGCCATAATCTCCGCGACCGCCTGCAGCAGCGGCTGGGTGACGCCGCTATCGTGCAATCGCCGCCGCCCAGCGATTGCGGCCGCCGTGTCGCCCGGCTGCTTCGATCGCCGCTCCTGCGGCTGGAGTAGGTTAATGTATCCGCTACGCGCGACATCGAACGAATGTCCGCGCGGGCAGAACAGGCGCCGCTCCTCATGCACCAGGGCCATGTGACAACCGCGAACCGGGCAGAGGAGCATAAGTCGAGTGTAGCGAATGGGAGACCCGCTACTCAGGATGCACGCAAGGTCACTGTCCCACGCGCCGGGGGACCCATCGTGGTTGCACGTCAGCGGATTCCGCTGAACCTTCCCAAGGCTGTGCGGGTGCGCTTGCGCATCATGGATTCGAAGGAAACGCGTGGTACGTCGATAATCTTGCGCAGTTCGGCACCGCGGAGCAAACGCTGCGCGGCGTTGGGCATGCGCGCGGCCGCGCGGTCGAACGCGCCTGAGGAGGCGGTGCGCATGCCGGAGATTGCGCGGTAGTAGCCTTGCTGGCCCTGTACCTTATGACAACCGCTCACCAGCCCTGCCAGCACTTCGTGGCTCTCTTCGAGTTGTGCCACCACGCCGCCCCACTCGTCCAGAAACGGGCACAGCGGCAGCAGCGTAGCCGGCGAGCGGCGCAGCACCTTCACCGCGCGCAGGGGATAGTGCCGGTGACCTTCGGCCGAGAGGCCGGTGAATTCATACATCCGAACAGCGAGGGAGAAGCGGCCGCGCTGGGAGAGATGTTCCATAACCGGCGCCGTGAGCGGGGTACGCTTCCAGAAACCCATCCCTTGAGTTAGGTCGCCTCGGTTGTGCGCCAAAGTCATAGAGAGGCGCAACAGGTCGAGTTCGGCGTCGCGCTCGGCGGCGCATTCATCAAAGACCGCCTGTTCCCGGTCGATCTCGGCTTCGATGGCGGCTAGCGCTTCCTCAGCGGAACCTGTCTCGCCAAGTTCGAGCAGGTAGCCCAGGCCGCCCGCAATGGCGCTCCACTGTTCGCCGTTGTGGCCGCTAACGCCGCGGATGGCGCGGGTGGAGATACCATCTTCAGTCCAGGCGCGCGAGGCGAGGGCCAAGCGCAGCATGGGTCGCAGTACATCGGGGTCGCGCGACTCGCGCCAGACGATACCACGGATTTTGGTATCTACGTCGGTAGGCACGAACGTGGCGACGGTAGCGTGATGACAGGCCAGGCATAAGGCGAAGTAGTCCTGCAACTGCTCCTCGGGGTGGAGGCCGGTGCGCAGAATATTCTCCCAATTGGCGAGAATGCGCAGGAAGCCGTCGGCCGAGTGTCCGAGTTCGATGAGACGGCCGGGCTCGGCGGCGGGCAGCCGCGGTTCAAGGAATGGTGCCGTGTTGCGGACCTGCGAGATGAGCGTCTCCGGGCCGATCCACTGAGCCCACACGTGGCGTGGCGGTTTGATGGGAGGGGCGGACAAACTACCAGTATGACGCGGCGGCGTAGTGTCCGCGGCGGACTCCCGGCGTTGACGGCCTTAACAGGCACTATCGCTAGCGGTTCTTGGACTTCGCGGGCGCGCACACCGCCGGCGGCAAAAGGAGGGTGTTGAGCGAGAGGGATGGCCCAGCTAAATCGCACTCCCCGTGCGTGAACTCACCTGCCCGGTCAAATGCTGAGCGGCATCGCCGGCGAGGAAGACTATCACGCGAGCGGCACCGTCCGGTTGATTGAGTTTTTGCCACTCCCGACGGCACGCTGCCGTCGTGCAAAGATTTCTTCCGTTGGATGCAAATCCTCCGTCGTTTTTGCGCATTACCTGTAGAGGAAGACGGCGCTTTCCCATACCAGTCGGAACACCCGGCCGATTCGGGTGGCGGCGGACGAGACTCCATCTGAAGGGCTCAAGGAGCATAACCATGACGAAACGAAACAGTCTTTTCCCGCTGGGCAGAGGCATCGCGCTTTCCGCGCTGCTGATTCTGACCCGCACGGCATACGCCCAACAACCAGCGGCCACCACCGCGCCGGTGATCTACAGCGCCGCGATGGATTTGGCGAATAACCAGATCACGATCACTGGCCGCAATTTCACGCCGCCCACCGTTTACCTGGAGAACGTGCTGCTATTCGTAGTCGCATCGAACACACAGAACATCGTCGCGGATCTGCCGGCGGGATTGGGGTCGGGCAGCTTCCGCCTGGCAGTGACGAATGGAACGGGCACCGGAGTCTTTGATGTCACCAACCCTATCGGACCCGTGGGGCCGGCGGGGCCGCAAGGTCCTCTGGGTCCCGCAGGGCCGATGGGATCGGCAGGACCCACTGGCCCGATTGGACCGGCGGGCGCTGCCGGACCGCAGGGACCGCAAGGTCCCGCAGGGCCCCCCATCACGCTGCCCTATTCCGGCAGCGGGAGCTCTGGTAATGTTGCGTTCGAGATTGTAAACACGGGAACCGGCGGGGGGATTGTAGCCGCCGGAGGGAGCGGCGATCTTGCCGGTGGTGACGGCGGAGTCTTCTTCGGCGGTCATGGCGCGCCGGGCAACAGCAGCGGCCTGGGAATCGAAGCCGTTGGCGGCGGCACTCCGGGCGACGGAACCATCCTAGGCGATGGGATTGATGCCTTTGCAGGCTCCGGCGTCGGTATCTATGCGACATCGGGGGGCACACTAAGCAACTCTGTTGCCGCTCAATTCGCCGGCGACGTGCAGGTCGTAGGCAACCTGTCCAAGAGCGGCGGCTCGTTCCAAGTCGACCATCCGCTCGACCCGGCCAACAAGTACCTGTACCATTCCTTCGTCGAATCGCCCGACATGAAGAACATCTACGACGGCAACGCCGTCACAGACTCGAGCGGCGCGGTCACTGTAACCATGCCCGACTGGTTCGAAGCGCTGAATCGCGATTTCCGTTATCAACTGACCACCATCGGCCAACTGTGTCAGGCAACCGTTGCTTCGGAGATCAGCCACAACACCTTTACGATCAAGACGGACAAGCCCAACGTAAAGGTCTCCTGGCAGGTCACTGGCATCCGCCAGGACGCCTGGGCCAACTCCCATCGCATTCCGGTTGAAGTGGACAAGGCGGCGGCCGATCAAGGCCACTACATGCATCCGGAGCTTTTTGGCCACGAAGGCGAGCCGAGCATCGCCGAACTGCACCATCCCCGTCCGAAGCAGCGCCAGCAGCAGTAGCGCGCTATCCAACCACGCCGGCGATGCTTAAAGCTATTGTCGGCGAGTAGCGACGGTTCGGCGACAAACCGTCAAAGTGACGGCACTCCCGCGCCGGGAGGAATTCACCGGAAGCGCTATTGTTTCAGCGGCTCATGGTTGTAGCTGATCGCGCGCGCCACTTTCCACGAGCCGTTTTTGTTCTGCCATAGTGTTATGAACTTCGCCTCTCCCGCGGTGTCCCCCGGGTGCCCGGGATGCCGGAACCGATGGATGCCGATCTCCACTGCGCCGTATCCATTCAGTGGGTAAACTTCCAGGGAACCCGGCACAAGTGAACGCTCGACCTTGCCGCAGATGTTCTGCTTGATCGCAGCGATAAACAGATCTCTGCCCACCGACAGACCCGTTTGATCGTGATAGAACTCCAGATCGTCTGCTACCATCGCGTCTAGGGTCGCGAGATCGCAGTGGTTGTAGGCCTCGAAGAGCTTCGAATCCAGGGCCTGGATTGTCTTGAAGAGACTGCGGGCCTGCGCGTTCGATTGTGCATCGATCGGCCAACCGCTTGTTAATACCGCTACGAGCGGCGCCAGCAATAGCAATCTCTTCAACTTCATCGCAGACTCCTCCGAGAGATTCGGTCTATTGACAGTACGCATGGCTGATCGGAGAGTTCCCGGAAACTCCCATTCGCGTGCAATGTGCGATTGGCGTCGCGTTCGTACCAGCCTGTCGCCACTTGGGCACGTCAAGTTGCCGCACAACGCCCTATTCGCGGAAGTGCCGCCCCACCCTTCACCCGGCGAACAACGGCATTATGCATATCGCCAGGTGTCGGGCCGGCGAGTGGCCGGGGCGCATTGAAGATGGAATTATTGAGCAGGGCTGGGACCGGGCGTGAGAAGGTAACCGTGGAGCACGGAACTCGCGTCCTGAAAGTATCCGGCAACCACCCCCGCGGCGTTGATGGCGACGGCATAGGTTCCCCCGTTTGGCCCACTGCCCGCTCCGGGAGCATTGAAAGTTTCCATTTTCCCATTGCTGTGCCGCACAAATCCGTGGCTTACATTGCTCGCGTCGGTGAAGTATCCGGCGGTGATGTCTGCCGTCCCAACCGCCAACGCCTTGGTGCCCTGGTTCGCGTTGGGGGTTGTGCCTGAGCCTGGAACCACGAATGTGGTGATAGGGCCGCCGCGGGGGTCTCTTACGAAACCTTCATACACATATTCGGACGAATTGTAGCAGAACCCGGCGATTGTTCCGGTGTCGCTGATCGCCTCGGCGACGGTTTCCTGATTGCCCGGCGCGTCGAACGGCGTCATAGTGCCCGCCGCGGTACGTTTGAAACTGTGGGAAAAAATCGTTAACGGGCAGTACCCCACAATCGATCCAGCCGCATTGACGGAGGCCGGGGCGGTGGCCACGCAGGGATGCCCCGCGGGCAACCCCGGCCCATCGAATGACGTGATTGCACCAGCGGCGGTGCGCACGTAGCCGTGATACTGGTTGTTCGGATCGGTGTAGCTGCCGACGATCGTGCCGGCCGCGTTGATGGACGCTGCGGTGGTGCCCTGGTACGCGGCGACACCCGCCCCTGGAGCTTCGAACGTGGTCGTTGTGCCGCTGGACGCGCGGATGAAGGCGTGAATGACGTTGCTCGCATCATTATAGCCACCCACGACCACGCCTACCGCACTAATGGATGTCGCGATAGTGCCCTGGTAGCTGGTGCTGGCGCCGGGCGCGTCGAACGTGGTCAGGGTTCCGTCGGCTCCCCGCACGAAGCCGTGGTAGAGATTGGCAGCATCCACATAATAGCCCGTGATCTGCTGTGTCACATTCATGCTCGTGACGATAGTGCCCTGGCCGGGGCCTGTGCCGGCGCCGGGAGCGTCGAAGGTTGTGAACGTGGGCCCCCCGGCTTGGGCAAACGCGGCGCCAGTTAAGCAGAGGAACAGAGTGGGTATGGTTGTGCGCCGCATGGATTCTTTCATCTTCCGACCTCCATAAGTGAGGCGCTACAGCTTAGGGATGGTTTACCAGTCGGTGAGCCAGCACGGAGGGCAACCAGCGCCGCCGCTTCCAATCCGAGTGTTCTTCGAACCGGCTGCATCGTTTCACTCCTCACTGGGGTGCTGCTGATCCGCACCGCACCGGCACTCCACGACTAGCGTCCGGCGACCGCTGGCCCCATTCTACACCCGCGCGGCACACTGTTCTGAAGAGATTTCTGCGGTCAGTACTGGAACTGCTCCGGAGAGCCGCCAGCGTCTCCTTTCAATAGCATTGTTCGCATCGGTAGCAGTCGGGTTCGGCGAGGGTGTTAGTACCGTCGTGTCTCGCCAAGCCGGACGTCACACGGCATGGAAGTCCATCCGGACGGCCACTGGCACGCGCGATGGAGACGCATCGAAGACCACCGGATCGGCGGGTGGCGTGCGGCAGACGCCGGCGCCTTTCAGCGCGACGAAATCCGCTAATCTCGACGGCACGCAGGGATCGCCCGCGGGGCTGGTCGTCTGCTTCACAGCAGCATTGGCTGGCACAGCCTGCACGACCGGTGGGACCGCCTGCCTTTCGAGGAAGGTCTTGACATCTCTCACTATGCTGTCTTCAGTGTTCCGATGCCCAACTCTCCGCACGACGTTGCGCAAGGCGAACGAGAGCCCGAGGGCCAGAAGGGTGCAGCCGAGTAACCAAATTGATCCGGTGCGCGCGGGAACGTTACGGCGGGCCATAATCGTCAGAACGGCGGCAATTATAAACAGCAGCCACATACTCTGGTGAATTAGCCGCGCTGCGTTCGTCAATCTACTCTCGGAGATGGGCAAGTCGAGTGTCATGATCGGCCTCCGGCATGGATCGAGGCGGCAGCCGGCGCTGCAAACGCAC
>Ga0187887_10001901_pt1 | contig 17440 bp, 9 predicted proteins | sample June2016WEW_7_10_FD_132977 | JGI IMG/M metagenome (GOLD analysis project Ga0187887, IMG submission 132977) | Peatland microbial communities from SPRUCE experiment site at the Marcell Experimental Forest, Minnesota, USA - June2016WEW_7_10 | ecosystem: Environmental > Terrestrial > Soil > Wetlands...
AAGCCAACGACCACCGCAGGGCCGCTCGTATGTTGCCGTGTTCCTCCTCCAGGCGTCGCAGCCACTTCGCCGGTTGCGGGCCGTGCAGATGCGGCTCGGCTTCTTCGGCGATGCCAAGAAAGTAAGCGGCGTGATGACGCCGCATCTGTTGGGCCTCGCCGCTTGCCTCCAAACGATCGAGTGCGTATTCACGGACGACTTCCAGCATCCGAAAGCGCACCTCGCCGTCGGATTGCGGTTTTGGCACAAGCAGGCTCTTATCAACCAAAGAGGTAATCCCTTCGAGCGCTTCGATCATTAGTTCGGCAGTCACATGTTTGGCAACAGCAGACGGCTGTCCAACGACGACTCCTTCGGCCGCCTCGAGCGTGAAACCTCCTGCGAAGACCGCCAGCCGGCGAAACCACTGCTTCTCGCCTGCCGAGAGCAACTCATAGCTCCACTCCATGGCGCCGCTGATGGTCTGTTGACGGGTAGGCAGGTCAAGTGCTCCCCCAGTCAGCAGCTTCAACCGGCGATCTAACCTCGAGAGAATCGCCCGCGGCGAAAGGACCCTCACACGCGCGGCCGCGAGTTCGATGGCCAGAGGCAGACCGTCCACTCGAACGCAGATCTCGGCGACGCTCCGCGCATTCTCATCGGTCAAAACGAAGTTTGCGTCCGCCCCGCACGCCCGCTCGACAAATAGCCTCACGGCTTCATAGCGCATCAGGTCCTCGGGCGAGAATTGCCCGGATGTTTCAGGAGTGGCGAGCGGCGGGACTAAATACTCACGCTCCAGGCTCAAGTGCAGTGGGGCGCGGCTCGTTACCACAATCTTCAGTCGCGGCGCGGCCGCCAGTAGCTCCGTGACGAGCGAAGCGGCAGTGGCAAGATGCTCGAAGTTGTCGAGCACCAGCAGCATATTTCTCCCACGTGAGTAGTCCTTCAGCGCCTCGATGCTGGGCTTGCCGTCAGGCGCTTTGACGCCCAACGGCTGCGCAATGGTTGAGGCGACCAGCTCGGCTTGTTTGACGGCGGCAAGTTCAATGAAGAAAACGCCGTCGGAGAACTCGTCCCTCAACTGCCGCGCTACCGCCTGCGCCAGCGTCGTCTTGCCCGTACCGCCGACGCCTGTCAAGGTCAACAGCCGCCGCGTGCCGTCGCACCGCAACAGATCGCATATTTGTTCTATCTCGCGTTCACGACCCACCAAGCTGACGACCTGCACCGAAAGATTGTTGGGCGGGAGAGATCGAGCTGAAACGACCGGGATATTTTCTTCGGGTGTTTGGTGGCGTCCAGGTTCAGCTTCAAACTCCGGAAGGTTCTTCAAACGCCGCAGGTCAACCAGCGAATCGCTAATGGCCTGATATGGTTCGGGTTTGCCCATTGTCGATAGCGATATCAATGCGAGGGCGAGATCGGCGGCGGATTGAAACCTGCCATCCGGCGCCTTCTCCAGACAGCGGCGCACGAGCCGGTCGAGAGCCTTCGGTATGTAGGATGGCAATGCGGGCGGATCGTCCCTTAAGATTGCGTCCATCGTCTCCGCCGACGACCCACCACCGAAGGGCCGCTTGCCACCAGCCATTTCATAAAGGACCACGCCGAGGCTGAAAATGTCGGAACGCGCGTCCACCTCCCCGCCCCGCACCTGCTCGGGCGACATATAGGCGGCGGTGCCTGCTAGCGCGCCTGGCACTCTCGGCTGCGGCACTGCCATCGCAACCGCTTCTTCCGCGCCCGCCTGGTGGACCGTGTCCAAGGAATGTCCGGATAGCAGCTTTGCCAGGCCGAAATCCAGGATCTTGATCTGCCTGTGCGGGGTCACAAAGAGATTGGCCGGCTTGATGTCGCGGTGCACGACGCCTCTCCGGTGCGCCGCCTCCAGCCCTCCGGCAATCTGCACAGCCAATCCCAGCAGTTCCTCCAGCTCCAGTTCCCCATCGGCCAGAACGTCTTTGAGCGTCCGCCCCTCCAGCAGTTCCATCGCCATGAAGGGCCGGCTTTGATGTTCGCCGATCTCATAGATGGTGCAAATATTGGGATGGTTTAGTGCCGCGGCGGCGCGGGCTTCCTGCTGGAAGCGCTCCAAAGGCTGCGCCTGCTTGCTGTACTCCCCTGGCAGGAACTTTAGCGCGACGTTTCGCTTGAGCCTTAAGTCTTTGGCTCGGAAAACGATACCCATTCCGCCTCTGCCCAGTTTGTCGAGCACCAGATAGTGGGAGACGGTCTTGCCCTCGAGATCGTCAGCATCGATTTCCAGCGGTGCGGAAGCCGAGGGTCCGGAGGTAGGCGTCTCGACCGCTTCGACTTCCCCCAGAAAGCGGTAACCGCGGCGCGCCACCGTCTCGACGTAACGCGGCTTCTCGGCCGATTCCCCCAGCGCGTCGCGCAGCCGCCTAATGGCGTTGTTGATGGCTGGGTCGAATTCGACCATGGTCTCGTTCGGCCAAAGCTTGTCGCGAATCTCGTCTCGCAGTACAAGCTCGCCAGGATGCGCCAGCAGGAGAAGCAGAATCCGGACAGGCTGTTCACGCAACTGGAGCCGGATACCGTGCTTGCGCAATTCTCCCGAGCGCACGTCGAGCTCGAACGGTCCGAAGCGGAACAGGCGCACCCCCGCACGGGTCAAATCAGCCATGGCGCATGATCGCAGTGAGTATATCACGCTCCTGCCGCACAACGGCAAATGGCTTATTTTCAGGCTCCTGCGCGTCTACTCGGAGAATATCCAAAGATTACCCGCCGCACATTTACTGCGCAGCGGACAAACCTGATAATCGAAAACGAACGCGGATCCTGCCCGATACCTTAGGTCGGCTTTGGGTCCGTCTTTCCAAAAGGAGAAAAGATAATATGAATCGTCGGATATTGCTATTGGCTGCTTCCCTCTCTTGCTGGGCCGCCGTTGTCGCCCCTGCATCAGCGCAAGAGTTCGAGCAAATCCCAGGCACTCTCACACAGGTCGCTGCCGGTCGAGCGGAAGTCTGGGGTATTAACGCTTCTCAACAGGTCTTTCGTTTCAATGCCACCAATGGGGAATTCGTCCAAGTGGCAGGAAAGCTCACGCAGGTTGCCGTGGGCGGCGGCAGCCTGCTATACACGGACGCGGTCTGGGGACTTAACGCAGGGAGCGAGATTTTTCAGTACAACTTTACCACCAAGAAGCTCGTGCAAGTGCAGGGCGAGCTGACCCAAATCACGGTCGGCATTGGCTACAACGACACCTGCCATCCCTGGGAAGTTTGGGGAATCAACGCCAATCAGCAGATCTTCAGATACAACTATTGCAGCACCGCGTGGGACAATACTCCGGGATATCTGACGCGTATCAGCACCGGCGGAAGCGACGTTTGGGGCGTCAATGCCGCTGGTCAAGTCTTCCAGTACAACTTCTACTCGCAGACATGGGTGCAAATTGCAGGCACTCTGCAACAGATCGCGGTCGGTTCGAATGCCGTGTGGGGACTTGATAAGTTCGGTTACGCCTACTATTACGAAGACTCCGTCGGTTTTGTCCAGATGCCCGGCACCCAAGCGTACAGTCAAATCGTGGCTGGGGGAGATGGGGTCTGGGGAATCAATCCAGCGTACACCGGCGGTTTGATCCTCCGCTTTGACATTAGCGTCCTAACGTCCCCCTCGGTACCGGGCACCCTTTCACAGATCTCGAGCGGGTCTGGAGCGGGCGTCTGGGGAGTTAATTCCGCGGGTCAAGTTTTTTCATTCATTCGGTAGTAGGCGCCGCATAATCGGTCTGGCCGCGGGTACCATTCTGAGCCGCGCGCGTAAGCAAGCGGTACCCGGCCTTCTTTCAGCAGCCTGCCGCACTCGCCGCGGAATCGGGCGGCCAAACGGAAAGGCCACACTCATTTTCCGGGTGTGGCCTTTCGCGGCGGGACTATTCCGCGCCGGCCTCCCGCCCAGTTCACTACGGCGAGAGCGAAGTTTGTCGGTTCCAAAATCCTGAGAAAAAGGAGCACTATATGAAGTACAGCCAATTTGGATGCATCTGCGCGGCCGCTCTCATGGGCCTTGCCGCCTCGGCCGCAGGTCAGGCGCAGACCGGCGCCGCAACCGAACTCCCTGGATTGGTGCCGCCAGCCGTGGTGAATGGCGCCGCTGTCGCAGCCGGGTCGTTTCGTTCCGCTCAAATGCTCCGTCTGGTCTTCGGTCTGCAACACCCACATATAACTGAAGAGGAGCAGTTCCTGGAGGCGCTGCATACCAAGGGATCGCCGGAGTTCATGCATTTCCTGACGGCGGACGAGTGGAACGCGCGCTTTTCGCCGTCACCGCGGGACGAGCAGGCCGTGGTCGACTGGGTACAAGCACAGGGCTTGACCGTTACCCACCGCTTCGCCAACCGGCTGCTGGTCGATGTGGAAGCGCCCGTCTCCGCCATCGAAGCGGCGCTGGCGGTCAAAATCAACAGCTACGCGATCGGCGGCCGCACTTACTATTCCAATGACCGCAATCCGGTAGTTCCAGCCGTCTTAGGCAATATCGTTCACTCGGTCGCAGGACTCAACAACATTCAAGCCATGAAGTTCGGGAAACACGGATTCCCGGAATCCGTATTCCCTGCATACTCGCAGGGTCTGACCTATGCCGTGGGGGCCAGCGGCAGCGACGACGGCGACCGCACCAAACTGGCTGTCGACCCGGGCACTACCAACGGCGTGCTAGATCCAACCGCTCTATACAGTTCCGACGCTTATGACGCAACCGCGCTCAATGCCCTGGGACACTGCTGCAATCCTTTAGGCGGCGCTTCGTCGCCGCCGGCGACGTCTATCGCGATCGTCAGCAGCGGGTATCTGAGCGCCAGTGACATTACCGGGTTCCACAACACTTACCCGTACCTTGCCGATAACTGGCAGGAGTTCTACATCGACGGAACGCCGACGCTCCCCGATGCAGAGGGCACCATGGATTTGGAGTGGGCTACCGCCATGGCCAATAGCTTTGGCGCGGCCGCGAATACGGCCAAGGTCTACGTGTACGATGGCGCGGACAGCAGTCCCTCGACGCTGACCGACGCATTCAACCACGTGTTGAGCGACGGCTATGCGCGGGTCTTGAGCACCAGTGCGCAAATTGCCGAAATCGCCGAAATCCCGCAATCGTCGATGGACGTCTTTCACGGCATCTTCAACTCCATGATCGGGCAGGGCTGGACCGTGGTAGGGATCTCTGGTGATGGGGGCGCCACCGCGGACTGCGTGACGCAAGACGCCGTCAGCTATCCCGGGTCGGACCCCGACGTGGTTTCGGCCGGCGGCTCCTACCTCGTGTTGAGCAACGGTCTGTTCTTCGGGGGTGAAACCGGCTGGACCGGCGGTTATGATCTTTGCGTCGCGAACGATGGCGGAAGCGGCGGCGGTAGCAGCGCCTATTTTACGGCCCCGGCCTACATGGAAGAGCCCAGCGGTGTTTTCAGGCAGGTCCCCGACATCGCGCTCAACGCCGACTGGGATGATGCCCCGCAGAATTTCTACTATCAAGGTAAACTGCAAGGGGCTGGCGGCACTAGCATTGTGGCGCCCGAAGTAGCGGGCTTCTTTGCCCAGGCGAACGCCTATATGCTCTACGTTGGAGATTTCACGGGTGGATGTTCCAGCGGTGAGCCATGCGCACCCCTCGGCAACGGCAACGTGTACCTTTATGTTCTCGGACTGTATCCGAGTTATGCGCCGCACTCCCCCTTCTACGACATCACCTCGGGCTGTAACAACAACGACGTTACCGAAGCCCATAACCTGCAGTATTTTTGCGCCGGCCCGGGCCGCGACCTGGTTACAGGCTGGGGATCGTTTAACTTCCTGCAATTGGCCTGGGCCATCAATGCTTATCTGGTGGGCGACCTGGGGGCGCCGGCTGTCAACTTTTCCGGACCCACATTGAATAAGTGGTATAACACCAACCAGAAGGTAAGCTGGACCATATACGACACCAGTCGAAATGGCAAGGAACTGACCGGCGTAGCGGGTTTCAGCCAAGCTTGGGATATAGACCCCGGCGGCGATCCGGTGAAGGAAGCCACTCCCGGCGCCGGCAACTCCTTTTACAGTGGGCCGCAGTTTCCCAACCAGACCAGCGGCTGCCTCGATTTCGCGGGTTCGTCCTGCTCGGTAGGCTCAGGCCAGGGCTGGCACTCGGTGATCGTGCGGGCTTGGGATAACACGGGCTACGGTGGGATTTCGTCGTACGGCCCCATAGGCTACGATACGGTCCCACCCCAAACGACGGGGCAGGCCAGCACCACCAATCCCGTTCAGATCACGCTGACCGCCACGGACGCCAGCAGCGGCGTCGCCAGCACAGTCTATCAGCTTGACGGCGGGTCCATGACCACCTACGCCGGTCCTTTCGCGGTATCGGGTGCGGGCAGCCACACGCTGACCTTCCACAGCACCGACAATGCCGGTAACGTGGAGAGCGCCGAATCGCTCAATTTCACGGTGGGCACGATTACCACGACGGCGGTGACCTCAAGCGTCAACCCCTCGCAGTTCCAGCAGACCGTAACCTTTACCGCCGCCGTCAGTGCGGCCAGCGGCACACCGGCGGGCACGGTGACTTTCTTCGACGGCTCGACCCAGTTGGGCACCGGCACACTGAGCGCGGGAAAAGCTCAATTCCTGACACACACACTCGCCGTGGGGGGACATAGCATCACCGCCGCATACACCGGCAGCGCCAATTTTGCGGCGAGTACTTCCGCGGTGCTCACGCAGACGGTAGGCAAGGCGGCCACCACTACCACGCTGACCGCATCGCCGAACCCTTCCAGCATCTTGCATCCTCTGGTAACGTTTACAGCTACCGTGACTGGGGCATTTGCCGGCAGCGCCAACCCCGGTGGCACAGTATCCTTCCAGACCGGCACGAAGGTTTGGGGCAAAGGGACGCTGAACGCCTCAACACATAAGGCAACCTTCACCATTTCCACTCTTCCGGAAGGCACGACGTCGATTCAGGCGGTTTACGCAGGGGATGTGGACTTCAATACTTCTGTATCTCCGGTGTGGAAGCAGGTAGTGCAGTAGGCCATCTGTTGGATCGATCAACTGGGCCAGGCGGGCCGCCGCGAAGCGGATCTCCTGGCCAGGTAACACCAGTTCTTCTCAAAAACAGGAGGTAACACCATGTACAACATGAGTAATCTCGGAAAGCTCAAGGCCCTAGACGCGAACGCACCGGCCGCGATGCAAGCTTTCTGGGCTTTTGACAAAGCCGCGATGGCGGAAGGCGCAATCCCCGCAAAGTATAAGGAATTGATGGCGCTCGCCGTTGCGTTCACTACGCAATGTCCCTACTGCATCGAGATTCACTCGGACAAAGCTAGAAAGGCAGGCGCAACTGATCCGGAGGTCGCTGAAGCAGTGACCATCGCGGCGGCCCTTCGTGCGGGCGCTGCCATTACCCACGGCGCGCACGCGTTCCCGGAATCGTGAAGGGCTGGCGCGTCCTTCTCCAAATCAATAAATCAAAATCAAAATCCGCGGTTTTCGTTGGAGTACAACCGCGCCGGGCGTTTCACGCCGACGAGTCCGGCGCCGGTGGCGTGCGCGCGAGTCCGATCGGGCGCTATCCGCATGGCGAGTTCCAGTGCTTGCGAGTTGCGAGCGTGGTAGGCGGCATCCATTGGAACGGTCGGTTATTCAGCTATATTTCTGGTTGACACGGGCGTATCGCGCAAAACAGATCTGACAATCCGAAAAAGAATCGGGATTGAAGTCTGTCCCAAGCTCTGACGCTGCTGATATAGGCCCCCAGGCCGCATAGCAGGGTGCTGAAACAGGCATAAACATCGTTCATTCGGGCCAGACCAAGGTCTGTGCCATCGGTTATCAATGACTTAGCGGCAGTTGGTGGCACAGGCTTCAGCCTGTGATAGGGCCGCGTTTTTCGGAAACGACCCGGCGCCGGCGCAACTGTGCCGTGAGGCGTGCAGGCACGCGGCTGCGGTCGGTATTCGCGAGATGCGCGCTTTTTGCGGGAGGTGAAATCTTGGGCAAAAGAGAAGAATGGACCGAAGGCGACGTCCGCCGCTTCTTAACCAACCCGTTCTACTGCCTGACGGCGGACCCACTGCTCGCGCACCCGCACGAGCCGCTCGTCAGCGAGGCACAGTGGATCGATGCAGCGGTGAAGATGATCGAGGTCGGTGTTATTCCCCACAGTACAACTCCACTTGACAGCCAAGTAGATTCGCGGCATAATCGAACCAGGAGTCTACTTGAATGCCAAGTGAAGAGCTGGGCCGCATTGCCGTCCTGCAAGGAACGCTCGATTTAGTCGTGCTGCGAACCTTGCAAACGATGGGCGCGCTGCATGCCTACGCCATCGCGACCCGTTTGCAGCAAGTGTCGGAAGACCAGTTGCATCTGAACCAGGGAACGCTGTATCCGGCACTCGTGCGGCTGGAGCAACAAGGCCGGATCAAGGGGACTTGGGGCCGCACCGAAAGCAACCGCGAAGCGAAATACTACGCAATTACCAAGTTGGGCGTGCAGGCCCTTGCCAAAGAAACGCAGCGCTGGCGACGAATGGCCGGCTTGGTCGAAAAACTCCTGACGGAAGGGATCTAGCCGATGCGCCGATTCCTCAACAGACTGATCAATCTGTTCCGCGGCCCCCATGCGGACGGCGAAATGTCCCGAGAGATGCAATCGCATCTGGCTTTGCTGCAAGAGGACTTCGAGAAGCGCGGGCTCACGCCGGATGAAGCCCGCCGGGAAGCCCGGCGCTCCTATGGCGGCCTCGAGCAAGCCAAGGAACTGCATCGCGAGACCCGATCCTTTCAGTGGGTCGAGCATCTCTCGAAGGACATCCGCTACGGCACTCGCAACCTGCTGCGGACGCCCGGATTTACAGCCGTCGCCGTGCTCACCCTGGCGCTCGGAATCGGCGCCAATACGGCCATTTTCTCTGTCGTCAACGCCGTGCTGTTGCGGCCGCTGGCCTACCAGGATCCTGGCCGGCTGGTAACGGTCTTGCACTACGGAAGCGGTCCGGTCGCGCCGGGCAGTTTCATCGATTGGCGCGTCCAGAATACTTCTTTCGAAGCCATGGAGGCAGCTCAATTCTGGCGCCCGAACGTCAGCAACAGCGACCCGCCGGAGCAAGTGCTGGGCTTGCACTTGACGCCAGGAATGTTCGCGATGTTGGGCGTGCAACCGGCCCTGGGGCGCTGGTTTGCAACCAAGGCCAACGCCAAAGTCGCTGAGCACGAGATCGTATTGAGCGACGGTCTCTGGACGCGGCGCTACGGCCGTGACCCGAAAGTGTTGTGGAAGCGGATGACGCTCAACGGCGAGAGCTTCACGATCATTGGTGTGATGCCGCCCGATTTCAAGTTCGCGCCGTTCTGGGCGACTCGCGCCGAGATGTGGGCACCGGAGACGTTCGCCAGCCGGGTGCAAGACCGCGAGGGCCGCAGTCTGCGCGTCTTCGCCCGCTTGAAACCGGGCGTCACAGTCGCTCAAGCGCAAGCCGATATTAACGCCATTGCCGCGCGCATCGAAGAAAAATATCCAGGCGCCAGCAGGGGAGCCAGGGTCACTCCGCTGAAAGAGAACGTTACTGGAAAGGTCGAAACACCGCTGTGGATCGTATTGGGAGCCGCGGCCTTCCTGCTGTCGATTGCCTGCGCCAACGTGGCCCACATGATGCTGGCGCGCACCTCCGACCGTCAAAAGGAGATCGCCGTCCGCACGGCCCTCGGCGCCACCAGGAACCGGCTGCTCGGTCAATTCCTAACCGAGAGCCTTCTGCTCGCATCGCTCGGCGCGGCTGCCGGAGTGATGCTCGCATTCTGGGGCACCAAGGCTCTGGTCGCGCTCAGTCCGGCCTACATTCCGCGGGTCGAAACAGTGGGGATCGACCACCAAGTCGTAGTCTTTCTGTTCGGCGTGACCGCACTGACGGCAATCGCGTTCGGCCTCGCTCCAGCCATGAGGGCCGCGGCAGCCAACCTAAGCGGAGCTCTCAAGGAAGGCGGACGCGGAGGTACCGACTCCGCCCGGCGCGGCCGTCTTCGCAGCGTTTTGGTCGCGAGCGAATTTGCCTTGGCGTTCATGCTCCTGATCGGCGCCGGATTGATGATCCGCAGCTTCTACGCCCTGCAGGCCGTCGATCCCGGCTTCGATCCGCACAACGTGGTTTCCATGACGGTGTCCGTGACCGGCTCGCCCGAAGGGCTGCCCGACCGCAGACCGCTGTTCTATCGCCAACTCGTCGAGCACGTGCGCACCTTGCCCGGAGTGGTATCCGCCGCCGGCATCAACCATTTGCCAATCGCCGGCGACCTTTGGACACGATCGTTCATCTTCGAAGGCCGCCCCGAGCCTCGCCGGGGCGAAGAGCCCAACGGCGTCTATCGGCTCGTCACTCCCGGATATTTCGAAACCATGCGTCTGCCACTGCTCGCCGGCCGCGACGTCTCGGTCAACGACGACGCAACCGGCGCTGGAGTCGTCGTGATCAATGAAAGCGCCGCGAAGGATTATTGGCCGAACGAAAATCCGATCGGCAAGCGGTTCCGTTTTAAATCCGAGAACGGCGAGGTGCAGCCTCGGATCACCGTCATCGGCGTGGTCAAGAATGCCAAGCAACTGGATTGGGCGGAACGGATTTGGGATGAATTCTACTTTGCCGCCGCCCAACACGACGCAGGCCGCCTGGAAGATCCAGGCGATCACTTGGACTACGTCACACTTGTCGTCCGCGCTCGCTCCGACGCGGCGGCCATCGCTCCTGAGATCAAGAAGGCCGTCTGGTCGTTTGACCACAATCTTCCGATTTCGAACATCCTCACCATGGAACGGGTCGTCGAAGAAGCAACCGCCCAGCAGCGCTTTGAAATGCTCTTGTTCGGAGTATTCGGAGCCGTCGCGCTTGCGCTGGCCGCAGCCGGCATCTACGGGGTCATGAACTACGCCGTGTCGCGCCGCACCCATGAAATCGGAATCCGGATGTCGCTGGGGGCTAGCCGATCCGATGTGTTGAAACTGGTCGTGGGACAAGGCATCAGACAAGCAATCGCCGGAACGGCCGCCGGCTGCGCGGGCGCGCTTCTGCTTTCGCGCTTGATGTCGAAAATGCTCTACGGCGTGCGCCCAACCGATCCTTTCACCTTTGGCGGTGTTCTCGTCGCCTTGGGTTGCGCCGCGCTGATCGCAACCTTGGTGCCAGCTCGCAAGGCGGCATGCGTCGAGCCCGCGATCGCCCTGAGGAACGACTAATCAGGCGTGGACGCCGCGCTCGGGCTTGGCGCTGAGGACGCTATGACGGCGTTCCTGCGCTACCTCTACGCTCGCCCGGCCAGCAAGCATTTCCTCCGCCGCGCATCCCCATCCGCCCGCCGGCGGTCGCGGGAACCGCGTTATGGCGACCCGAGCCCGCGGACTTCGGACGTCCGGAAGCGATCACCCCACCGGAACCGCGCGACCGGCGGGTAGTGGGTCAGTTTGCAATTGACCCACTACCGACCGGCGCGCAGCCGCTCGCGGCGACGCCCTCCCTGGTGGCAGTTCGTCGCGTTTTTCCTGATCCAGATGCTAAAACCACTGGGCACCAGACACAGGTGCCTATAAAATACAAAAGGATAACGGTTTCCTCTATGGAGGTCCTAGTGTGGCACAGACTTTAGTCTGTGGTCCGTGGGTGCGCCGGCGAATCCTGATGGGCCGGCTGCCGACTCACTTCTTCGCTGCGGGCAGGTCTGCGCTCGGGGTGCTATCCGCCTTCAGATCGCCTAAGGCGTATTGTATGCCGGCCAGAAAATGTTCGAGCAGGGGTGCGTTCCAGAAGACGGGCGCGCCATGCCCCAGCGAGCTGTAGAACACGCGGCCCTTCTCATACGCGCGAATCCACGTCACGGGAAAATCCTTGTCAGCCATGCGCACCGCCAGGATGCGGTGCTTTGGGGAGAAGCCGGTCTTTTCCACATCGATGCTCAAGAGCACGTGAAGGTGGTCGCGCAGGTTCGGCTCCTGAAACTGGAAGGCCTGGTCGGCAATCTGGAAGTCTTCACCGCGAAACACAGCATTCAGCGGGCTCGTCGGGTCCTCCACCTTCACCGTCATGCTCTCCCCGTCCCAGGGATGTCCGCCGTTCTCGGTGGCGCCCAACATCTGGCCGAACGGCGGCCACTGGTCGTACTTGGGATACTGTACGAAGGTCGCGATGGCATCGTGAATTCCCACGAATCCCTTGCCGCCCGCGATGAAGGCGAGTAGCGATTTCTTCAACTCCGGGTCCTCGAATAACACGCCTCCCGTATTCAGAAAGCAGACGGCGTCAAACTGTTTGATCCGGTCGGCGCGGAACATTTCGATATCGTCGCTGAACACCGCCTCATAGGCGCCGGTACGCTTGCCCATCTCTCCGATGGCGTAGTTGGCTGACGGATTGGTGGCGTAGGAACTGCCGCGCCACGGATGGCCGTCGCGCATCACCAGGCTACTCACCAGCAAGCGGCGAGGCCTTCTCGGCTTGGCCACCGCCTTCGCTGGAACGGCGTCGTCCACTTTCTGCTTCTGCTCGGGGGGCAGCGCCTGGCCCTCGAGGAGCTTGAAACCAAGCGCCCCTATCAACAGCAGATGGGGTCCCATTGGGTTGCGTCTCATTATGGCTGGCTCCGCCCAAAGTATACACCCGAGCGGCCCCCTGGAAAGGGCCTGGAAGCTGCGACGGACCGCGGGCGGTGGGCGGCGGAAAGAGCCGGCGGGGGAGCGGGATGCGGGAAGGTTCCCGGCATCAACACGAATGCCGCCAGCAAGAACAAACAGCGGTGTTCCAGACGCCGGTCGACGCTTTCTAAGGCCATCGAAGAGCGGGAAATCGCGTTCATTCGCAAGATCGCAATTGAATCCGAACAGCAGTTTTGGCTCGAGGTTCAGCGGATGGCGGCGATTACGGGCCCTCTGCGGGTTGGCCCATGGCGAACGGACACGGCTAAATCCGCCACACCTCCCGAGTCATCATGCCACGAATCTGCCTGTGCGTCACAACCAGAGACGCGTCTAGAAACTGGCAACAGGCTTGCTCGCTCCCTAACATGCCTTTGCCTGGTAATGCCTTGATATGGGCCTTCGGTTTGTACGCCACGATCAGCGAGGCGGCGAATCCGGGTCTTGTATTCTCTAGCGCCATCGACGTTCGTTCTCGCGGGGAAGTCGACGGCATCGCGGTGGACTCAGCAGGAAACTCCTATTTAACGGGTTGGACTCGCGCCGCCGACATCCTGACCACACCTGGTGTTGTGCAGCCTCAGTTTCCAGGCGGGTCCGTGGACATCTTTGTCGTGAAACTGGACGGGACGGGTAAGGTCGTTTTCGCCACTTATTGGGGAGGCCCCGGCGATGACGAGGGCCTGAGCATCGCGGTGGACCCAGCCGGCAATGTGTACGTCGGTGGAATCTCGGTATCGAACGGAACAACTACGTTTCCTACCACTTCAGGGGCCGCATTCCGCTCGGGCAGTCCTACCGGCATGGATGGTTTTATCGTGAAACTGAACTCGACCGGGACGGCCGTCGTCTACTCCACATTGGTTCCCGGTGCGGGACAGATGGGTGCTGCCATCGCTGTCGACAATTTGGGCAACGCTTATTTTGCCGGTACCATGCAGGGTTCAGACAACTCCATTACCGCGACGACCGGAGCCTTCCAGGTGTCCCATGGAGGCTCCACGGACGCCATTGTCGCGAAGTTTGGCCCGACGGGTTCGTTGGTCTATGCGACGTTCATGGGGGGCAGTAATACGAACAGTGCAAGTGGAATCGCCGTGGACTCCTCCGGGAATGCCTATGTCTCAGGCGAGTCCGACTCTATGGATTTCCCGGTTACTACAGGCGCTTACAGCGGTCCACCGGCTAGTGGAGAGAGCGCCTTTGTGGTAAAGCTAAACGCGCAAGGGGGCGCGCTGTTGTACTCCACGTTTCTGGGGCCGGCTGACCCCGTAGGCCCCCTTCGCTTAGACTCGCAAGGTAACGCATATGTCACTGGCATGTCCAGTCCCGGCTTCCCCGTGACGGTGGGGGCGTTCCAGAGTAGTTCGGCAGCGCCGTGGAATGCGCTCTATTACAGCCTGCTTCCCTTTTTCGCAAAGCTGAACTCCACAGGGACCGATTTGATCTACTCGATGTTATTCGCTTCCGCGACCAGATTCGATGTCGATCCCGCCGGGAATACTTACATCGCGGGCGTGGCAGGACCAGGTCTTCCGGTGACGCAGGGAGCCTTGCAGCGGTGCGTCGCCGGGACCGATACCACCATGTTCGTCGCGCGCTTGGATACGGTAGGAGCACTCGCTGCGTCCTCGTACTTCGGAGGTACCGCTTATGACTACCCGACCGGCATCTCGGCAGGTTCCGATGGATCGGTCTATTTGGCCGAGACCGTGTCTTCGGCCGACTTCCCGGGTTTGCAGAACACGGTTGTCGAGGGCCCGGAACTCACCGTATCCAAGCTGTTCATCTCGGATCCCAGCAAAACAGACTTGCCTTGCCTGACTGCAGCGATACAGAATGGGGCCAGCTTCGCGAACACGCCGCTCGCTCCTGGGGAGTTGGTGACGCTCCGGGGGCTCGATCTCGGGCCCGCCACCGGAGCGACGGCGCAAATCAGCTCCGCCGGCCAGGTGAGCAATCAGCTCGCTGGAACCCAAGTCTTCTTTAACCATATGCCGGCACCGTTGCTCTACACACAATCCGAACAGATCAACGCACAGGTCCCATGGGAACTTGCAGGCGCAACCACCGCCCAGGTTCAGGTTCAATACCAGAGTAGCAACAGCAACACGGCAACTGTGACGATCCAGGATGCGGCCCCAGCTATCTTTGAGATTTTCCCGATTCCTCCGGCAGCGGCCAATCCTCCATTTCAGGGCGCGATTCTCAATCAAGACGGGACGCTGAATTCTCCCTCGAATCCGGCCGCGCGCGGCTCCGTTGTCTCCCTATTTGGAACCGGCGGAGGAACCACGGCGCCGGGCGGGATCACCGGGGGAATAGCGCCGTTGAGTCCGCTCGGTTACTTGACGCTGCCGGTGGCGGTCCAGATCGGCCCGTACCAAGCGGACGTTTTTTATGCAGGGACGGCGCCCACGCTCATTTCGGGTGTCTTCCAGCTCAACGTTCGCGTGCCCGACGCCGTTGCGCCGGGATCCGTTGACGTGTATCTGAGTATCGGGGGCAAGGGCACCAGTTATCCCTGGTTCGACGAGGCGAGCTTAGTGACGATTGCCGTCAAGTAGTATCTAAGAGCGCCGTTTCATTCTCCGAAATCAGGATAGCGCACAGCCGCTGCAATAGGATTGAAGTGCGCATGCACGTGTCGCTTGGTCCAGATCTGCGCAGGATTATTGACTACCTGCCTTTGAAACTAACCCGAGACGAGGATGTCGGCAGGCCGTGCAGCGAGGTACACTGAGGGCTTCTGTGCGTTGGCTTGCCTGGCTCCTAGTTCCAATCGCACTTTCCGCCGCCGATTGGCCGCAATTTCGCGGGCCGAACGGCTCGGGCGTATCTCGTTCAAAAGGCCTTTCGGAGCGCTTCGACGCGCGAAAGAATCTTGTCTGGCGAACCGCCTTGCCAGCAGGGCATTCCTCACCGGTCTTCACCGCTGAGCATATCTTTGTTACGGCCTTTGAGGGCAAGGTGCTGCAAACCCTATGTCTGGACCGCGAGAGCGGCAGGATACTCTGGCGCAGGCAGGCCCCGCGTGACAGGCAGGAAGCTTTCCAGGAGACCAATGGACCGGCATCTCCTTCGCCCGTAACAGATGGGGTCAACGTCTACGTTTTCTTTGGCGATTTCGGGCTGCTCTCCTACGGTCCGGACGGTACAGAACGATGGCGCCTGCCAATGGGACCGTTCAACAACCCCAACGGCCACGGCTCCTCGCCGATCCTGGCCGATGGGAAACTTGTGTTGATCTGCGATCAGGACACCGGGTCCTACCTTCTGGCCGTCGATCCTATGAGTGGCCGCGTGATCTGGAAGACGATGCGGCCCGAGTGCACCCGTGGCTATGCCACGCCGGCGGTGTACCGGCCAAAGAGAGGGCCGGCGGAACTGATCGTTCCCGGCTCGTTCGAATTGGCGTCGTACGCCGTCGAGACCGGCCAGAAATTGTGGTGGGTGAGCGGGCTGGCGTGGCAACCAAAGACCGTGCCGATAGTCGACCACGACCGAATCATTGTCAACGGTTGGGAAATCGGAGGAGGCGGCAAAGCGGTCGCTTTTGCAGAGGCCCTGGCTATGTATGACAAAGATCGCGATGGAAAATTGTCGCGCAGTGAAATGGCTGCCAGCCGGAACGCCGAATGGTTCGCCGACAATGATCTGAACCATGACGGATACATCGACGAGCGGGAATGGGGGTTCAATCAAGCGCTCAACACCGCGGACAACTGCCTGATTGCAATTCGGGGCGGCGGGCGCGGCGATGTTACGAAGAGCCACGTGCTGTGGAGGTATCGCAAGGCACTTCCGAACACCTCGTCGCCGCTACTTTACCAGGGCGTGATCTATCTGGTTCGCGATGGCATTTTTACAAGCCTGAACCCCGATAACGGAGAAATCTTCAAGCAGGGGCGCCTTACCGGGGCACTCGGCCGCTACTGGTCTTCGCCCGTCGCCGCCGATGGAAAAATCTTCATCGTGAGCGAAGATGGAAAGGTAGTCGTGATGCGGGCCGCTCCGGATTGGGATATTCTCGCCATCAATAATCTTGACGAAGATGTTTTCGCGACTCCCGCGATCCTCGATGGCCGGATCTACGTGCGCACTCGCGGGGCGCTTTATTGCTTTGCGAACGGTGGCCGCAAGAACGCTGATTGAACACTCCGGGCCGACACATTCATTTGCAGAATGTGGCCAAAGTCTGTGCGGTAGGCGGGCAATCCTGCAGCCGGCTTTCAGCCGGCTCCTGGCCGCAAGATGTGCACGCCGCCCGCCCGACCGGCCCCGCGCAGAGCGTGTCCTCTCGAGTTTTGAACCCGAGGCTGTGGGGGCTGAAGCTCCGCACCACAGGGCGTGCAAAGCTCAGGCAAATGAGGACCCTCCGGGTTTACGCCGGGAAGAGATTCGTCATCCACGCAGTCCAGGCGGACTGGTCGCGCGCCACGACGGCCGCTGCCGTGTCGCCGTAGAGATAGAAGCTCACTGTAACCCATGCTTTCTCGCCGGCGGGGCACGCGGTGGCAAACACCGCACCCGGAGCGGGCAGATCGACGCGTAACAGCGTGTGTGGATTCCCGGCAGCATTGACTGACTCCACAATGCCGCTCAATGGAGGGGTGCCGTCGCCCGCATCGCGGCGCTCGCCTTCTGCTGCCCCCGCAAGATTCAGGGCGCCAGCGAGCTTCTCCCATGCGCCCGAGAACGCCGGCATCGCCATGAGTTGGATTTGCGAACTCGGCTGGCCGGGGAAGTGCTCC
>Ga0187887_10001903_pt1 | contig 17429 bp, 26 predicted proteins | sample June2016WEW_7_10_FD_132977 | JGI IMG/M metagenome (GOLD analysis project Ga0187887, IMG submission 132977) | Peatland microbial communities from SPRUCE experiment site at the Marcell Experimental Forest, Minnesota, USA - June2016WEW_7_10 | ecosystem: Environmental > Terrestrial > Soil >...
CCGCAGAGAGGAGTCCACTGAAATTGCGCCTAGTTACTTTTTCAATTTCTGGCGAAGATAGGATAGGAGTTTACACAGACTCAGGAGTTGTTGACCTCAGGTCTGGTGCAGAAAAATACTTGGGCTTTGCAAATCAATCGATTTTTGCAGATATGCGAACCCTTCTATCTTCAGGTGATTCTGGAATGAGTTGGGCCAAGGAAATTGTCGTCGCGGCACTGAAGAATGAAGGAACTAGTTCTACCTTAGTTCAGCACGGCTACAAACTCAAAGCACCAATCATGAGACCGGACAAGATAATCTGTCCCGCCGTGAACTATCTTGAACATGGAAAAGAAGGGGGTGTGTTGCCACCTTCCGAACCCTATCTGTTCGGCAAGTTTGTCAATTCAATAGTTGGTCCTGATGATCCGGTCGTGATTCCAAGCATTTCGAAGATGCCCGATTATGAGGTAGAGCTCGCCGCAGTGATCGGAAAAAGAGGGAAACACATCAAAAAAGAAGACGCGTACGAATTCATTGCAGGATTCACGATAATTAATGACATCAGTTTGAGAGACTTGCAGGGATGGCCGAAGTCAAACCCAACATACGGCCCGCACTGGCTCATGGGGAAATCAGCTGATACCGCCTGCCCGATGGGGCCGTGGATTGTAACTCGCGATGAGATTTCCGATCCTTATCCGTTGAAGATCAAACTCTCGGTCAACGGCGTGACAAAGCAGGACTCGGACACATCGCTACAGATATTCAAGATACCAGACCTTGTTTCTTATGTGTCACAGATAATGACACTTGAGCCGGGAGACATCATATCCACTGGCACGCCTTCTGGAGTAGGGCGAACGACTAACACTTATCTCAAAGAAGGCGATGTGATTCGGGCGGAAATAGAGAAGATAGGGGTCCTGTCTAATCCGGTGAAAAATGAGACGTTTGTCTGAGCTATATCTTCGACTGCGCGCCGCGTTCTCCCTGGTACTGACCAGAGTACTGAGAGATGAATTCCTTGTCTGACTTTATTATGATCAACTGACCTATCCTCGCGAATCTCTGGATTCGCGCCGGTCTGTGGCAAACCAACATCACTTTCGGCTGGCCAGAGTACCCCGGATCAAACAAAGCAGTCCTCAGATCTAATCCGTTTCTCAGCAAAGTAGATCTGGGGAGCAGAATTCCGATCGCGTCTTTTGGAATAGTTGTAATCTCATTAAGATCTACAAAATAGGCTCCAACTTCATTCAATTCAAAATGGTCGTTTATCAGAGGAACTTCGGTGAGTGTGGAATTTTCTCCCTTCGCTATTCCAAGACTAAATTTGCTCTTGGGAAAAGAATGGATCTTGTTTACCGAAACGTCGTATCCCGCTGGCTGCTTTTGCTCACCCGAGTCAGCATGGATGACTTTTTGGATTAGCGGAGAGATCTCTTCTCCGGATAAAATTCTAGGCAAGCTCTTCTGTCGCTCTGGGAAATTTTCGCTCCCATAAGCGTTTCAGGACAGATTAATCTATCTTTTTCGTTCAGACATCAGACGGTATACTTCTGGTATAGCGCATGCATATCCGACGTGAACGCAGTCCTTCTTATCGTCAAACATGCAAACTAGATCTTTTCCATGAACTTGGACTTCGACGATACGTCCGATCTTGTTGTCCTTGATCATGATCGAGTTGCCGTCGAGCCCAATTTTTTCCATGAAGGGAGCTGTAAGCGCTAAATTCTCGTCAGCCTCGACCTTCTCTATGATGATGTCGTTGACGTATTTTGAGAAACTCTTGGTAAGCTTCTCAGACTTTACCTTCTGGTTATACCTCTGCTTTGCTTTGTCATGGGCTTGCTGGGTAATGGTAACTACGCTGAAACCTTCCTTGGGCATGTACAGTCATTTACAGTAACATTACAGGACATCTTATATCCTTTTCCCTTTTGGAATTCTCTCAACTCTATTGCACGGAAGAGCTCCGGAACAAGCTGAAATCTCAGGAGATACTAATCGCTGAATTGTCCAAACGCCAGCAATTCTTCTCATGAACCCTTCGCCCTGTGTTCCACACTGACGCTAAGGTTAGGCTGGTCGCCTGAGAGCGGCGGTAGCAGGTGGGATAGCAACTGCTCTGCGCTAAGGCTCCTGGTGATACCAGTTGGGGCGGTCTGCGTCCAATCCTTGCCATCTTTGAGGTATTTCCAAGTCTTACCGCGTCTAGTCACTATGAAGATTACATAGTCGGCGTTCATGCTATCACTATATCTCTGGTACAAATAAGCGAATAGAGTCTAACTTGAAACGCACTCGACCGCATCAGAAGACTCTTGTTGCGCGCCCTTGCTCCATCTGATACAAGTGATCTGCACATTTGGAATCTTCGGTGTGTTGTGTTGAAAAGATTACATCAATCATTGATTTGCGAGCAAATTCACGGTAGGCGGTGATGAACTCGGTCCTGTTGTCGATGTTTCCAAAAGCTTCGTCGATCAGTATCACTTTTGGAGAGGCGAGCAGCACGGTAGCGAGCGATACACGTTCCTTCATTCCCAAGCTTAGCTTCGAGACTTTCCCTTGGTAATTGATGCCAAGACTTTTCCTGACCTCCGTGACCGCTTCGTCCGCAACATGTTTCTTTCGAAGCTTTGCTCCCCAAACAAGGTGCTTGTCCACATTGAAATTAGGGAGACATGAGTCTGGCGTTACCAAGACAACTTGCTTTTTCTCAACGCTCACATCAGTTATCGTTTCGGAGTTGATTTTGACGTATCCTTCATCGGGTTTGTAAACACCAGCTATGATATTCAGGAGTGATGTTTTCCCAGAGCCGTTCTTTCCGATAAGACAGATAAAATTCTCGTCCTTCAACTCACAGTCCAAGAAGAAAGCTCCCAATTTTTTCTTAGCTTTAACTTCTATCATATGGTACGCCGGAGAAGCGGCGATTTTATAACTTCATACTTTATAGGCATTTGCTCTTTTCTAGAATTTGAGTCTCTCGCCTGTTGCTCTAGCAACGATATAGCGTTGCACACTCCTTATTAGTTGTCTAGCCCAACAAACTGGGCCTAGCTTTGGTCATCCCGAAATGAACTGGCTCAGGATAATATCGTACACAGTTCTGATCATACTTGTAATTCCTGTTCTTCTGCTGCTCTACGAAGGTTTCGGTCCGATGCGTACGCCCTCTGGATATAGCGCGGGCGTTTTCAGATCAATTGAGCTTACACTGCTCGGTTCTGCAATCGCGGTTGTGGTCGCTGTGGTACTTTACACGCCGCTCGCATATTACTTTGCAAGAAATGAGAGTACCGTCACACAAAGCATCGCCGATATTCCTGCCTCGATTCCGCACCCAATTGTGGGTATCGCACTCTTGATCCTGGTAAGCCCTCTCACTCCTGTGGGGCAGTTTCTTATCTCCATCGGCTTTGTTCTATTCAACACCCTGTTGGGATATGTGACCTGCCTTGTAATTGTGATAGCTCCGATTTACATCAAGGCAATGCAGCCGTTCTTCGAATCGATGAACAGATCGCACGAAAACTACGCTTCGGGCCTTGGGGCATCGCAGCTACGAAGATTCGTTTCTGTAGTCTTGCCAAATTCAGGCAGAGGTATACTGTCAGCTTCCTTGATTTCGATGAGTAGGGGGATGAGTGAATATGGCTCCATCGCAATAATTGCGTACCAGATCTTGCAGCGGCCTTTCTATGGAGTCAGCCCTTCAGCAGTCTTCATTGTTACCGAGTACATCAGTGGTAATCTTGGAGCTGCAGTGACCACATCCGCGGTGCTGATCGTCGTTTCTGTGCTGATCATGGTCGCCTTCAGATTCGTCCAGCGCCCCCTAGCCAGGACGTAACAGACAAGACTTTTTTACGCCGTTGACGTTCGTGAATCTGGTTGACGAGTTCAAGGGTGAGAGGCGGTCTATTCAACCAGAAGCAGTTGAAGATCCTGAAACTCCGTGCTCGAGGATTTACTCAGTTAGAGACAGCGAAAGAGCTCGGGACGTCTAGGGCAAACGTCTCGATGATCGAGTGGCGCGCAAGGAAGAAATTGGACAAGGCTCGAGAAACCATTCAAGCCTACGAAGCTTTGCAATCCTCACATACTGTCTCGGTCGATAAGGGAACCAAGTTAGCCGAAGTCCCCATGATAGTTCTGCATGAAGGCGACAAGCGTCACATCCACATCAAGAGCGACATCATAGAGATAGTGCGACTCGTGAAGGCCCTAAAGCCCGTTGTTGTCCGCGAAGGAAAGGTTCTCCGTGGGCTGGAATTCAAAATCAACGAACGTGGAAAGCTCGAAGTCTCTGGCTAGGATTTAGCCCAGCGCTTTGACCAATCTGCAAACTTGCCCAGAAGATTGTGCAGGTCTTCGCCCTTTGGGGTGAGTGAATATTCAACTCTTGGAGGGGATTCAGGGATAACTTTTCTCTGAATTATCTTTTGCTTTTCGAGCTCCGTGAGCCTTTCAGAAAGACTTGTAGCGCTAATTCCTTCGATCCTTCTTTTGAGCTCGTTGAACCGAGCCGGCTGTGACAAGCCCAGAGCATGAATTACCGGAAGGGTCCAGACTCTTGTCATTTCATTCCATTGCTTATGAATGATAGTACATTCGTCTATGATTTCCTGTTCAAGTTGTTGTGATGCGCTCAAGTTGCCCTAACCTACTTAGCGCTGCACGACTACCAAGTATATATTCTTGACTAGGCAAAATCTTGAGCGCTCTTGAAACTCCAAGATCAACTAGTCCAATCAATACTCCGGGGCTAGTCGAAATTCTATGCAAAGTTATCTTAGAGTGAATTAGTAGTGCTGCTAGCGGTCGAACTGCTAGTTGTACTTCGATGTAAATGTAAGACACGACTATTTCATGCATATTGGTATTAATGTGCGATTTTTAAGGCAACAATAATGACCGATGATGTAAAGGAGTAGAGGAGGTTCCCCACTCCGACATCAAACTGGGAGCTTGCTAGCCCATCGGATGAATTTGATCATCTATTCTGAATGACTAAAACGAGTTCTGTCCCATACTCCGCTGAAGTATATTCCAATTGCTGTACAAATTACAAGAATCACAATGTATCCTGCATTGTCCGATAAGGCAGCACCATTCACGAAATATGACAATGGCACCTTCCATGCCCAAATACCATTGATGCCCGCTAAGACTGCCCCGAGAATTACTCCAGTAAATAATCCCCCAATCCACTTTCTTGGCACATTGGCCTGTGCGTCCCCGACTGCTAATTGTTGCTGTTTTTGTGTTGTTTGCATTTTAATCGTCAATTAATTCGTGCGTGTTAGGACATTATCCGCGGACTTTCTGATCCTTGTTGCAGATCCCACCCCTGTGCTATGAAAATGCGCTGTCCACAAAAATGACCAAACTTCAAGAAAAGAGTCATTCATCGCAGATGGAATGACCAACAAGCTGCATGTGTTACTTCTATGGCTCAGGCTCTAGGCCCAGCCCTCGACACGGTCATCATACAACAATACCTCACCATCGTGGAAAGTTGGCATACTCTACGTATGGCAGGTATCTCTCATGTTATGGTCTTGAGATACCCAGTTCTTCGCGTTCAGTTGATGAATTGCGTGATGCCTTCCCTATTGCTGGGAATTGGATCAGTTAAGAACGTGGAAAAGAAGGTAGAAACTATCTCATTGGTTTAACTTCTAGTTGTGCTAGAAGTAGTTGAACTGCCAGTGGTGCTGGAACTAGTTGTGATGCTTACGGTGTTAGCTGTGCTCGTACTATGAGTTGTCCTTGTAGTGGTACTCGTTGTGGTAGATCTAGTGGAACTCTGTGATGATGAGGTAGTAGTGTGCACAGTGGACGACACAGTTGTGGTATGCGCAACAGTGGTTGAAGTGGTTATTACTGCAATAGGTGTACCAGTGGCTAACACTTCGGTTTGCGCCAGTCTATCGCTCGAGGTTAAGCTGATCACATATCTTGCGCCAGGAACTATAGTCTGAACTGCTTCCTTGCTTGCTCCTTGAACGATACCGATTGCAATTTGGCCCGAGTACTTGAAAGTGACGCTTGCAGATGGAGGAAGATTATATCCTCCATCAGAAATAGCGCTGGTGATAGAAGCGTGGTCATCCGTTGTTATCGGAACCAGTGAAGTGTTTGGATAAACCACGAAGAACTCCGAGATTGATGCAACAGATGGCAACGTTGGCTTCAGTCCTCCTCCAGGTGTCGCCAGTGATGTGACAGCTGTAAGTGTAAAGTCAAGCGAAACATTACCAGTATTTGCAACAGTGATGGAAAGTGAAATCGGTGTAAGCACTACTCCGGTTATCTCAAACTTTGGCTGGTCATTTTGGTACCACGTCTGGTTGCTGACGCTTTCATTCTGACCAACTTGTTGCAACTTCGTCTGTGGGATGGATTGAGCAGGTATGGTGTATCCGCGAGCAGCCGGGATAAATGCAAACGCTGGTGTAGTCGGATCACCCAAGAGAAGTATTGTTGGAGTTAGGTCGATCACGGCAGCGGAAGTTTGGCCGTTGTTAATGGTTATTCCTCCAACCACCGGAACGACCAGCGTGTGGTCTTCGTAGACGAGATAAGCCGAATAGTTCTTGCCCAGAAAAGTGACTGTTGCAGAAGTAATGTTAAAAGCTAGCGCGTCGAAACGTCCAGATTGGACGTTGGCTGAAGCAATTGTCCGCGAGACGTTGATTATGCTCATCAAGTTGATACTACCCTGAGCATTCAACACGTGCCACCCAGAATTGTTGCCAGCCCCTGCAATGTGGACGGCCAAACCGCTGTAAGTAGCGTAGACAGCAGTTGTTCCATTTGGAACTGTTGGTGGGTCGGTCAAGAGCACTGCCAGAGTACCAGAACCCGAAACTGAGGTAGTCACTGGTGAGACTGTAGTTGTCGTCTTACTACTCAAAATACCAGTGGCGAGAACACCGCCAATAAGAACAATTGCGATAATCGCGGCTACCGCGCCGGACATGAAAATGCTCGATTTGGAGCTCATAGGGCAAGATAAGACATTGCTAGACTATAACCCATTCCTTTGAACATAGGGCTTGGGCCAGGTCTGTCCTTGTTCTATTCATAGAACAGTTTTTTCTCGTAATTCTTGAGCTGCTGTTCTAATCCGCTGGTTCATAATCTGGACTCTACGTTCACAAAGCTCATGAAAAGCCGGCTGACTTTGCTATCGGAGAACCGGCTTTCGACTGGAAATTGGGTGATTGTAGACTTGGAATCAGTGTTAGGTGAAGCAGGAGCTTGTCTGAAACGATACGAATAAAGGAGGTTCAAGGTTGCTTCCTAGCCTGAGTCGCACCCCTGCCTTGTCCAAAGACATTGATGCGGAGAAGAAACTTGTCGCAGAATCCCAGTTGAAGGGGAATACTCTCCGCACCTACATCTACGTAGTAACGCACAAGAAAAGTGGGGTGCGTGAAGTCCAAAGACAGCTTAATTTTTCCAGTTCCTCTCTGGCCCAGTACCATCTTGCGAAGCTTGTCGATCTAGGTCTGCTTACAGAGAATGGTGGAGAGTACTTCCTAGCGGACCAGATCAAAGTCGATGTGTTGAAGGACTTTTTGAAGTTTGGAACACTAATAGTTCCGAGGTTTGTTTTCTACGCGGTGTTCTTTACGATAATCAGTGCCTTCTTTGGATTCGTCGCACTTGATAGGGCGTTTTCTGAGCTCAACCTGTTTCTTGTTGTGATGCTCTGCGTTGCCACCAGTTTATTCTGGTATGAAGCGCTAAGGGCTTGGTTGAGGGGTCCAATTTAGACTCTCGTGTGGTTTTAGAGCGATGCCACCCGTGTATTTGCTCTGGGCAGCTCCATCAAGTTTAATTCGCCGCTTCGGCTACCTATAGCGCGCATCATGTCATTAATAGGTGAATTTCCACTCGCTGCGGTCAGCCTTCCCTCGAAGGATATTGAAGCGAGCAAGCGTTTTTACAAAGACGTGATTGGACTAAAGCCAATCGAAGTTGAAGAAGATTCAAAGAACAAGAGCCTGCACTTCGATCTAGGAAACATCAGACTCAGTTTGACACTGGTAAGTTCGTCGAAAAGTGAAAAATCAGCTGGAGCACCACTCAGTGGCCAGCTTGTATTCATTGTTGAAAGTTCTCTGGATAAAGTGTACGAAGATCTTGCAAAACGTGGTGTGAAGTTCAAATCGAAAAAAATCTCGGAAGACACTTCTGGCAAGTCGATAGCCTTCGCCGATCCGGATGGAAATGTTATAACTTTGTGGCAGCCGCCACGAAGAGACACGAAGAACTTCAGAGGCGTCGATGGAATTGTCAGGCACTACGAGCTCGTTTCCAGGGCGCTAGCAGATCTTCGCGCTGAAGAAGAATGAGCTAGTCTTCGCGCCACTTGAAGAACCTCACTGCCAGGGCAAAGACCACTGCAGAGAGGACGATTAGCACTGCAATATCTAACAGAGCTGCCGAGTAGTTCCCGTAGAGCATCACGTTGTTGAGCCCTGCAATCAGATAGAACAACGGCAGGACATGCGCGAATGTCTGCAGATATTGCGGCATTGAACTGATCGGGAAAAACGTACCTGAGAGAAACATCATTGGAAAGGTTATGATGTTCCCGACCACACCGGCGGATTCGACGCTCTTCGTGACAGAGCCAACAAGCATTCCCAGAGAGACGAAGAACATCGGTCCCACAATCAGAAATGGAAGAATCCATGCACTGAATGTGATGTGAGCGCCAAAGGCATAGACTCCGATCGCTGCCATCAGGACAAATGAAATTAGAGACAGAGCCACGTACCATATAATTTTGGACGTGAGCCACTCGCCCTTTGTCAGCGGAGTCAATGATAACTGTTTGAAAAATTTCGATTTCTTGTACTCCGATGAGATGTTGACCATCGAGAACATCGGGCTCGTGAGTATGGAGAAACCGATTAGTCCCGGAACCAAAAAGTCGATGTAAGAGTAGGACTTTCCGATGGTGTTCTGGGTTTGCAATCCCAATACCGCAGTTCCGTGAGCACGCTGCAGGTTGAACCCGTTGATCAGTCCGTCGGTAATTTGGAGAACAGCTTCACCCGAAGTATCAGATGGATTGCTGTACACTGTCACATTGACCTGTGTTCCGTTTTCGAAATCAGTCGAAAAATTCGGTGGTATTGAAAGGCCTATCGCGCCGGAATGTGATTGCAAATAATCCTGCAGGTTTTGGTTCAACGGAATTAGTATCACCTGCGTGACGTTGGTTGAGTTCATCGCTTGTAGAAAGCTAGTGCCGATCGGCCCAGCGTCCTGGTTCTGTGCATACACGGTGATTGGTCCGCTGCTTCCACCAGAGAAAATCGCGCCGAATATTCCGATTAGAATTATTGGAAAAACCAGTGCAAAGAAAAATCCAGTTCTGTTGCGAAGGTACTCCCTCCTGAACACCGAGAGATCTGCAATGATTCGCTTGAAGCTGACCATGATCTAACTACTCTTGATGTCGCCCGCGTCTTCCATCTTGGAACCGACCAGTTTTACAAAGATGTCTTCCAAACTATCGCTGACCGTGATCATCTTCTTTGGAGATCCGTACCTGGTGACAAGTTCTTCGGGGCTTCCAGCTGCGATAATTTTCCCCCTGTTCATTATGGCGACTTTGTCCGCGAGGAGTTCTGCTTCCTCCAGATAGTGCGTCGTCAAAAGAATGCTTCTTCCCTGCTTCTTCAGGGATCTTATCACATCCCACATTGCGCGTCTGGCTTGCGGGTCGAGGCCGGTAGTCGGCTCGTCCAAAAACAGAAGCTCCGGATTATTGACTAGTGCTAAAGCAAGTCCCATCTTTTGCTTCTGTCCTCCAGAGAGATTTTCGAAAATCATCTTCTTCGAGTCGCTCAGTATTACCTCGTCCAGTATCTTGTCAGCGTCAACCTTGACGTCAAACAAGCTTGCGTAGTAGTTGATTGCTTCCTTTGGAGTACATTTGTCAAAGAACCTGAAACCTTGGGGGATCACTCCGATTTTTTTGTGAAGTGCGTAACCTTGAGTCCATGGATCAAAACCCATGACCCTGACTTCTCCTTTATCCAGCTGCCTCAATCCTTCAAGGATCTCTATGGTTGTAGTCTTGCCCGCACCGTTGGGACCCAATAGAGAAAATATCTCTCCCTGTGCTACTGAGAATGATATGCCGTCAACCGCCTTGAGTTGTCCGTATGATTTCTCCAGCGCGTTGACTTCGATGGCGGACATCTTGTTTGCGGGAACAATCCTTGTTCTAGTGTTATTCAAGGTTTCCTCAAAAGTTCGGCGCGTTAGTGTGTCTATTGACTATATTGAGTTATCAAACACTCATCAGTTACGCTCTTACTGCTGCATAAAGGATATAGACACGGTAAGAGTCTGCAAATGCCATGCCTCGGAAATCTAAGAAGAAGGTTGCAGCGAGAAAGCCAAAACAAGTCAAACCTATCCCAAGCGGATTTAGGACGATAACCCCTTATCTTGTCGTGAGCAACGCGAGTGGAGCTATTGAATTTTACAAAAAAGCGTTCGGCGCGAAAGAGCTGATGAGGAACTTGACGCCAGACGGCAAGATACTGAACGCGCAGATCAAGATCGGTGACTCGATAGTGATGCTTTCCGATGAATTCCTGTTCCCGGGTTCCACCAGAAAGTCGCCGTCATCACTCGGAGGAAGTACATTTACGATGCACATCTATTCAAAGAACGTCGACAGGCTCTGGGCGCAGGCTATAGCTGCTGGTGCGATGGTCAGGATGCCCCTCGATAATACGTTCTGGGCAGAACGCTACGGAGAGATGGTTGATCCTTTTGGACACCACTGGTCTCTCTCGCAGCAGATCAAAATGAGCCCGAAGGAAATGGAAGAGAAACAAAGGGCAGCGATGGCTATGTTTGCTCAGGGAGAGCACCCGGTAGATCTCAAGGAACCGCCGAGCGGCGTTGGCTAAACAATATAGACAACACTTCTCCCGAATGATTGAGCTCTTTGTCCAGCGACGAGTCTCTAAAGAAAATCCACGTAGGATGCAGCGGCTGGTCCTATGAGGACTGGGTCGGACCGTTCTATCCGAAGGAGTCAAAGCCGAAGGATTTTCTGAAGCAATACTCGTCGGTGTTTGACACGGTTGAAATTGACTCTTCCTTCTACCGCATCCCAAACCAGTTCATGATTTCGCAGTGGAAGAAAAACACTCCCGAGGGATTTGTCTTCTGCCCCAAGTTTCCTAAGAAGATAACGCACGATTTCAAGCTCCAGAACGTTTCAAGTACGCTTTCTTTTTTCTACAAGACACTTGCGGGTCTCGGCGACAAGCTCGGCCCGCTCGTGGTGCAACTTCCTCCGTCATTCAAGTATGACAAAGGAATGCCAGTCCTGACGAACTTTGTATCCGAACTCAAAAGCGGTTTCAGGCACGCGATCGAGTTTCGCCACAAGTCCTGGTTTAGAGACGACGTGTACAAACTGCTAGAGAGCAACAACGTGTCTTTCTGCTGGTCCATCACGCAATACGTGGAAACTCCCACGAAACTGACTTCGAACTTTGTTTACACGCGAATGGTCGGAGAGAGAGACATTACAAAATTCAATGAGATCCAGAAAGATCGCACAGCGCAGATGAAGGAGATGTCCAGCGCTGTCAAGGATGTCATGGGTTCTGTTGATGACGCATTCATTTTCTTCAACAACCACTTCGCCGGCTTTGGCCCCGAGTCTGTTAACGAGTTCAGGAGACTTCTGGGATTGATGGAGATGGATTTTGGTAAGATGAGTTCTGGAGGAGTGCAGACGAGTTTCCAGAAGAGCCTTGCTGATTTCTAGGCAGCAAAACGCGCCTTGAATCACCAATCGCAAGATATTTAGGGTAAGAAAGTAAGAATATCATACATGAGCAAATACGCGACAGATGAAGAAGCTGATATCACAAGCGTGAGTGATAAGGGCCAAGTTGTCATACCAATATATTTGAGAAACAGGCTCGGACTAAAACCCCGTTCCAAGCTGCTGGTATACGGCGTGAAAGATGCGATAGTTCTCAAGAAACTGACGCTACCTGATATGAAGAAGGAAATGCGATCGCTGTGGAAGGAGATTGATGTAAAAATAGCGAAGCACGGAGAGATGACTGAGAAAGAAATACAGCTTGAGATAGAGAGATACCGGTCTGAGAAAAAGAGAAAATGATGCCGTGCTCGACGTTGTTTTTGATACCAACGCGCTGGTATCAGCTCTAATCCGGCCTGGCAGACCTCGAGAGCTATGGAACAAGGTTCTTGAAGGGAAAATTCAGTTAGTAATTTCTCAAGAGCTCTTGTTAGAATTTGATGAAGTGATGTCAAGACCACAGTTTGGAAGATATGTTAAACGGTCAACATTAGCACGATTTCGTAAGATCTTGTTCCAAAAGGCACGACTCACTCGGATCAGAACTCGCGTCGATTTTATCAAAGAAGACACCGATGATAACGTGGTGCTTGAAGCTGCTCTTAACGGCAGAGCGTACTATGTGGTTTCAGGTGATGGTCACTTGCTAGACTTGAAGTCGTTCAAAGGAATCAATATTGTAAGCGTGAATGAAATGCTCGCACTACTCGTAGCCTCTTGAATGGCTATTTTTCATAAGAGCTTGATGATTTCCAGAAGTACTTTGATCGATTTATGAGCTTGATATTACAAAGCTATTATAACGCAAGAAAAGTTTACCCATTTGTTCATGCCTGTACGAATTCCTTTTCCGGTCGCTATCACTTGAGAAAACAAATGGTTCGTAGCAGCCTGCCCCATCTTGGATATTGCTACTCAAGGAAAATCAGAAAAGGAAGTGATGGAAAACATCTCCGACCTGATAGTTCAGTACCTAAATGATCCTGATACGCCAAAACTAAATTTAGCGAGAATTTTGCGAAATGGCAGACAAACCGCGAATAATATTTCACGTGGACATTGATTCTTTCTACCCGTCCGTCGAAATTAGGGAAAATCCCAGCATCAAGGGAAAGCCCGTCATTGTAGGCCAAGACCCCAAGGGAGGAAAAGGGCGCGGCGTTGTTGTCTCCTGCTCATACGAAGCAAGGAAACTTGGTATTCATTCTGGACAACCAATATCCCATGCGTACAGAATATGCCCCGACGCGGTTTACCTTCGCCCCAATTTTTCACTGTATGGGAAAGTGTCTCGCAGCATAATGACTCTACTGCGCGCATTTGCTGACAAGTTTGAACAGGTCAGCATCGATGAAGCATTCCTGGATGTCAGCGAGAAAGTATCGAGTCATGATTCTGCCAGGCTTCTTGCGTTACAGATTAAACAGGAAGTGGAGCGAATGGAAGGATTGACTTGCTCCATTGGAGTTGCACCAAACAAATCTTCCGCAAAGATCGCATCTGAGTTCCAGAAACCGGATGGGTTGACCGTCGTTCCACCGGAGAAGTTGAAGGATTTTCTGTCACCACTTCCAGCTTCTGCCATCACAGGCATAGGAAGGAAAACTGAGGAGTATCTTGAATCAATTGGCGTGAAGACCATCGGCGACCTTCAGAACGTTTCCGGCAAGGATCTTGTGAAGCGTTTTGGGAAGACCGGCGTGTGGCTCTGGGGAGTTGCCAACGGGCTGGAGAGGATCGAAGTGAAGGAGAAAGCGATGAGGTCCTTAAGCGCGGAACACACATTTGAAAAAGACGTCTCCGACAAGAAGGAAGTCTTGTTGAAACTTGAGGTGCTTTCAGAGAAACTTCACAAGAGGGTTGTTTCCTCGGGCGTGAAGTTTCGCGTCGTCGGAATCAAAGTAAGGTTCACTCACTTTCAGACATTTTCACGGGAGAACACGCTTTCTGTTGCGACCGACAAGAAAGATGCAATCTTCCAGGAGGCGAAGAGTTTGTTCCGTGAGTTTGAGAAAAATCCCAGAAAAGTCAGGTTGATCGGGCTGTCTGTTTCTGACTTTGTTGATAGCGAATCTAGCGAGAGCCTTGAGAGCTGGGTTTCATAGATTCCACTCCCATCTGCTTTTTTCTCATCGCCTTCTCGTATCTCGCGGCTATGCCTTTCTTGGCTGCCTCGCCAATTTCTGATGCGTCCTTCTCAGTGAACTTGCTCTTGCTCATAATGTCGTCTAAGACCTGCGTTTCCTCGGACTTTGTTCGCTTAGTCATGCGTCTTCGACTCATGGACGATTCGAACGTTCAATAGTATTACATTTATAATACGTTTTACCTTTTTGGTTGTGTATGCAAAAGCTGGCTAGCGTTTCCTCAAAAGGGCAAGTTGTCATTCCTGCCAAGATGAGAAGAAAGCTCGGCAAACCGAAGACTATGCTCATTCGGGAAGAAAATGGGAAGATCATCATGGAACCAGCGTTGTCATTCAGGGACGCTTTTGGAACTGGTGGAGAAGTAATGCGGCAAGTGGCGATAGAGATTTCAAAGGACAGAAGAAGGGAAGTTGAGTCTGAACGCAAGAAGCTATCTGTTTGACGCAGGCGTGCTGTCTCTCTTTTACGAAGGAGAACGCTCTGTAAAGCCATACTTTGACAGAGTCTTCTCCGCGCGAGTTAATGGATATATTTCAGAAGTGAATTTGGCCGAATTTTACTACAAAGCAGCTCTTAAGAAAGGAGTGGAGACCGTCGATGTCTGGTATCGTCAAATTAGACAGTCGCCCTTTACAATTGTCTCTCCAGATGAAGCTATAACCAAGCGGGCAGCTCTTTGGAAGCTCAGGAGAAGCGACTTGTCCCTTGCGGATTGTTTTGCGCTGGCTACAACGGAAGAAGTTGCGCAAGTACTTCTTACAACTGATTCTGTCTTGGCCAAGATTAAGGGAGTCAAGTCTGTCCATATTCCTTTGTAGACAGCTGTGAGCGAACGAGTATTTTGACTCGGTCAAGACTCTACTATCATTGTAGTTTGAGTCTAGTGAAAGACTTGACTACAAGGAACCCTGCCAGAGCATCAGCAGGTTACCTTCTGAGTCTTTCATGAAAGCGACTGCGCCGAAAGCGTCAGTTGCAACTGGACCGTCAATCTTGGTATCTTTGTCCATCTTTTCGGCGGCCTGGAATCTTACGCCGTGTTTTCTAAGCTCTTTCACCTCAGCCTTGATGTCTTTCACAACGAAAGTGCTGAACGCTAATTCTGGTTTTTTCCCCTGCTTTGTTGGAGGCTTTACCAACCAGAACTCTTCCCGCCCTAATTTCACAGAGGCAAACATGTCTTTCATTTCGCCCGGTGCGCGCATCTGGAGCTTACCGCCCAGAATCTTCGTATAGAATTTGATTGCCCTGTCCATGTCTTTGATTGGAGTTAGGGTTGCGAATCCCGCTTTGGATAACATATGGTTCCCGTCACTCAAGTTGTATTTAAGATTGGTCAGGAGTTTTTTCTGAAGCTCGTTTTATTCTAACCAGTGCCTCTGTTGTTCCCTTTCTGACGTGTCTTGAAATGAAATAACTAAGCAGTACATAGATTCCTGGATAGTGTACGTCCCACTTTGCCGTGACCTTCTGTATGTTTTCGCCGATGGTTTCGAGTTTCAGGAATTTTACTCCCTCGGTCAGACCCTTCAGGTAGCTAATCTCTATTTCATCCTTGGGCAGCAAGATCACTTTCTGGGAGATTTTGTGGTTTCGAAAGTTCTGTGTGATTTCCCTGTCAATGGTGTTGCCATCCTTGGAGATGTTTCTGACATCTTTCGTTCCCCACCAGTAGTCCGGTTCATGATCTAAATCTGAAATGACTTCCCAGACTCTATCCTTGGTTGCTTTAATCTCGATTGATCCTTCGATTCTTGGCATGAAGACTTCTTTTTCCCAATCAGGTGAAAATATTGATCTTTATATTGATAATAGTTATCATAAACATCAGGTCATGCCTTCAAGTTACAACCTTCCTGAAATAGTGAAGAAGGAGATAGACGCCCTAGTAAGGGCAGGATACTATTCCAGCAAGTCTGATGTTGTGAAAGACGCCCTTAGGACATTCCTGGCGAAGAAAGAGAACATGAGGGTTGCCGCAGCGGCAGAGCTCTACAAGCAGGAGGAGGTTAGTCTCGGAAAGGCGGCCGAGATAGCTGACATGGGAATAATGGAATTCAAGGAACGACTCGCGGAACTCGGCATTACCAGAGTGATAAAATCCGAGACAGCTAAGAAGATGGATAGGGAGCTTGCCAGAATTCAGAGGAAATATGGTTGAAGGTTGTACTCGACTCGGACCTGTTCAGCACGTTTGCGCGGATTAAGAGATTTGACATCCTGAACACTCTTCGATCAGATCATTGTGCCGCATTCTGTCATATTGGAACTAGAGAGAGCTGAGATCGCCACCACAGGCCTCAAATCCGATGTTGCAAAACTCACGAGGGTCGAGCTGCATGCTTTGAAACAAATGGACGTGAGACTTGGAAGGGGAGAAAGGGAATGTCTCGCGATAGCGAAGTATAGAAAAGTCCCCTTGGCGAGCAATGATAGATTGGTTCGCTTGACGTGCGACCAGGAGGGAATAGGCTATCTCGCGTTGTCGAGACTTCTAAGACTGACAATTTCGAAGAAAGTGCTTGACGTACGAGAAGCTAGAAAGATCGTCGCACTCATCGAACGTGAAGAGAGAACAGAAATCAAGAGTCAAGACGAGATCTACAAGTGAAATTGTAAAGTAGTTGTTCTTACCACGAAGGTGGAGCAGATGCTAGGGAAGAGTGAATCTCTTCGTCCCACGCAATCATGTGTGCTCCGAGACCCACTCCCCAAAGGAGCACGGGATACGCCACCATCCGCTCCATCCCGCCCACTCCGATCCCCAGATCGTAGCCGGCAACGAAACAAACCAGCATGAGTATGCTGAACATCCCGATGATCGGCGAGAAGTAGTTCAAGGGTTTTCTTTCGATCTTGTAAGCGGCAATCGCAGCCAGCCCTCCGAACAGAAAGACCACGAGCGAAAAAAGTTCGTGCTCAGCGGCATAATTTTCGGGGAACAGCCCGACACCCATGGCTCCTATGCCGGACAGGATCAGTAGCCCGCTGAAGAATCTGTTTCTGAACGCGCGGTAGAGAAAGTATGATCCGAATGCTATGGCGAGCCCGAGGAGAAATATCGAGATGTCAAAGAGATTGTGACTCGGTAATTCTATACAACTTGCATTCGTAGCGCAGTATGTTCCAAGATCGCTGATGTAGTTGTTTGCGACGTTGTAACTTGCGCCGTCAATGAACTCCGAGACCTGCATCGCCAGGATGAATCCAAATGACCCTACAAACAGGATAATGCCTGCAATCTTCTGGTTGGACAGTTGCATTCTTGCAGAGGCTTGGAAGCACTCTCCTAAATCGTTTTGCGCCTAGCGAATCCCCTTCGCAAAAGCTCTGATGCTTTCAAGCTGGCTATCTATTTCTTGCTTACCTAACGCGTTTGGTACCAGCACGGCACA
>Ga0187887_10001910_pt1 | contig 17400 bp, 11 predicted proteins | sample June2016WEW_7_10_FD_132977 | JGI IMG/M metagenome (GOLD analysis project Ga0187887, IMG submission 132977) | Peatland microbial communities from SPRUCE experiment site at the Marcell Experimental Forest, Minnesota, USA - June2016WEW_7_10 | ecosystem: Environmental > Terrestrial > Soil >...
AGATTGAGCGAACTCTCGCATTCCAATCTGGCTGCATTTGTGCGCTTTCCAAGAAACCTCAATCCGGCCCGAAGTTCGACAAGTCGACTGTGATCGGTGTGCCTGCAACTGCAAACTTATCGGATTGGAACCAGTTCCCTGCCCTGCAATCCCAACCAGTCTGTTTTGGATCGACGATCCAGATATTGGCGATGCCCATGGATTGGTAGTCGGCTACGAGGGCCGCAACGTGCATCATTGTGTCTTCAGGCGACAGCACCTCGATGACCACGAGCGGCACCGTTGTCGTCGCTGAACCTTCCGCTGCGGGCTTATGGTCGAAGATCGCAAAGTCGGGGACGCGGAACCTTGCCGTGGTGATTTGGAGAGTGAGACTGGGGCGCACGTAGATCTGCCAGTCGCTCATGAATTTGCCCAGCCACCCCATCAAATGAGCTTGCATTGTCGAGTGGGGGTAGTCGCCCCAGTCGTGTCGCACGAGCATGCCATCAACGTAATCAAAGTCGCCTTCCCAATCGCCCGGCCATTTCTTGTAAGCTCCGTACAGGTACTCCTGTTTCGATAGCTGCATTGGTCCTTCCCTTCTCTGCTCGGCCGCCAATTTGTTTCCGACCCGGCCGTTCAGCACCACTTGCGGCCGTTGGGTCCACAGTCGCTGTTATAACGTCGTCGTCGATGGTTTCAGAAGCGGAACGACAGACATTTCCGCTCACCTGGACGGCTTGCTTGCCTGATCTCTAGCAGGAATAGTGTTGGTGCGGTCGCAGCCTGCCGCCTCTCGACCTGGCCCTCCAGGGTTGAAGTTGGTCAAAACACCGTATTCAGGGAGTAACTCCTCGTCAGATGTGCTGGGATCGGATGGAACCGTCAGGGCTGCTGTTGTCTCCCAAGCGGGTCGCCGGAGCCACGTACACACAATGCCCGCATACCATTGAAGGGATACGGCCATCCAACAGGGTTGTCATTCGACTTGCCTTCGTTGAAGTCGAAGTAATATTCATACCCTCCCGATTTTTCCTTGCCATCCACCCTGTTGCTCCATTCATCCCCGGTTAGAAACAGATTGCATTTTACATGCCACGTAAAATCCCGAGGGCTGCCGCCTTTGGTGTCGCCCGCCCGCCCGGGAGCGTTGGCCGTTTTGTCGTAAAGAGGTTGCAGCTCGAACATGTTCGCCAGCCTCCAGTCAGAGTAGCCAGCCAAATGCAGATTGCGGCAGTACGTTATGGCGTTGTGCCAGCTCAGGTCTTTCCCGTTGTCCTTCGCGGCCCACATGAGGCCGGTGGCCGGATCGGTCCAATACCCAAGCACCTGGGTCTGCTGTGCGGAACTTTGGCTCTGCGTCGAGGATTGAGCGACGGCGAGCCGGACGGCGGCAGCCAGGAGAACTACGACCGTCCTACTGATGGCTCTGTTTTTCGTGACTTTCATGTTGGAGATTTTATCGTTCGCTTGGTTAGCAACGTTGACGATTATGACACTTTTCCAACTGACCCAACGCCTCGAAGTCCTGCGTATTCCTTAGGATGCCGGGCAAAGCGGAGCAAGCTTATTCGTCTCCAGCACGGCGTCATTGAAAATGAATTCATCCGCATCGCTGAATACATAGAAGGTAATGCCATTCGGTAGCATGACGATGGATATGCCGCCATACCCGCTCATGTACGGCGCCCAGAAATCGCAGGATAGCTGAGGATACTCGAGCCGCGTAAAGTGCCGACCCCAGAACGCGTGGTTGTAATGCACGGTGTCGGCCACCTGCCGCGGATCGTTGGTGGTTAGTCCGGTTGTGCCGGGCTCCCGGAACAGAGACTCACGTAGCCGCTTAGGATCCAGCACAGTCTTACCCTCCAGCACTCCATCGCCGGTATTGAGAAAGCGTGCGAGCTTCACCACGTCGTCCTGAATGTAGAACAGACCGAAAAAGCCGGCCGGGCTCCCATGCAAGCTATTATCTGTGCGAGTGGTTTGCATCATTCCCGCGCTAATTTGCAAGGGCTTATAAATGTCCTCGACCATAAGGGCGAACAGATCGGCGTCCGCACCGCGCTTTTCTTTGAGCATCTTCTGCATGCCGAAGGTGGCGAGGAAGGTGTTGTGACTTTGATAGTCCCAGATCGTTCCCGGTGGCACCTTGGAGGGGAAAGGCAACAGAGCATCCTTCAATTTATCTTCCAGCGATTCATCCACTAGAAATTTCATCTCCGGGCCATTTTCATCGTGCTCAAAGCCGGCGTTCTGGAAATGGCCACTACTCATGTCGAGCACATTCGTGAAGGCGACGGCATCCCAGCTGTTCTTTTGGCCGACGTCGGGTAAATAGGCCTTCAGCTTTTGCGAATAGACATCCGGACCAAAAAGCTCGCCGAGGTGCATCATCGCCATACCTGCAAACGCTGACTTTGCCGTCGAGTAAGAAGGAAGGCGCATCTCATCGCAAAAGGCATATTCTCCGTAGCGTGTGGGACACCCTGATGCGTAATTGACGCCGTTCACATAGAGACCGTAGACCGTGGCGTCAGCAGGATGTTTGCGCTCTCTCAATAGTGCGGGGAGGTCAAAATGGGCATTCGGATAATCCTTTGCCAGATCGCTCAGTGGTTTCCGCGGGATCCTATGCTCCATCTCAGATTGGAATGAACTCTTCAATTCATCAGCATGAGCTATCGAATGATGAGAATATGTGGCGGGCACTTGCCCCCACATATTAATTTTCATGTAGTCGCAGGTCTCTTGGGTGATCTGATAGCGGACTTGTGAGATTGCAGGCTGCTTTGTATTGCTGAACAGGAAGGTCAGCTCGCCATTGTGAACACAGTTCTGATTGCGCTCGATGAGCGCGAAGGGAAGAGCGACTCGTGTGTACTCGTGGTCGCCGGGTTGGTCCCAGGCAAAGCCATGGCCAACAATCAGGTTCCACTCTAAGCTGCTGGTAAGAATCAGGCCTTCCTGCGCCGGAATAATACGATTCCCATCCTGCACGAAATCAATGCTGAAAGGCGGCAAATGTTTCCACCCAGACTCACTTCGCACAGAGTTGTACTTGGTATCGACAACGGTCCCAAAGCCATCTCCTGGCGAAGGGTGAAGATCGAGCCGCCCTTCAAGGACTTGAGAGGGCGCTCTTGCTCCAGGGGGTAATCCGAAAGCTGCGTCCGGCATGGGAGACGGAAGCTTCACATGGGAAAACAAATCGTTGTAGCTTGGCGCCTGCGCATTCACCATAGCGGAAATACTAAGTCCCATTCCAACCAACAACAGCTTGAGAGAGATCCTACGAATCACCATGCCATCTCCAAAAATCTATGTCTTCGAATGTACGAACACGTTAACTCGCCGGGGAAAAAGCAGCGGAGCAGCAACTACGAGAAGTGCTAGGTACAAGTAGGGAAGCCAGCGATAGGCTCCTTCCGCTGAACTAACGGAACCTGCAGCAGTCAAGGTAAGAATCCCAAAGGAACCTACGAGCGAGATTATCGACATTGTGGTGAAAGTGCGCGTTCGATAAAGCAATACAACAGCTCCGACTGACACCAGTAAATACGCGGTAATGAAGCCATACGTCGCGAACGTTCCAGCCAATCCATAGATGTCGAACGGAACGATGTGTCCCAGCGTCATACTCACAGTTGTGACGAGAACAGTGGCGCCTACAATAACTATTGCAATATGGGGTGTTGCATGGCGATCATGAGCACGGCCACAAGTGGCATGAAAGTGGCCATCCTGACTCAGTTTGTAAAGAACGCGTGAGCCCGCGGTAACGCATGCCAATGTGCAGGCGAAGAAGCTGCAGATGGTCGTCGCCGTAATGAGGGGCGCCAGCGATGGCCAGTGACGGAGACCAGCGAGCAGCGTAAGAGGTGCGCCGCTCGCCGCCAGTTGACTATCGTAACCAGCAAATCCAATGGACTCTGCATAGGCGGCGAGCATGAAGAAGATTCCAGAGATCAGGGCAGTAGAAGTAATGGCGCGTGGAATCGTCTTCAACGGATTGACTGCTTCTGCGCCAAGCGAGGCTGCGCTCTCGAAGCCAACGAAGCCAAAGATAGCGAGCACTAGTCCGCCTCTGACCTGCTTGAGGGTTACGCCCGACAATAGCAATTGTGCGCGGTCCCAATGCAGAGCATTGCGCGGCCCTGGAAGGGAAAAGAGTGCCAGTATAAAAAGAATGGAAATCAACTCAATAACGAGCATCATTCTCGCCGAAATGTGGACATCGCGGTAGGCAAGGTAGCCGGCCAGAGTCACGGCAAGTATCGCGATGATAATCGTAGTCAATACAGTTGTCGTCAGTGCACCGCCCAGCAACGAATACGTATAGACAATGAGTCCACCGGTCACAGCGCATCCGGTTCCTATATATGCAATGAGCAAAGCCCACGCCGTAATCAGGCTAAATTTCCGCCCTATGCTTTCATCCACATATTGATAGAGCGAACCCGAGGAACTCGACCGACGGGCAAACAAATTGATCTGGTGTGCAACGCAGGCCATCGCCAGCAGTGCCACAAGACAGGCTAGCCATGATCCGTTTCCAGAGATCGCAAGAATAAAAGGTATAGCCATCGCCGGAGCAGCGGTAGGGGCGATATTGGCAAGCGATTGTCCTATAGCTTCCCACTGTGAAATCGTCCCAGCTCGCAGACCTTTTCCACTGCTGTGCATCTGTCCCCCATCGACAACGATCAAACCGAGAATGCGGTGCTGTAAGGCGAAACGCTGCCGTGGAGTTAGATTTCAGCCGGAGTCGCTCTTGTTGGCGGCACCAGCGCATTGATGACAAGGTGAATTCTCTAAATGCAAAGTAGGGCAATGTGGGCCTCTGAGTCAAGCACGAAGTTTGCAGAAATTCGATAAGGTTAGCCTCGCTCAAGCTGGTGACGGAGTGTATTACGGCGAAGATGATCTCGCTGGGCTTCAATATTTACCGAAGCTTTGACGTTGGCCTGAAGCTTCGACATTCCTTGCAGATGAGTGAGAGAGACGTGGCCAAAAGTGGCCTCAATCGCAAACGAAATGAGGTGACGCTTCATGGCGCCGCGTGCACTGCCTCGCCCTCCTTCTTGCAGCCCGCACAAAATATTTCAAAATCTCCGTTGACAACCTTGTAGAAAAGTTGCAAACTTTGACAAGTTTACTATCCAACTCACAAACAACTCAGTCATCTGGACGGTTCATGAAAGCGCTACGGGGCATACTGTATCTATTTTCTCTAGGATTGCTGCTGTTTGGAAGCGTCGCGACATTTGCTCAAGTCACAGAAGGTTCCATCACCGGCAGTGTCACGGATCAAAGCGGTGCGGCGGTAGTTAAAGCCCAAGTCGTGACACGCAATACAGCTACCGGGGTCGAGCGAGCGGAGGTGACGGATGCCAGCGGCCTTTATCGGTTCCAGTATCTGCAGCCGGGCACATATAGCGTCACCGCAAATCAAGCAGGCTTTGGTGAATCGAAACTCAACGGCATCATCGTTGAGCCCAGCGCGGTCGTCCGCGCGGATATAAAGCTTGCCGTCGGCAGTGTTGCGGCGAATGTTGAAGTGACAGGCACTGTTTCGCCAATCGATTTAGAAGAGGGCAGATTGACGAATACGCTTACCGAGCAGCAAGTGCAGGATCTTCCGACGGCCGGCCGCGATGTATACACTCTCGCGCTGCTGCAGCCCGGCATTGTTGCAACTCTTGCACCGGTTATTTCAGATACACAGGCCAACACCTTCATGGACGGATTTTCTGCGAACGGTGCCACCGCCCGCGGCAACAATTACGTGGTCGACGGAGTTTCCAATAACAACGAGTGGCTAGGTGGGACCCCCGAAATCTCTCCTTCGGTCGAGGCGCTGCAGTCCTTTCAAGTGCAGACAGCAAACTTCTCCGCCGAATATGGCCGCAACAACGGGGCTATCGTCATAGCGACAACGCGCGCTGGAAGCAATGCTTTCCACGGCAGTGTGTACGATTACATCCGCAACCCCATTTTCGACGCGGGTAACGAGTTCGACCAGCCCCTCACCGGTAAGTCAAACATTCATCGCAACGACTTTGGCGTTTCGTTCGGCGGTCCAATTCGCAAGGACAAGACCTTCTTCTTTTTCAACTACGAAGGTTTGCAGGAGTCCGATTCAAGCACCCTCCTAAGCATCGGCGAGACGCCGCAGTATCGAGCCGAGGTGGCGCAATACAGGCCGGCCTCCATCGCCAATCAGCAATTCCAACTGTTCCCCTCCGGTCCATGTGTTCCAGGCACGGTCACCAATACCGGAAGCATCTATGGCGAGACGGCTCCGCAATCGGTAATCGCCGCCTCCCCGGTACTGCAGCAGTTTGTCGATGGTCCGCCTGAAGCATCCGGCGGAGACACCTGCGAGACTTCTTATCTTTATCGCACGCCGGTGTTGGCCAACCAGTACACCGCACGCATCGATCACCACTTTTCCGATAAAGACAGCATGTTTGCACGCTTTATCGAAGATACGCATTCGACGGATACTGCTTCTCAGGAATTGAATGGCGCAGCTGCTCGGGGCTTTCGTGCGCCGCTACACGGAAACTTTCCGAGCTTCCTCTTGAGCGAAATCCATATCTTCAATTCTCACGTGCTCAACGACTTCCGTGTTGAATATGCCCGCAGCGACTTTGGCATCGGATTCGATGCTCCTGGCGCCGGGATGGCTGCCTCTAACTATCCGTGGCTTTATTTCGACAGCGGGTTCACGGCGTTTGGGGGCGCCGACTTTGTGCCTCGCAACTTCGTGTTCAATAACTTCACCTACGAGGATTCCGTCGCGCTGCAGGTTCGCAAGCACGCCATCAAGACCGGAGTCGAACTTCAGCGGCTGGAGGAAAATAGCAATTATCACTCCGAGGATAATGGCTTTTATGAGTTTCAAGATCAGTTCACCTTTGGCAACGATGGCGCCTATTACCAGACAGCAGCGGTGAATCCCGTAACAGGACAGTTCGCCTCCACGCCTCGGCACTTCCGCCAGACATGGTTTGCTGCCTTCGCTGAGGACGACTGGCAAGCCACGCGACGGCTGGCCGTCAATCTCGGCGTGCGCTATGACCTGTACGGCGTGGCTACCGAGACCAATGGCATCCTCAGCAATATCACGCTTGGGACCGGGACTACCTACGGGCAGCAGATCGCCAACGCGATCGTTGGCCGCGTGCCCCGACTATTCGATGGCGACCACAATAACGTTTCGCCGCGATTCGGCTTTGCCTATGACGTCACAGGTAAGGGCACAACGTCCATTCGAGGCAGTATCGCCCAAGCCTATCTCGCTCCATTCTCGAACCTGTATACCAATGCATCGAGATTTGATTCTCCCGATGTCGCTTTCCCCTTCGTTTTTCCCTACTACTACGGCGGCACGATCACCTATGGCGTTCCCGCGCTGCTCAATCCTGCCTATGAGACGGGTCTGACCCCCCAGGGCGGCATCGCCGGCACGCGCATCAACCCTAGCGGGGTTCAAAAAACCCTGCGCAATTCCTATTCCAATCAGTATTTTCTCGGCATTCAGCAGCAGTTGGGAGCGGGATATTTTGCTACTGCGAACTATGTTGGCACCGATGGTCGCAAGCTTTATATTCGGGACGACATCAACCGCTTTACCGGTGACCGCTCCAGCAATGGAGTTGGCGCCGTTCGTTACAACCAGCAGTGGGGATCGACGACGTATGTTGATAACGGAAATACATCGAATTACAACGGCATGAACTTGCAACTGCAGCATCCAATGGCCAAAGGTTATTCGCTCACCGTCAATTACACTTATGGGAAGGCGCTCGATATTGTGAGCGATCCCGGGCTTGGAGACTACTCCAACGTGTCGGTTGCACTTTATAACGGCGCCATGGATGAACAAAAGCCCCGGCTCGATTACGGCCCATCAGACTTTGATGCGAGGCACAGATTGACTGCCGACGGTTCGTGGATGGTGCCGTCGCCAAAGGGGCATACGTTGGTAGCAGGTGTCCTCGGTGGCTGGCAACTCAATGGGGTTATGAGCCTGCAGTCGGGACGCCCATTTTCCGTCATCTGTACCAATACCACGTACTGCGACTTCAACGGTGACGGGGATGGTTACGACCGTCCCAATGCCCCAATCTATGGCAACATCAAGCGTGGATTGCATCGGTCCGATTACATAAAAGGCGACTTCATTCATGCCGCGGACTTCACTGATCCGAACACTGGAGCATCAGTGCCGAGCGAGGCTCTAAGTATTTCCGGAATCCCAGAAGGGAAGAACGGAAATCTTGGACGCAACACCTTCCGGGGTCCTGGTTATGCCGATGTGGATGCGTCCCTGTTCAAATCGTTCGAGCTTACGAGCCGCTATAAGCTTCAGCTGCGTGCTGAGAGCTTCAACCTGTTCAATCGCGTCAATCTCTACCTGCCAAATTCAAACCTGAGCAGCTCTTTCTTCGGGCAGTCAACTACAGCGTTCACTGCACGCAATATGCAGTTCGCTGTCAAGCTGCTCTTCTAGGCGCTTGTAGGAATGCCCGCAAGACCACGAGTACACAACAGAAGTGGGTGAACCATGACTACCACAAAAGCCAGTTCGGTCGAATTGAAGACTTCGATACCCGGTCCTAAATCAAGGGAGTGGCTGAACAGAAGGTCTGTATCGGTCCCAAGGTCACTAGGGGCAGTGTTCCCAGTTTTCATCAAGAGCGCCGAGGGCGCGATCCTGGAAGACATCGACGGCAATCGCTTTCTCGACTTTGCCGCGGGGATTGGATGCGTCAACACAGGCCATGCTGCGCCCGAGGTGGTTAAGGCCATCCAGGAACAGGCGGCCCTATTCATTCATACCTGCTTCATGGTCAATCCCTATGAGGGCTACGTACTCCTGGCGGAGGAATTGAACCGCCGCACACCAGGCACATTTGCCAAGAAAACTGCGCTCTTCAACTCCGGAGCAGAAGCTGTCGAAAACGCAATCAAAGTGGCCCGTGCATATACGGGCCGGCCGGCTGTTATAGCCTTTGAAGATAGCTTCCACGGTCGAACGCTGCTGACCATGAGCTTAACCAGCAAGGTTGCTCCCTATAAGGCGGGTTTCGGGCCCTTTGCCCCCGAGATCTACCGGATGCCGTATGCGTATTGCTATCGCTGCGCCTACAACCTCACCTATCCGGAATGCAACGTGCATTGCGCAGCCAAGCTCGAAGACATGTTTCTTCGCCATGTAGCCGCGGATTCGGTGGCTGCAGTAATCTTCGAACCGATCCTTGGTGAAGGTGGATTTGTTGCGCCGCCGCCGGAGTGGTTCGCAAAGATTAGCGAGATTTGCCGTAAACACGGGATCGTCATCATCGCGGATGAAGTGCAAACCGGAATTGGACGCACGGGAACGACCTTCGCATGCGAGCGTGTCGGACTGGAGCCCGACGTCATCTGCACGGCGAAGTCGCTTTCGGCTGGCATGCCGCTGGGCGCAGTTACAGGACGCGCGGAAATCATGGACGCGCCAGGCCCCGGCCAACTAGGTGGCACCTTTGGTGGAAATCCGTTATCGTGCGCTGCGGCACTGGCATCCTGGGAAGTCTTCGATCGCGAAAATATTAACGAGCGCGCCAACGCCTTTGGCCGCACGTTCCGGCGTTATGCAGAAGACTGGCAGCGCCGGTTCAACTTCATCGGCGATGTACGTGGCGTCGGCGCCATGCAGGCGCTGGAACTTGTTACCGACCGAGACAGCCGCACTCCAGCAAAGGAAGAAGCTCAGAAAGTGCTGGCAGCTTGCCACCGCCGGGGTCTGATCATTCTCTCTGCAGGAGTGTATGGAAACGTGATTCGCTTGTTGGCTCCCCTGGTCGCGACAGAAGACCAGGTAGAAGAGGGAATGATGATTCTGGAAGCGGCGCTCGATGAAGTGAGCCGCGAGATATCTGCAACAAAGTAATGCGTGGAAATTGAGGCGGGATGATGAGAGTAAGCAAACATGTAGCCATTGTCATAGTTGCCGTTCTGGGGATGTCGCGGCCGCTCCTTGCTGCCGATTTGCTTTTTACCAATGGCCACATCTATATCGGAGGCCTTCACCCGAAGTTTGTAGACAGCATGCTTATTCGCGACGACCGGATCGTTGCTGTGGGCGAGGCATCCGAGCTCGCGCGAGCGGCGATGCCATCAGCCGAGCGCATAGATCTCCACGGCAGGACCGTGCTTCCCGGTCTGATCGATACCCACACGCATGCGATGGACTGGGCTGTCTCCGTGGTTCGCGGTCAGCTCGACCTTCGTTATCCCAACGTCAAGAGTATTGCGGATGTACAAGCGAAGATCCGTGAACGTGTCGTTGCACTCAAGCCGGGTGAGTGGATTGAAGGCCTCGCATGGGACGATTCGAAGTTATCCGACGACCGTTACATCACGCGTCAGGATCTCGACAGCGTGGCGCCCAACAACCCTGTCTATCTGGAACACGTTACGGGGCATCTCGCTGCCACAAACTCCGCCGCACTGAAGCTGGCCGGTATCGACGCGTCGACTCCGAACCCCAGCGGCGGCCTCATCGATCACGATAAATCGGGTCAACCCACAGGCATCGTCAAAGACAATGCAATGGGAATCGTTGACAAGATTCTTCCAGCTCCTAGCCACGCTGACTGGATTGCAGCCGCCGGATATCTCTCCCGTGCCTGCGCGCAATACGGACTCACGTCGATCCATGATGTAGCTTTGCTGGCGCCTGCCATCAATGCCTATCAGGATGCGTTGGCGCAAGGTGTGCTTAAAGTTCGCGTGGAAATGGCGCCGCTGGTCACCAGTGAAAAGGACGCCGATGCACTCATCTTCACAGGTGTTCATACAGGCTTCGGCAATGACTGGTTGAAATTCGGCGCGGTGAAATTTTTCTCCGATGGTGGCATGGCCGCGCGCACCATTGCGATCTATCCTCCTGGCCCAAACGGTGACGAGAAAAATATCGGGCTGCTGATCTGGAAGCCTGAAGACTTGCAGCGACTGCAGTTGAAACTTGCCGAGCATGGCTGGCAGCTATCCACCCATGCCATTGGCGATCGCGCTATCGATGAAGTTCTAGATTCTTACGCGAAAGTTGCAACGGCGCTGCCTGGCCGCGATCTGCGGAACCGTGTCATTCACGATGGACTCGCGACGCCTGCGATTCAATCTCGTCTTGTCGCAGAACATGTTTATGTAGATAACAACCCGCCATTCGTATATTTCCTGGGCAAGCATTTCCAGCATTATGGTCCCGAACGGTTACGGTGGGCTTATCCGGGAAAATCCTACTTTGACAACGGCATTGTCGCATCAGGGGGCTCGGACACCTATGTCACTCCGCTCTCCCCGTGGTGGGGGATATGGGCTTCGGTGGTACGCAAAGAGCAGAACAGCGGCGCGGTCCTCGCACCTGAAGAGCGGCTTACCGTTCAGCAGGCCATCCAGCAATATACGTACAACGGAGCTCTCGCAGGCTTCGACGAAAAGAATAAAGGGTCGTTAGAAGCAGGGAAACTTGCCGACTTCATCGTCATCGACCGCGACATCTTCACCGCCCCGGTTGATGAGTTGAAAGATGTCCATGTGTTGAGCACCTGGATTGGCGGGCGGGAAATGTACAGGAGAGAGTAGTCATGCAGAGCACCACCCCGAAGCCAATCATGCTGGCGGGAAGATCGGAAGAACGGGCCGAAATAGTCATCCTTCGTAATCCTTACAACGGTCAGGCGATTGAGGAGGTTTGCTATGCAACCGCGAACGACGCCGTCGTCGCTTGCGCGGCAGCCGAGCGTGCCTTCGCTATCACGAAGAAGCTGCCATCCTGGGAGCGTTCTGCCATCCTCGCACGCATGGCGGACACGATCACTTCCGGCAGTGAAGCGATCGCCAGGGTCATCGCTCTTGAAGCAGGAAAGCCACTGAAAGACGCTCGGGCCGAAGTGGGGCGTGGCATCCACACATTTCGGACAGCAGCGGAGGAAGCGAAACGCATCGATGGCGGCTTGCAACCTGCCGACTGGACTCCGGGCACTGAGGGTCGAATCGCGCTTACAAGGCGCTATCCCATCGGACCGATCCTGGGAATCACCCCGTTCAACTTTCCGCTGAATCTTGTCGCGCACAAACTCGCGCCGGCGATCGCCGCGGGAAATCCCATCATTATCAAACCCGCGCCGCAAACCCCGCTGACAGCCCTTCGTCTTGGCCAAATTGCAGTCGAAGCCGGCTGGCCTGCTGAAGCTATCAGCGTACTGCCGTGTTCCAACCAAATCGCCGCACTGATCGTTCAGGACGAACGCATACGCATGCTGAGCTTCACCGGCAGTGCGGCCGTCGGGTGGAAGCTCAAAGAGATGGCGCATCGCAAGCGCGTCACGCTCGAGTTGGGCGGCAATGCTGCTGTGATCGTCTGTGCGGACGCCGATGTGGATCTCGCCGCTCAGAGGATTCTTGCTGGTGGCTACACCTATGCAGGTCAAAGCTGCATTTCCGTGCAGCGGGTGTATGCCCATGCTTCCATCAAATACGACCTTATCCGGCGCATTCGCGACGGGCTGAAATCGCTGTCCGTTGGCGACCCGCTTGACGAGAGCACCAGGCTTGGCCCGATGATCAATCTGGCAGCCGCGGAGCGAGTAGAGGCGTGGATTCACGAAGCTGCCAAGGATGGTGGAACTATCCATGCCGGCGGCGGTCGCATGGGAACACTGGTAGAGCCCACACTTTTGAGTGACGTTTCGCCGGCATCCCAATTGTGCCGTGAGGAAGCCTTTGCCCCGGTTGTGATCGTCAACGGTTTCGACACGCTGGACGAGGCCATTGCCTCCACCAATGCTTCCAGCTATGGGCTGCAGGCCGCCATCTTCACCCGAAACTGGGCATCGATGGCCAAAGCTTGGGCCGAACTCGAAGTAGGCGCGGTCCTGGTGGATGAGTCCTCGGCCTGGCGGGCAGACCAACTGCCCTACGGCGGAGTGAAAAACTCCGGTGTCGGCAAAGAAGGAGTCCGTGCTGCGATCGAAGAAATGACTGAGCCGCGACTACTCATCATCGCCGCATAAAGCCGCGATGTCAGCTACTCGTGGTTTATCAATAGGTTGTCATTATGGTTTACCATGAGGCGGCACACCTATGACCTCCAGAATGTCCAATCACAGCCCTGTGGGAGAGGTTCACTTCACCATTTCCCAGGTCGCTAAGATGATCAATGTCAGCGCCTCCACGCTGCGACTGTGGGAGCAACGCGGCCTGGCCCGTCCTCACCGGACAGAGAGTGGTTACCGCGTCTATCTGCCGGAAGATGTCGAGCAGCTGAAAGTCATCCATCAGCTGCGAGTGGATAAGAATCTTAACCCTGATGCTATCAAGCATCTGATGGGGCCGGCGGAACCCGTGAAGGAGCTTCGTTCCGCTGCTGGAAAGGCATCCCTCTCGATTTCGGTGCGGTTGCGTAAACTGCGTCTGCAACGCGGCCTCACTCTCGCAGACGCTGCGCAACGGGCTGGCCTTTCGCCTAGCTTTCTCAGTTGTGTGGAGCGCGGCCAGGCCAATGCGTCGGTCGCAAGCTTACAAAAGCTTTCGCTGCTTTACGACACAAATGTTCTTGCGTTTTTCGGAAAGGCCAAGAAAGCTCGCAAACTCGTGCGGCCGGCGCAACGCAAGCGCATTTCGAATGAGCCCGGGATCATGATCGAACTTCTGGCGGAAGGGGAAACGGCAATGGAACCGCACCTGTTCCATGTCGCGCCCGGCGCCAGCAGCGGCGGCTCCTATCACCACGAGGGTGAAGAGTACATTTACGTTATTAGTGGCAGCTGCGAGTTCTGGCTGGACGAAGTGGAACACTACGGGCTTCAGCCTGGCGATAGTCTTTATTTCTCCAGCCACCAAACGCACCGCTGGAGCAACGTCAGTGACCAGGAAGCAGTTCTGCTGTGGGTGAATACGCCACCTACGTTCTGATTTAGGGAAGAGGTGCGCAGGGCATTGATTTCCTGACGCAATGGGTTGCGATGGCAGGATTGCGAGGAGACAAAGGTGTCAAAAGCATCTCAGGTATTGAACTTATCTTCGCCTGAATTCGATAAGTGCCGGCGTCGAGCAGGCATATGAGCTCTTGATAGATCGCCACGCGGTGGCTATCCCCAGTTTTTCTCACGGATTGGCTTCGTTCACGAGTTTAGACCGCTGAGCGATGCTGACATCCAGGTCCTGTTGGAACAACGATGGACGCCGGTCGGCATATACCTGCCCGCTCAATCTCCTGCACCGGAAGTGATCACCGCCGTGATTCGACTCACCCGCGGCAACTTCCGGCTGCTCGTACGACTTCTGACCCAGATGGAACGCGTTCTAGCCATCAACGGACTTGAGACCCTGTCGGTGGACGTCGTCGAAACCGCCCGCGAGAACCTGGTGATCGGGCAAGCCTGATCAGATGCTGCTGCAGCTCCTGTCGTCGGCGTGACCGGGTGTGCCAAATAATGGTTCTGGCTCACTTTTGGTGAAGGAGCGTTTGCTGGTGTAAACCTTTAGCCATGAATCGCGCAAACCTCATTACCGACGTTGCGGAAGTGGAGTTGGTCTGTCTTCGTCAAAAGGCCGGAACGATCCAGGTCGAGTTGCGTGGCCGCCAGTCTTTTTCTGTGTGCCCCAGCTGCGCTGGCCGCTCATCCCGAGTGCACAGCCGATACCGACGCACGATCGCAGACCTACCTTGGAACGGTGTCCCGGTTGAGATCCTGCTTCGAGCCCGCAAGTTTTTCTGTGATCAAGAGCTGTGTTCGCGGCGCATTTTTACAGAAAAGCTGCCAGGAACGGTGGAGCGATATTCTCGGCGAAGCAGCCGCTCGAGCGAGGCTCTGAGTGCGATCACGATGTCGCTCGGCGGTCGAGCAGGTGCACGGCTGGCCCGCAAACTGGGCTTGCTGGCAAGCGGCCCGACCCTACTGCGGGTGCTTCGCAAGCGAGTCCGACCATCCGCTCCCTCTTTACCGCGGATCGTCGGAATCGATGAGTGGGCGTGGAAGAAGGGTCACCGTTATGGAACCATCCTTTGTGATTTGGAGAAGGGACGAGTCATCGATCTGCTGCCGAATCGTAAGACGGAGACAGTAGCAGCATGGCTGCGCCGGCACCCGACTGTGGAAGTTGTCAGCCGGGACCGGGCAAGTTCCTTCGCAGATGCGATCGCCAGGGGTGCGCCCAAAGCAGTGCAGGTTGCTGATCGCTGGCATCTCCTGAACAACTTGCTTGAGACTCTAATGAGGTCTCTCGAGCGTCATCGGCAGACGATGACTGAAGTAGCCAGGAAAATGGTTCCCAAGTCCGCGGCTGCTTCCTCCGTGGAAGAATACGACCCTGCTTCAACGGCAGCTGCGCAGAGAACACTACAGAAGCGCGAGCACCGCTTGAGGACTTATCAAGACCTTATGTGCACGCTCGAAGCCGGCACCAGCCAGTCCGAAGCCTCGCGACAGCTGGGCGTGAGTATGCGCACGGTGCAGCGCTGGCTTTCCTATGGCGTTTTTCCGGAGCGGAAGCATCGGGTGTTCCCTAATAGCGTCGATGCCTACGGTTCACATTTAGACAAGCGGTACGGAGAAGGCTGCCGGAACATCACTGTCCTGTGGAAGGAGCTTCAAGGACGAGGCTTCGAAGGCGGATCATTAGCGGTTCGCGCATGGCTGCGGCGTCGATTTGGTTCTCCCAAGAAGATGAGGATGGGGCCGCTTCCCAAGAGATCGATCCCCATCGGACATCAGCGCATCGCTTGGTTGATGCTGAAGGCCGACCCTCTCAAAAACCGCTATCTGAAAGCACTCTACCGTGCTTCGCCAGAAATTAGTGAGATCGCTCACACTGCGAGAGGCTTATTCGAGATCATTCGCAAGCGGGATGCTGCAGCATGGCCGGCATGGCTTGAAGCTGCAGAACAATCACCCTATGCACGTTTTGCTCGGCACCTCCGGAGAGATCAGGCCGCCGTCGCCGCGGCGTTGCAACTACCTTGGAGCAACGGGATGGTAGAGGGACAGATCCACCGACTGAAGCTCCTCAAGCGACAAATGTACGGCCGCGCCGGCTTCGATCTGCTCAGACTCCGCGTACTCAACCAGGGATAAGTTTGCACCCCGAACGCAGTGGCGACCTCGCGTGCTCTCTTCACCAAAAGTGTGCCAGAACCCACATAAACTGATCAGATTGCGACACTGATTGTGAAAAGCAACACGTAACGCTCCCGGGGAGTGCGTTACGAGACGCAGTTGAATAGGGATTGTTTTGGGCTAGAGAATTTTGAAGTGATTCTTGTCTATCTTCAGAGACTTGATCTTCGAATCCAATGTAGTTCCCGGCATTCCAAGTTTGACGGCCGCTCCCGACGGTCCGAACACCCGTCCTTTGGTTTCGCGCAGGGCGGATTCAATCATCTCTTTCTCGTGGGCAGCGAGATCTTCTGGAAATTGAAACTTCACCTGTGGTCCGCTTTCAGAGGGCCGTCGAGAAAGCCAACTCTCATCGACGGAAAAGTCGTCCGATTCACAGACAATGACAGAGCGCTCAATCACGTTCTGCAATTCGCGAATATTTCCCGGCCAGGAATAGGACTGAAGCAGATCAAGGCTCTTCTTGTTTACCGCTTGAAAGCTCTTCCCTGCTTTTCTTGCGTAACGATCAATAAAGTATTCGACCAGGAGGGGGATATCCTCCCTTCGTTCGCGCAGTGAGGGAACCTCGATCGGAAATACGTTAAGTCGGTAAAAGAGGTCGCTCCGAAATATGCTTCGAGCGATAGCGGCAGGTAAGTCACGATTCGTGGCAGCAATCACCCGAACATTCGCTTGGATGGATACTGTTCCACCAACACGCTCAAATTCGCGCTCCTGCAGAACACGCAACAGCGCGATCTGGGTCTCAGCCGGAAGCTCGCCGATTTCATCGAGGAAGATCGTGCCTCCCTCGGCGAGTTCAAATCGCCCCAAACGCCGCTGCGTCGCCCCGGTAAAGGCCCCTTTCTCATGGCCGAACAGCTCTGACGCGATGAGATCGCGCGGAATGGCCGCGCAGTTGACGCTCACAAAGGGGCGTGACGACCGCTGCGAACGCTTGTGAATGGCGCGGGCAACCAGTTCCTTGCCCGTGCCGGTTTCGCCGGTAATTAGAACGCTGGAGTCGGTCGGAGCGACTTTGGATATGCGGGAAAGCACCGATTGCAGCGGCGCCGATGTGCCCAAAATTTCCTCGAACATCGAAGCCTTGGCAATTTCTTCACGTAGCGCGACGTTCTCGTTGTGAAGCCGCTGCTCAGCCTGCTTCCGGTCCTCGATATCGGTCCCAGCTAGATACCAACGTGTGATGCGTCCTTGTTCATCCCGAAGCGGGCTGTAGCGGAAGAGAAACCAGCGATAC
>Ga0187887_10001912_pt1 | contig 17398 bp, 12 predicted proteins | sample June2016WEW_7_10_FD_132977 | JGI IMG/M metagenome (GOLD analysis project Ga0187887, IMG submission 132977) | Peatland microbial communities from SPRUCE experiment site at the Marcell Experimental Forest, Minnesota, USA - June2016WEW_7_10 | ecosystem: Environmental > Terrestrial > Soil >...
CTACCGGTGCCGCGCTGCTCTGGCGGGTGAAGTCCGACCTGAGGCTTCCGGTGCTGGAGTTGCTGCCCGACGGTTCCAATGCGTCGATCGTGGTCAGGCCCGCCATCCACGACTCGGGACACGATGGAGATCCTGGGGCACGCCCGGATCGCTGTCACGATGGAGATCCACACCGCGGCCGATGATCGCAGCCGCCGCGATGCGATCATCAAGCTCAACCAGCTGCTCAGACCGGACAGGGCATGACCGTTGTTGTCACTTCTGCTGTCAGTGCCGATTCCAGGCCCGGCTCAGGGGAGGGGTCAACGCTGTGACGTGGGTGGGCCTAGATGGACTTGAACCATCGACCTCCGCCTTATCAGGGCGGCGCTCTAACCGGCTGAGCTATAGGCCCTTGCCTGCGGCGCCGGGGCACGGCTGTCACGCCACAAACCCCGGGAATTGCCGCCGCGTAAGGCTATCGCATTCTGCGGGCTACCCGTCAGTCAGTCTCCCGGAGCGTGACCTCGATACCGCCGCCCAGGTGGGTGACAAGGTTGTAGATCATGGCGCCGACCGTGGACAGGGCCGTGATCAGGACGATGTTCACCGCACCGAGCAGCATGGTGTAACCAAGGACCCGCGAGGCCGAGAACCAGTGGCCAAGGCTCGCCCCGGACGAACCCGAGCTGGAGGTGACGCTGGTCAGCGTGTGCTGGATGGACGTGAATACGCCCAGGCTTGACAGCATGAAGTAAAGGAACGCCACGGCCACGAACAGCACGACCCAGGCGACCAGCGACATGAGGAAGCTGAACTTCATCACCGACCAGGGCTCGAGCCGGGCGATGACCAGCTCGGCCCGCCGGGCCGGGGCCTGGCTACCCGTCCGTGCCGCCGCCGCGGAACCACCCATCGTGGCGCCGCCGACTGCGGCACCACCCGCGGCGGCCCCCGCCGCGGATCCTGAGCCGGCCTTGTACCGGCGGCGGGTCACCGCGGAGAACGCCGTGGCGCGGTTGCGCCTCTCGTCTTTCACCGCTGCCGCGGGGGTGTCCGCGGCGCCCGGGCTCTTGGACGTGCCGGCCGTGGACGTGCCCCCGCCCGGCTCGGTGAGCGATGTCGGGTACGGCGGGATAGCCGCCGTGGCGTCCTCGGACCGGCCGGCGTCATAGCCGTATCCGTCCGTTGCCGTGCGGGACTGGCCAAACGGGGTGTCCTCGTCGTCCGGGTACGACGTGCTCCCGGAAAATTCCGGGTACGACGTGCTCCCGGAAAAGTTGTACTCGGTGTCGCCGTCTGGAGTCCCCGCGGCGGCCTCGTCAGCCTCAGGGCTTCGCAAGTCGGCAGCCGCACCTGTCCGTGGGTGCCCGCCGTCGGGCAGCCACGATGGCGGTTCTGCGCGTTGTTCCACCCCATCCTCCTCGGGAAGGTTTCCTTCGAGGTTATCCCCGAATGGGGGGTACGTCCCCACTCGGGGCTCGTGAGCGTCGTCTGAGTGGATACTCATTAGACGTCACCAACCCTCCCCACGTTGCCTCCTCTAGGCCGTCCGTCATCGCACCGTGACCTTGGGTCCGATCCAGCCGGGTGCCCAGATCCTTACCCGGACAGCCCGGAATCATCCCCTGGCGGGCCCAGGAGCGGCGCTCCCGGGACCAGTTTCGGCGTCGCCACGGCCTGGATCGCCCGCGCCACCCGGATTGCCCGGCCCGGCCTCACCCTCAGCCTCACCCTCGGACTCACCCTCACCCTCGGACTCTGCCAGGGACTCCGCGTTGCGGGCGATGGCCACCACGCTATCCCCGGAGGCCAGGTTCATCAGCCGCACGCCCATGGTCTGCCGGCCGGACAGCTTGACCTCGGCGGCCGCAGTCCGGATGACCCCACCGGAAGAGGTGATCGCGAATACCTCGTCGTCCGGGTGCACCAACAGCGCTCCGACCAGCTCACCCCGGGAATCCACGATGCGGGCGGTCAGCACGCCGCGGCCGCCACGGCCCTGGAGGGGATACTGGTCCGAGGGCGTCCGCTTGGCGTAGCCACCGCCGGTGGCCACCAGCACGTCCGCCCCCTCCCGCACCACATGCATGTCGAGCAGTTCGTCGCCGTCGGTGAACCGCATGCCGATGACGCCGGAGGTGGCCCGGCCCATCGGGCGCATCGCGTCGTCGCTGGCGTGGAACCGGATGGCCTGCGCCTTCCGGCTGACCAGCAGCAGGTCGTCCTCGGGAGAGACCAGGCTGGCCGCGATGACCTCGTCGTCCTCGCGCAGGTTGATCGCGATGATGCCGCCGGACCGGGGCGAATCGTAGTCGGTCAGCAGTGACTTCTTGACCAGCCCGGAACGGGTGGCAATGACCAGGTAGGGCGCGACCGAGTAGTCCGGGATCGCGAGGATCTCGGCGATCCGCTCGTCGGGCTGGAACGCGAGCAGGTTGGCCACGTGCTGGCCGCGCGCGTCCCGGGCCGTATCCGGCAGCTCGTAGGCCTTGGCCCGGTAGACCCGCCCCTTGTTGGTGAAGAACAGGATCCAGCGGTGCGTCGTGGTCACGAAGAAGTGATCCACGATGTCGTCGGTGCGCAGCTGCGCGCCGCGCACCCCCTTGCCGCCCCGCCGCTGCGCCCGGTAGAGGTCCGTCCTGGTGCGCTTGGCGTAGCCGCCGTGGGTGATGGTGACGACCACATCCTCCTCGGCGATGAGGTCCTCGTCAGTCACGTCGCCGTCGAACGGGATGATCCGGGTACGCCGTTCGTCGCCATACCTGGTGACGATCTCGCCGAGCTCCTCGCTGATGATCTGGCGCTGCCGCTCGGGCGAGGCCAGGATGGCCTCGTAGTCGGCGATCTTCGCCATCAGGTCCTCGTACTCGTCCGTGAGCGCCTGGCGCTCGAGGGCGGCGAGCCTGCGCAGCTGCATGTCGAGGATGGCCCGGGCCTGCGCCTCGTCGATCTCCAGCAGGTCCATCAGGCCCTGCTGCGCGGCGGCCGCGGACTCGCTGCCGCGGATCAGCGCGATCACCTCGTCGATCCGGTCGATCGCCTTGAGCAGCGCGCTGACGATGTGGGCCCGCTCCTGCGCCTGGCGGAGCAGGTACCGGGTGCGCCGGAGGATGACCTCGATCTGGTGTGCGACCCAGTACCTGATCATCTGGTCCAGCCGGAGGGTGCGGGGCACGCCGTCGACCAGGGCGAGCATGTTCGCGCCGAACGTGTCCTGCAGCTGCGTGTGCTTGTACAGGTTGTTCAGCACGACCTTGGCGACCGCATCCCGCTTCAGCACGATGACCAGGCGCTGGCCGGTCCGGCCGCTGCTCTCGTCCCGGACGTCAGCGATGCCGCTGACCCGGCCGTCCCGGACCAGGTCGGCGATCTTGAGGGCCAGGTTGTCCGGGTTCACCTGGTACGGGAGCTGCGTGACGATCAGGCAGGCACGGCCGCGGGCATCCTCGTCGATGTCCACGACCGCGCGCATGGTGATCGAGCCCCGGCCGGTCCGGTAGGCATCCTCGATCCCGCGCCGGCCGACGATCAGGGCGCTCGTGGGGAAGTCCGGCCCCTTCACGCGCTCGATCAGCGCGTCGAGCAGTTCCTCATCGGAGGACTCGAAGTTCTCCAGGTACCACTGGGCACCGGCCGCCACCTCGCGCAGGTTGTGCGGCGGGATCCTGGTGGCCATCCCGACCGCGATGCCCTCGGACCCGTTGATCAGCAGGTTCGGGAAGCGGGCGGGCAGCACGACAGGCTCGCCGCCACGCCCGTCGTAGCTGGGCCGGAAGTCGACGGTGTCCTTGTCGATGTCCCGGAGCATCTCCATGGCCAGCGGGGCCAGCCGGCACTCGGTGTACCGCATGGCGGCGGGCGGGTCGTTGCCCGGCGAGCCGAAGTTGCCCTGGCTATCGACCAGGGGCATCCGCATCGACCACGGCTGGGCCAGCCGGACCAGCGCGTCGTAGATCGAGGAGTCGCCGTGCGGATGGTAGTTGCCCATCACGTCGCCGACCACCCGGGCGCACTTGGAGTAGCCACGATCGGGCCGGTAGCCGCCGTCGTACATCGCCCACAGCACGCGTGTGTGCACGGGCTTGAGCCCGTCCCGGACGTCCGGCAGGGCCCGCCCGACGATGACCGACATCGCGTAGTCGATGTAGCTGCGCTGCATCTCGACCTGGATGTCGACCGGCTCGGTCCGGTCATGCTGTGGCGGCGGGGCGCCTCCCGAGTCCACGTCGGTCACGTGTCAACCTCTTCCATTCATTTGGCCGTTCGGCCAGGTTCTCCGGGGCACTGCGGTCCGCACGCGCGGCCCGGCCGGGCACCTAAATGTCCAGGAACCTGACGTCCCTGGCATTGCGCTGGATGAACGCCCGGCGTGCTTCCACGTCCTCGCCCATCAGCACGCTGAACAGCTCGTCCGCCTGGGCTGCGTCATCGACCGTCACCTGGCGCAGTACCCGGTTCGCGGGGTTCATCGTGGTTTCCCAGAGCTCGGCCGCGTTCATCTCACCGAGGCCCTTGTACCGCTGAATGCCGTCCTTCGGGCGGGGGTCCCGCCGGCCAGCGGCGATGCCCGCCTGGATCAGCGCGTCGCGCTCGCGGTCGGAGTAGGCGTAGCCCGGCTCGGCTCCGCGCCCCTCCCACTTGATCTTGTAGAGCGGTGGCTGGGCCAGGTACACGTGGCCGGCCTCGATGAGCGGCTTCATGAACCGGAACAGCAGGGTGAGCAGCAGCGTGGTGATGTGCTGGCCGTCCACGTCCGCGTCGGCCATCAGGACGATCTTGTAGTAGCGCAGCTTGGAGATATCGAAGTCGTCGTGGATGCCGGTGCCCAGCGCGGTGATCATCGCCTGGACCTCGTTGTTCTTCAGCACCCGGTCGATCCGGGACTTCTCCACGTTGAGGATCTTGCCGCGGAGCGGCAGGATGGCCTGGAACTCCGGGTTCCGGCCCTGCTTGGCCGAGCCGCCTGCCGAGTCGCCCTCCACCACGTAGATCTCGCACTTCTCAGGGTCGCCGGACTGGCAGTCGGACAGCTTCCCGGGCAGCGACGAAGACTCCAGCAGGCCCTTGCGCCGGGTCAGGTCGCGGGCCTGGCGGGCGGCGATCCGGGCCCGCGCGGCCTGGGTCGCCTTGGTGATGATGTCCTTGGCCTCGCCCGGGTTGCGCTCGAACCAGTCGCGCAGGTGGTCGTTGACGGCCTTCTGGACGAACGACTTGGCCTCGGTGTTGCCCAGCTTGGTCTTGGTCTGCCCCTCGAACTGCGGGTTGGCCAGCTTGACGTGGATGATCGCGGCGAGTCCCTCGCGCACGTCCTCCCCGGTGAGGTTGTCGTCCTTCTCCCGGAGCAGCTTCTGCTCCTTGGCGTAGCGGTTCACGATCGAGGTCAGCGCGGCCCGGAACCCCTCCTCGTGGGTGCCGCCCTCCGCCGTGTTGATCGTGTTCGCGAAGGTGTGCACGGACTCCGCGTAGGTGCTGTTCCACTGCATGGCGATCTCGGCCGAGATCCCTGTGCCCTCGTCACCGAAATCGACCACGGTGGCGTGCACGGGCTCCTTGGACGCGTTCAGGTAGCGCACGAAGTCGGCGATGCCGCCCTCGTAGCGGTAGCGCACCACCCGCGGCCGGCCCGGCTCCCCGCCCTCGACGTCAGCGGTAGCGCCGTGGTCCGGGCGCTCGTCGGTCAGGTTGATCTCAAGGTCCCGGTTCAGGAACGCCATCTCCTGAAGCCGGCGGGACAGCGTTTCCCAGTCCCAGTCCGTGGTCTCGAAGATGGTCGAGTCCGGCCAGAACGTGATCGTGGTACCGGTCTCGTCGGTGGGCTCACCCCTGGTCAGCGGCGTGGCGGGCTGGCTGAGCTCGTAGCGCTGCCGCCACACGTACCCGTCCCGGCGGATCTCGACGTCCAGCCGGCCGGACAGGGCGTTCACCACGGACACGCCCACCCCGTGCAGGCCACCGGAGACGGCGTAGGACTTCCCGTCGAACTTCCCGCCCGCGTGCAGCGTGGTCAGTACCACTTCCACCGCCGGGCGGTGCTCCACGGGATGCTCGTCGACGGGGATTCCGCGGCCATTGTCGGTTACCCGGACCCCGCCGTCGGCGAGCAGCGTAACGTCGATGCGGTCGCAGTAGCCGGCCAGCGCCTCGTCTACCGCGTTGTCCACGACCTCGTACACGAGATGGTGAAGGCCGCGCTCGCCGGTTGAGCCGATGTACATACCGGGACGCTTGCGTACCGCCTCAAGGCCCTCCAGGACCGTGATCGAACGTGCGTCGTAGGACAAGAGCAAGCTCCTCTTGGAAGAGATAACGCGCTACGAGGGCGCAGCACAGCCGAACCGCCGTGCTGCCCCCGGGGCGCGTTCCTATTTTACCTGGGAGAACCTTCAGTCTCAGCCGTACGTGTCGCGTGGCCCCCGACCACCTCGCACGCGCCACTCACCGGGTCGCCGTGGCTGCTCTGGACCGCGGACCTTGACCCTGGTCACCGTGCCCTCACCCAGCTCACTGTTCAGCCTGCGCACCAGGGTGCCGGCCAGCAGCCGCACCTGGGTCGCCCAGGCCGTGGAGTCCGCGCTTACCAGGAGCTCCCCGTCGGTGAAACGGTCCGGACGGGTGTGCGCGGCGAGGTCGGCGCCGACAATCTGCGGCCATCGGCCGAAGACCGATCCCACCGCGGCCGCGGTCTGCCACCCCTGGTCGCCGATGAGGCCGGGGATGGCCGTGGTCAGGGGCTGCGGGTCGTCGCGCCGGGGCCGGCGCGGCCGGCCCCCCTGCCCGGCGGTGGCACCCCGGGGCGGCGGCCGGCCTGTCCCGGCGGCGGGAGCATCGCCCCGCGCCCGCGCGGCGGCCCTGGCCCTGGCCAGCGCCTCCCGGGCCAGCTGGGCAGGGGTGGATGCGTCCGGTCCGGGCTGGCCGGGGCCGGGCTCGATGGGGCCGGGCTCGATGGGGCCGGGCTCGATGGGGCCGGGCTCGATGGGGCCGGGCTCGATGGGGCCGGGCTCGATGGGGCCGGGCTCGATGGGGCCGGCGCCGGCTTGCTCCGGCCGGGCTGCTGCGTCCGGGTCGTCAGCCGGCACGGGTCACCGCACCCTCCGCAACGAAAAATCTCACCCCGCGCAAGGCCGCCGGGACGTCCTCGGGGACCGCGGCGGTGACCAGCACCTGCTCCGCGCCGCCCACCAGGCTGGCCAGCCGGTCCCGGCGGCCGGTGTCCAGTTCGGCGAACACGTCGTCGAGCAGCAGGACCGGGTCGTCGCCGCCCTCGCGGAGCAGTTCGTAGCCGGACAGGCGCAGCGCCAGGGCCATCGACCACGACTCGCCGTGGCTCGCGTAACCGCGGGCGGGCAGGTCGCCGATGCCCAGGTCCAGGTCGTCGCGGTGCGGGCCGACGAGGCAGACCCCGCGCTCCAGCTCATCCGGCCGGGACCGGGCCAGCGCCTCACGCAGGTCCTCGGCCAGCTGGGCACGGTCGGCCGCAGGCTCGGCGCCGTCCCGGGACTGGCCGGCTGGCTCGCCGGCGCTGGCCTCGCTCTTCGCGCTGCCGCGCTGGCGGTAGCTGACGGTGACGGCCACGTCGTCACCAGACACCGCGGCGTAGCTCGTGGTCAGCAGCGGCCGCAGGGCCGTGGTCAGCTCGAGGCGGCCGGCGAGCAGCTCGGCGCCCTTGACCGCGAGATGCTCGTCCCACGCGTCGAGCGCACCGGCCAGCCCCATCCCGGGCGGGCTGGCGGCGTCGTCGCCCCGCAGGTCGCCGGCCGGGTCCGGCGCGGACGGCCGGGGCGCCCGGGCGACCCCACGTGACCCCATCCGGGACCGGGCCGACTTGAGCAGGGCGGTTCGCTGCCGGACCACCCGCTCGTAGTCACTGCGTACCCCCGCGTACCGCGGCGCCCGGGCGACCAGGAGCTCGTCGAGGTAGCGGCGGCGCTGGTCAGGATCACCCTTGACCAGGGCCAGGTCCTCGGGGGCGAAAAGCACGGTGCTCAGGATCCCGAGCACCTGGCGGGGCCGCGTCACCGGGTTGCGGTTCACCCGGGCCCGGTTGGCCCGCCCCGGATTGATCTCTATCTCGACCAGGCTGTCCCGCTCGGCCGACGTGATCGCGGCCCGCAGGATGGCCCGCTCCGCGCCTCGCCGTACCAGCGGCGCGTCGGTGCCGACCCGGTGACTGCCGAGGGTGGAGACGTAGCCCGCGGCCTCGACCACGTTGGTCTTGCCCTCGCCGTTCGGCCCCAGCAATGTGGTCACTCCGGGGCCGAGGGCCAGATCCGCCGCCGCATAGGACCGGAAGTCCGTCAGCGCCAGGCGAGTCAGATGCACAAGGAGCAGGCTACTGTGCTGGCCCGGGGGGACGACCCCCCGCAACCCCCCGATCGGCGCCTCGCGCCGAGCGCGGCGCAGCCGCGCGCGGGAAGCGGGCCAGCCGGGATCCGCCCAGCCCGCAACCCCCCGATCGGCGCCTCCCACTTCTTCCCCGCTAGCCCGGGGGTCGCCCCCGGGCTAGCGGGACTGGCTCAGCTCCCCAGGCGGATGGGCATCAGGAGGTAGCGGAAATCGGGCTGCTCGTCCGGCGCGGGCTTGCCGGTGATCAGGGCGGGCTTCCCCGACTCGGTAAACGAGATCCGGGCGATGTCGGAATCCAGCGCGGTCAGCCCGTCCAGCAGGTACTGCGGGTTGAACGCGATCTGGATGTCGTCACCCTCGAAGCTCGCGTCGATGACCTCTTCGGCCTGCGCCTCGTCTCCGGTCCCGGCCTCGAGCACGAGCTGCCCGGGGGAGAGCGACAGCCGGACCGCGGTGTTGCGCTCGGCGACCAGGGCGACCCGCTTGACAGCCTCGGCGAACGGCGCGGTTGCCAGTTCCGCCACCGCGTTCACCTGCTTGGGCAGCAGGGACTCATAGCGCGGGAAGTCGCCGCCGAGCAGCCGGGTGGTGGTCCGGCGGCCGCCGCCCTCGAACCCGATCATTCCCTCACCGCCGGCGCCCTCCTCGCCAGGCAGCGCCAGCGCGATGGACACTTCCGCGCCGGCGGTCAGCGCGCGGGCCGTGTCGGCGAGCGCCCGGGCCGGCACCAGCACCGCCGCAGACAGGTCCGGCCGGGCCGGGGTCCAGCGCAGTTCGCGGACCGCGAGCCGGTAGCGGTCGGTGGACACCAGCGTGAGGGTGTCCCCTTCGATCTCGATCCGGACGCCGGTCAGCGCGGGCAGCGTGTCGTCCCGCCCGGCCGCCGTGGCGGACTGGCTGACCGCGGACGCGAACGCGTCACTCCCGATGGAGCCGGCCGGAGGGGGCATGTCCGGCAGGCTCGGATAGTCCTCGGTCGGCATGGTCAGGAGGGTGAAGGTGGCGCTGCCACAGGTCAGCGTGGCGCGGGAGCCGTCGGTAGTGATCTCCACCGGGCGGCCGGGCAGGCTCCGGGTGATCTCCGCGAGCAGGCGGCCGGAGACTAGCGCCTCGCCTTCCTCCTCCGCGTCGACCGGCACCCGGGCCTGCGCCGAGATGTCGTAGTCGAAGCTGGACAGGGTCAGGTCCGCGGCCGCCTGCAGGCGAATGCCGGCCAGGACCGGGACCGCGGGCCGGGCCGGCAGGGCGCGGGCCGTCCAGGCCACGGCTTCGGCCAGTACATCGCGTTCTACCTGGATCTTCACCGGAAGCTGCCTCCCCTTCTGGAGATTTGTCCGCTCAGGCTCGGGCACCGGTTTGGATCTGCCCACCTCGTGGGTATCTGTTCCGGCGATTGGGTCGGAAGGGCTGCGGCAGGCGCGTTGGCATGAGCGGCCCGGGACTTGCCTGTTGCGTTGTTGCTTTCATTGATAGATAGAAGTACGTAGTCGCAATAGGGTCGGTGGACGCTGGGGACAGACCAGGTCTTCCCAGCTCAGGGCCGGAATGCGCGTCCACAGTAGCTGTGCCCCGCGGGGCCGGGGCGGGGGACGCGCTGGGGACGGCGGGCCGATTCCCGCAGACACCCCGGTGCCTTCCCACCGCTTTCCCCGCGTTGTCCTCTGCTCGTCCCAAGGCTGTCCACAGAGATTTCCACAGCCTGTGTGTACTTATTGTGACGGACAGCGCTGTTCCGTGGTTGTTCACCCTGACCGTGCCTGCTGTTTGATCCGGTTGGTGAGTTCTGTCACCTGGTTGTAGATGGACCGCCGTTCCGCCATCAGGTTGCGGATTTTCCGGTCCGCGTGCATCACGGTGGTGTGGTCGCGGCCGCCGAACTGCTGGCCGATCTTGGGCAGCGACAGGTCGGTGAGCTCGCGGCACAGGTACATGGCGATCTGCCGGGCGGTCACCAGCACCCGGGACCGAGAGGTGCCGCACAGATCGTCGATGGACAACCCGAAGTAGGAGGCGGTCTGCCCCATGATCGTGGCCGCCGTGATCTCCGGGCCCTGAGCCTCGGGGATGAGGTCCTTGAGCACGATCTCCGCAAGCTGGAGGTCGACGGACTGCCGGTTCAGGCTGGCGAACGCGGTCACCCGGATCAGGGCGCCTTCGAGCTCCCGGATGTTGGTCGAGATGCGGCTGGCGATGTACTCCAGGGCCTCGGGCGGCGCGTTCAGCCCTTCCTGGACCGCCTTCTTCCGCAGGATCGCGATGCGGGTCTCCAGCTCCGGCGGCTGGACGTCGGTGATCAGTCCCCACTCGAACCGGCTGCGGAGCCGGTCTTCCAGGGTGACCAGCCGCTTGGGCGCCCGGTCACTGGAGATCACGATCTGCTTGCTCGCGTTGTGCAAGGTATTGAAGGTGTGGAAGAACTCCTCCTGGGTTCCTTCCTTGTTCTCCAGGAACTGGATGTCGTCCACCAGGAGCACGTCCACGTCGCGGTACCGGCGGCGGAACCCGTCCTGCTTGCCGTCCCTGATCATGTTGATGAAATCGTTGGTGAACTCTTCCGAGCTCACGTACCGGACCTTCACCCCGTGGTAGAGGCTTTGCGCGTAGTGACCGATCGCGTGCAGCAGATGGGTCTTGCCGAGGCCGGAGTCGCCGTACACGAAGAGCGGGTTGTAGGCCTTGGCTGGCGCCTCGGCGACCGCGACCGCGGCGGCGTGGGCGAAGCGGTTACTCGAGCCGATGACGAACGTCTCGAAGGTGTACTTGGGATTGAGCCGGGCCTGCGTAGGCCGGGGCGTCCCGGGCAGCGGGGGCCCCGCAGCATGCTGCGGCCGTCCAGTCAGGGTGTCGAAGGGACCGCCTAGCGGACCGGGGGCCGGATCCGGCCGGCCGGGCAGCGCTGAGTGCGGCTCGCCCGGCCCGGCCGCCGGGTATCGCGGCGCCTGGGCGGGAGGCGTGGCCAGGCCCCGGTGCCCGGTGAGGCCGAGCTGCCCCTCCGTCGGCCCGCTTCCCGGGTCCATCGCTGCGGGCAGGCCCGTGCTGCCCAGGCCTGTGCTGCCCAGAGGAGGGGCACCGCCCAGGGAACTGCTGTCGTCCAGGGGATCCGCGGCCCGGGGGACCCTCCCACTCATCGGGCTGCCGATCGTGCCGGGCATCCCGACGCGGCCATCCTGGCCCCCGGCCTGGCCACCCGGGCCCGGATCATCCGGGGCGGGAGGGAATGCCGGTGCCGAGGTGATCGCGGTGGGGTCCACCGTCACCGCCAGCTGGATGCTGCGGCCCAGTTCGCGGGACAGCGCGTGCGTGATGAGCGCCCGGAGCCGGGTCTCGAGCTGCTCCTTGACGAACTCGTTCGGCGTGGCGATGAGCGCCGTGTTCTCGACCAGCCCAAGTGGGCGGGTCAGCTTGAGCCACGCCCGCTGGTGCGGCTCGATCTGCATCGTTGCGAGCTCGTCCAGCGACCGGGCCCACACCTCCGCGAGGTCTGTTTCACTCATTGGTCGTCCACCCCTCGCGCCCCCGGTCTGATCAACCCAGTGTGATCAACAGCTTTGTCCACAGGTTGTGCACGCCGGATATCGCGGCGTACACGGATCGCGCGGGAAGTAGTGCCTGTGGACGGGACCCGCGTGCCCGGCTCTGGCCACCCCCGGCCGGAGCGTTGTCCACAGCCTAGGGGCCGGGGCTGGCGGGCGTTCGGCAAACCCCGGGTTCCGGCGGATGTGCACGCCCCCGCTGGTTTGACCGGTGGCCAAGGGTGCGCGTAACGTGAGCAGACCCGAGCCACTTCCACGGTGGCCTTCCCGCATGCGCGATTATCGCCCTCGCGGGGCCCAAAGCCCAGATCCGTACCTGGAGTTCCTGTGAGCAAGCGTACGTTCCAGCCGAACAACCGACGTCGTGCTAAGACGCACGGGTTCAGGCTGCGCATGCGGACCAGGGCGGGCCGCGCAGTCCTGAACGCGCGGCGGCGTAAGGGCCGCGCGCGGGTCAGTGTCTGACCTGCGTTCCCGGCCCAGGATCAGGGAGGTCACTTGTGCTTCCCGCGGCGGCCCGGATGCGGCGGCGTGAGGATTTCACCGCCGCCGTGCGGGGCGGCAGCCGGGCTGGCCGCCCCCTGCTGACCGGGCACCTGCTCATTCGCCCCGGGTCGCAGGAGCCAGCCCGGACGGGCTTCGTGGTGAGCCGGGCCGTGGGTGGTGCGGTGGTACGGAACAAGGTGCGCCGGAGGTTGCGCGCGCTCATGGGCGGGCATATGGAGTCGCTGCCGCAAGGTAGCCTGCTTGTGGTTCGTGCCAATCCGCGAGCCGCGACCACACGCCAGTCGGACCTTGCCGCTGAACTCGACCTGGTGATCAACACGTTGCTGCGGCGGCAGGTGGGGGCGCTGAGCCGATGATCAGCTCACCCGAGGCCAGCCCAGGCCAGCCGACGGCCCAGCCGTCGCCGGGCGCCCGGGTCCTGCTGCTGTTGATCGGTACATACCGGCGCTTCATCAGCCCGCTCCTCGGGCCGCGGTGCCGGTTCGAGCCCTCGTGCAGCGGCTACGCCCTTGAGGCAGTGCGGGTGCACGGGGCGCTGCGAGGTTCGTGGCTGGCGGTCCGGCGGATCGGCCGCTGCCATCCGTTCAACCGGGGCGGCTTTGACCCAGTGCCGCCCCGCCGCGCAGGGCGGCTGACGCCCCCAGCACAAGGAGCGAGGTCGTGACCAACCCGCTTACCCCACTGTACGACGCGGTCGCGTGGGTGATCATGCGCCTGCACGCGGGGCTGGGTGCCATCTTCGGTCCCTCCAGCGGGGCGGCGTGGGCGCTGTCGATCGTCGTCCTCGTCGTGCTGATGCGGCTGCTGCTGGTGCCGCTGTTCATCAAGCAGATGCACGCGACGCGCAAGATGACCGCACTCGCCCCGCAGGTCGCTGAGCTGAAGAAGAAGTACAAGAACGACCGGCAGAAGCTCAACGAAGAGACCATGAAGATGTACAAGGAGAACGGCGCGAACCCTCTCGCCGGGTGTCTCCCTCTGGTCGCACAGCTGCCGGTCTTCTTCGCGCTCTTCGGCGTGCTCCGGGCGATCGCCGAGGACCAGCCGAAGTACGGCCTGACTCCGGCGGTGGTGGCGAGCGCACAGCATGCGAAGATCTTCGGCGTCGTCACCGTGGCGGACCGCCTGCTGACGTCGCTCTTCCCGCCTCATTTCTCTTCGCTCGGGACTCCTCAGCGGATCGTGATCCTGCTGACGGTCGTGGTCAGTGCTACGACCACGTTCATGACCGTGCGGCAGAGCATGAAGCGCGGCATGACGCCGCAGATGGACCCGAACAACCCGATGGCGTCATCGCAGAAGATGATGCAGTACATCGTCCCCGTCTTCGCGCTGTCCGGCCTGTACTGGCAGTACGGCCTGGTCCTGTACTGGGTCACGACCAACCTGTGGACGCTGGGCCAGCAGTACGTGCTGTTCCGGAGGTTCCCGCCGCCGGCGACGGCGGCCGCGGGGGGCGCGGCCGCGAGCCCGGCCCTGGCCGGTGGCAAGTCCGGGGCCAGGCAACCCGCCAAGGGAGCGGCCAAGCCGGCGCCGAACGTGACCGCCGCCGGCCGGGCTGCAGCACGGCAGCAGGCTGCGGCCAAGGCAGCGTCGGCCAAGGCAGCGTCGGCCAAGCCAGCGTCGGCCAAGGCGGACGGCCCCCAGCCCGCGGGTGCCGGGACCCAGACGGAGGCCAAGCCAGCCGCGGCCCAGTCCGGCCAGCCGCCCATCAACCAGCTGCGCAAGGCGCCGGCCAAGACGGCGCCCACCAAGCCAGCCCAGGGTAAGCGGGCGGGGAACGGGGCGGCCAAGCCCGCCAGCGCGGCGGCTGCCCCCAAGGGAGCCGCCAAGGGCGGATCCGGCTCGAACGGCAGCGGTGGCGGCCTGCGCAGGCTCGTCAAGGGCCGCACCGAACCCGAGGCGCCCGCACCTGAGCCCGAGACTAAGATCGTCAGGCAGCAGCCGGTGCGGCAGTCACGCAGCCGGCGCTCGGGCAAACGATAAAGCCAAGGCCGGCCACGACCCCACGGGTGTCGTGGCGGCACATGAGCACCCGGAACGAGGAGGAACCCGGTGGTGAGCCAAGCGGAGAATGCGGGCACCGTTGCCAGCGGTGATACTGCAGGCCAGTCACTGGCGGGTGAGGGCGCCGGCGCACCGGTCGGTACCGGGGCCGGCGGCCTGGAGGAGCGGGGGCCGGAAGACCTGGACATGGTGGCCGGCGATGAGGTGGCCGACGGCGATGCCTATGGCGACGCCGATGGCGATGGCGACGGCGACGGCGGGGACGGGGATTCCGCGCCGTCCGATGCCGGCGAGGCCCCCGCTGAGCTGAACCTGGCTGACCTCGAGCAGGAGAGCGAGATCGCCGCCGACTACGTCGAGGGCCTGCTGGACGTGGCCGATCTCGATGGCGACATCGACATGGATGTCGACGGTGACCGGGCCGTGGTGTCTGTGGTCGGCGCGACGCTGCAGGAGCTCATCGGCCCGAACGGTGAGGTCCTGGAGGCGCTCCAGGAACTGACGCGCCTCGCGGTGCACCGGCAGACCGGGGCCCGGACCCGGATCATGCTGGACGTAGGCGGGTACCGCGCCCGCCGCCGGGTCGAGCTCACTGAACTGGGTCGCGACGCGGCCGAAGAGGTCAAGACCAGCGGCGTGCCCACGCGTCTGGACGCCATGACCCCGTTCGAGCGCAAGGTCGTGCACGACGCGGTCGCCGCGGCCGGGCTGCGCAGCGAGTCCGAGGGCGAGGAGCCGCACCGCCGGGTGGTCGTCTTCCCGGCAGGCTGACCTGGTCATGCTCCTCCCGGGTGAGGTACCGCCTCCCCCCGCCGAAGCAGCAGATGTGTTCGGGGCCGCCCTGCCGCTCGCCGAGCGGTACGTCCAGATGCTGGCCGGGCCCGGGGTCACCCGGGGACTGCTCGGGCCGCGGGAGGTACCCCGGCTGTGGAGCCGCCACATCCTGAACTGCGCGGCCGTCGCGGATCTGGTGCCCAGGCCAGCGTCGCTCATCGACCTCGGGTCTGGAGCCGGGCTGCCGGGAATCGTGCTGGCCCTGCTGCTCCCGGACGTCGAGGTAACCCTGCTGGAACGGATGGAACGGCGCACTATCTTCCTGGATGAGTGCATCCAGGAGCTGGGCTTGCGGAACGCGCGGGTCTGCCGGGCCACCGCGGAGGAACTGGCCGGGAAACTGGACGCGGACGTGCTGACCGCCCGGGCCGTGGCGCCGCTGGACCGCCTCGCTGGCCTCGCGGCCGGTCTGGTGCGGCGCGGCGGGCTGATACTTGCTGTCAAAGGAGCGGCCGCCGAGGAGGAGGTCGCCCAGGCCCGTCCGGTGTTGCGCCGGCTGGGTATGCGGGACGTGGCCGTAGTGCGGGCCGGGGACGGTAAGGTCGATCGGGCCGCGACAGTCGTGCGGATGGTCGCTGCCCGGTAGCGGGACCAGAGCACGCGCGGGCATCGGGCAGGAGAGGAGCGCGGCGGTGGCTTCCGCAGCGGGCCTGGGATGGCCAGACGAAGCCGGAGCTGACTCCGGGGATGGCCTTACGGGCGGTGCGGCGCCGCGGCCATCCCGGGCCCTGGGGCTGGGATGGCCTGTGGCCGCGGTTTCACGTGAAGCACAGGTGCCGGTCGCCGTCGGGGCCGGCGTCTATCCCGATGGAAACGAGGGGGACATGCGAAGGCGCTGGGGAGCAGCCGTGCGGCCGGGTAGGAGAACCGGAGCGGGGACGGCCGCGCCCGCGGATGAGCCGCAGGCGGGCGGTAAACACGAGAACCAGGCAGGCACGGGTGACTCAGGCACGGGTGACCTCACCTCGGGCGGCGCAGGGGCGGGCGTGGCCACCGGCGGCGGAAGGCATGAATTGGTAGTTCCCGCGGCAAGGCGGCCCGATGAGGAAATCGGGGCCGGCCAGGAGGCCCGCAAGGCCACCGCGGGCGCGAACCGGCCCGAACGCGCGTGGCCCCGGCCGGGTTCATGCCGGGTGATCACGATCGCCAACCAGAAGGGTGGCGTGGGCAAGACCACGACGGCGGTCAACCTCGCCGCTGCCCTGGCCCAGCACGGCTCGCGGGTGCTGGTGATCGACCTGGACCCCCAGGGCAACGCGTCCACGGCGCTGGACGTCGAGCACCGGGTGGGGACCACATCGATCTATCACGTCCTGGTCGACGACCAGCCACTGGTCGGGATCATCCACGCGGTCGAGGACATCCCCCTGCTCTACTGTGCTCCCGCCACGATCGACCTGGCTGGCGCGGAGATTGAGCTTGTTCCCATGGTGGCCCGGGAGGGCCGGCTCTCCCGCGCCCTCCGTGCCTACGATGAGTCACAGCTCGACTACATTCTGATTGATTGCCCGCCGTCCCTGGGGTTGCTGACAGTCAACGCCCTGGTGGCCGCGGCGGAAGTGCTGATCCCGATCCAGTGTGAGTACTACGCGCTGGAAGGACTCGAGCAACTGCTGCGCACGGTGGACCTGGTCAAGAGCCATCTCAACCCCGACCTGGCGGTGTCCACGATCCTGCTCACCATGTTCGACGGGCGGACCCGGCTGGCCACCCAGGTCGCGGACGAGGTCCGGGAGCACTTCGGTGAGGTGGTCCTGGAGTCGATCATCCCGCGGAATGTCCGGGTCTCCGAAGCCCCGAGCTATGGGCAGTCGGTCATGACGTACGACCCAGGGTCGAGCGGTGCCGTCGCCTACCTCGAGGCGGCCCGGGAAATGGCGCACCGCTCCGGGCCGGGACAGCCGGCTGCGGGTTAGCCTTTCCGGCCGCCACCACCCGGGTCCGTGGTACCCGGATCAGCCTTCCGGGGATTGTCCCTGGCCGGTTGGCCGTGCCCCGCGAGCGGGGCCCGGGCCGGGCCGTCGCGGGTCCGCGCAACCCGCCGCGGCCCGCAGGCCTGCGGCCCAGCCCAAGGCAGCCGCCAGCACCACGACGGTGCCCGCGGCCAGGAAGACCGGGCGCGGGTCACCACCCAGGGCCACAGTGGCGGCGCCGGCCGCCACCACTCCCAGCGGATCCATGGCCAGGAACAG